>Ga0209400_1001807_pt1 | contig 16730 bp, 19 predicted proteins | sample M_130807_EF_Meta_FD_187313 | JGI IMG/M metagenome (GOLD analysis project Ga0209400, IMG submission 187313) | Freshwater microbial communities from Lake Montjoie, Canada to study carbon cycling - M_130807_EF_MetaG (SPAdes) (version 2) | ecosystem: Environmental > Aquatic > Freshwater > Lake... | reverse complement strand
ATAGTTTTTAATTTTATTGCGTAGTACGTCGATTCCTGATTCATCAGAACCATTGATAACAATAAAATCGCAACCAACCTCATTACATAGTGCCTTAGCTACGGTAGTCTTGCCAACACCTGCGGTGCCAGAAAGCAAAAGATTAGGAATCTCTTTCTTGTTTACATACTCAAGAAAAGTATTCTTAATTGAATCAGGAAGAATACAATCTTCAACTTTCTTTGGGCGATACTTTTCTACCCACAAAATGTGTTCGTTCATTCAAAATCTCCATAATATAAAACAAAAATTAACCGATGACGGTATCTTTCGCCTCAAAAGCAATCCAATATTGGATATCTTCTTTCACATTTTTAAAATGACCGATGCCCTTGAACGAGATTTTAACTTCATAAGTTCCGGGAATCATTTTAATGTTTTCTGTTTTGAACACAATTTTATATTTCTTATCATCTGCACCAACAGAAATTGAATTGGTGTGTGTAGAATTATCATTTGCATCAAATGCAACCATTTCAATTGTAGAACCGTCGCATTGAATTGCAATATGCGGTGAAGAAAGTACACTCGCAGTTTTCATAATCGAATCATAATCTTCTACAGAAAGATTGAAATTACAATCAACAGAAGGCAAATTAATCTCCTTCTCTGGCGGCGTTACAATCATTTCTTTTGCAGTCATACGATATTTGACTTTATTGCGTCCATTTTTAAAAATGACATTAGATTCATCAAAATCAATTTCTGCCGTATCTTTAAATAAAGAATGAACTGAAAGGAACTGATTCAAATCATAGACGCAAAAATCTCTAGGAAAACTATCTTTAAGAATAGCTTGCGCCAATACGGTTTTACCAGCAGAAACAGTTGTTAGTTTACTGCCAGTTTTAAACTGAATGCCTTGATTGATAGAAGAAAAGTTCTTCAAGACGGTCAGAGTTTCATTAGACAACTTCATTAATTTCTCCATTATGTAATAGTTCTTTCATTCTACTAGGTCCTAGATAGAATGTCAATATAGAAAAGATATTATTTCTCAATGTTTCTTTTGAATCATTATTTTCAATTGATTCGTCGATGAAATTTCCTATCCATTTCCATTCAGATTCATGCACACCAGTTTCATACATTAAAGCCTCAGATTTTTTACATCCTTGATTTGCTTCAAAAGCAATTTCATACCAATCAGGATTTTTTCCTCTTTTGACTTCAATAAGAATTCCACCTTGTTTTTGAATCCATTTTATTTCATTTGCAAATCTAACATCCGTAATGACATAGTTTTTATTCTTGTCAATCTTTTTTTCTAAGATATTGATCCAAATATTTTCATTGAAAATATCTCGACCTACTTCTGTTCCAATTCTTTGCAATGCCATTCTAGGTGTAAATTCGTAACCAAATTTTTTAGACCAAAAAGGATCATATTCTTCACGAAATTTTCGTGATTCTTCTGTATCGCCTTCTAAAAGGTGGCGCGGCCAACCAAACATAACTGAAGCAGTATCTTTGACTGGACCCGCGAAACTTTGTTTTTCGAATCCAATTTCTTTTAGAATATCACCAGCAGTTCCTTTACCTGAGCCAATAAATCCTAAAAAACCGACAATCATTACATTTCTCCAACATAATTCGCAACAGCAGGCATATCACCCTGGAAATGATAAGTACCAATATGAGATGTTTTCATCCAAGGGCACAACCAAATTTGTCCACCCATGTTACGCCACCATTGACAGAACATATAATCTTCTGACAAATAACGCTCAGATTCTTTATCAATAACAGTATCAAAATATGCATGAATATAACGTGAACCATCAAAGTGTGCTTGGCCAACATGATCTGGTTTATATTTCAAACTAGGGTATTGTTCTGCAAACTTAGGAAACACTTCACGTTTAACCATCATAAAACCAGTACCAATTTCAAGTACTTCCAATGGTTCAGAAACAGAGAATTGTGCTGTGCCTTTAACAGGATTAAACACATAGTCACCAGTCACTTTTTCAAGTGTGCCGGCATCAATTTCTGGATTCTTTTCCATTGCCCTTTTTACGGCACGCCATTTGATTGCTTTCTTTGGATAAGGTGCGCCAATAACTTCTTTATCTAAAGCTAACATTGCAACGATATCTTTTGGATCAAAACTAATATCAGAATCTAGAAATAAAAGATGTGTTGAATCAGAACGATTTAAAAATTCATCGACAAGATAATTACGAGCTCTTGTAATCAAGGACTCATTAAATAGGAATGAAAATTTAATTTGAATTCCATATTGGAGGCACATTCCTTGTAGGTCAAGGCAAGACTTCATATAAAGTCCGTGATTCATTCCACCGTACATTGGTGTTGCAACAAAAAGACTTTTCTTTTTCAAGTCATCGATATTAATTTTAATTTCCATTTTATCTCCACAATGTTATAGAAGAAGGGCATTTCTGCCCTTCTGTTTTCTCGGAATTAAAATTAACCGAGTGAATAACCTGCTTTCAATGCAGTTTGAACCAAGGCCTTAGTTGGTGTACCAAGACGATAGAAATTGATTTTGCGGCCGTCTTTAAGAGTACGGGTGTTTGTGTAAATGCAATGCCCTTCTTGCCGAAGTTCATGAATTCGTGCGCCAACATTTTTGATGCCGAAACGCTGCCGAGCCTGTTTAACCGTAAAGGTATTATATCCTTCGGTTTTCTTGAGGACTTTAAGCATACGTTCTTTAACTGGCAATTTTTCCATTCTATTTTCTCCTTAAACATTTTAAAAAATCTCTTTCGAGAGTCGCCACTATACTACTATATAGTGAATTTGTCAAGCGGTTTTCTGGTAAACTTAACGACCGACTTGAGGCAAATATCGTTCCTTAGTTTCCTCCCAAGAGAGGTAAATAAGGTCATCATAAAACAAAGTTTCGTATGAAACCGTGTTTTTCTTTTTTAACATGGAAATCCTTCCTTTTGCATATTTTGTTTTCCAAATATCTGTTAATGCTTCTGTAGAAGTGTCAAAAGACTTAATCAAATCTTTATCCGTTATTTCTTTGCGAAGGTATTCAAATGTATTGTTATACAATGGTGAAAAGTAAATACCTCTTTGATGTTCTGTACGAATAAGATTTTTAGGTATGCCAAGTTTACTGTATGCAAAATTTAATGACCTGTTTTTATGGTCACGTTTAAGTGGCATACCGCTAACATTTTTTGCTTCCCACCATTCAAAATATTTTCGTGGATGGTTTTCTCGAATCCAATCAAACACCATTCTTTTTGTTGTTCTTGTCGGTTCAAATGCAACAGAACCGGAAGAGAATCCCATTTTATTCCAATGTTCTAATCCATCATATTGTGATAGACCATTACTCTTTGTATTTCCATACAATGAAGTTGTTGTAACACCAACTAGTGTATCACCATATCTTACTTTCCAATCCAATTGAACTGTATCAGACAAACACAAAAGTGCCAATAGTTTTCCACCCATATAGTTGAATCCTAATGGTTGCAAAGGAACAATCGTTGATCCAATTGCAGTATGATTGACCATGCCTTGTTGTGTCTTAACATCCCTAGACCACCCGATTGCATTATCTCTAGGCGTTAAATCTAAAAAGTCCGAAGAAATACAGATTACGCCTAAGTATTTGCCAGATTGTTGGTCAATTACTGTATAGAAAAGATTTCGACCAATATTCGAATTGTTTTTCATCGTAGATGAAAAGGTACGAATTGCATTCCATGTTTCTGCCAATTCACCATTATAAATTTGCATTACAGGATAAAGTTTTGCGTAATCGTCTGGCTCATTTGGAATCCAAAAATTAGATTTAACTTCTTTAATAAGTTTCTCCTGTTCTGGATAAACCATCTGTAACTCATCGCCCCATAGTGTAGAGACTTCATTTACAGGATAACGCTCTTTGACTTCACACCATTTTTGATAAAGTGTATACTCACGCACATCCATTTTAGATGCATACGTCAAATCATCAATTAAAACCTTTTTGAGTTCTTGTTCATCAATATGTTTAACTGGTACATTTTTATTTTTTTCTTGCCATTCAGACCATTGCTTATCGACATATTCAACCGGTGTTGCCATTTTTTGCCTTCATCATTCGCATAATTTTTTTCTTTTTTTCCATAGCCATTTTAAGACTGACGGATCCGATCCTACTAGTATACAGTATTCCGTTCATGTGGTCAAGTTCGTGTTGAAAACAACGTGCAGAAAGACCATTTAATTTTACCACTCTTTTGACACCGTTAAAATCTTGATACTCTGCTTCTATAGTTTCCGGTCTTTCAATGCTCAATGCCAATAATGGAAAACTCAAACACCCTTCCATCATTTTAACTTTTTCTTCCGATTGCCAAATTATTTTTGGATTAAAAAATGCCACATATTGTTCTTTTGCACCCATAACAAAAACTCTGTGTTTAAATCCACATTGATTTGCGGATAATCCAAGTCCATTTTCTTGTTTGCAAGTTTCAACAAGTGCAGAAGCAAATGCATTTGGATTAACTGGAGGGTTAGTAAAATCAAATTCTGGTAAAACTTCTCTTAATACCGGATGTTGATTTTCTACCAATTTAAAATTAGCAATTTTTGGAGGTTTTGGAGGTTCTAATCCATACCCTTCTTTTTGTGTATCAAAAACTAATATGTTACTCATCGCACCACCTCAGAAAAGTTATTTTTCTTTTGAAATCTAATTACACTTCTAAATTTATCAAATAATTGATCACCTTTGTGAGAGATAACAAATATGTTTGTTTCTGATCCCATCTCGCCCATCAGTTTTAAAAATTCTTCTGTGCCAACAGAATCGAGACTAGAATCAAATATTTCATCCAAAATTAATAGGTTTGTATTTGTCGAGTTTTTTAATTTAGCAATTTGTCGCCATGTGAACAGAAGTGCCAAATCAATGCGCATCTTTTCACCTTCAGAAAAATTATCATAACTAAATTCATCTCTATGCCTAGATTTAATTGTCTCTTCAAAATTTTCATCAATATTAAAGTTAACAAAAAAGTCCATTGCTGTTAAGTACTTATTAATCAATTTATTCATGATTGGTAAATACTGTTTGATGATTTTGGTTTTAATACCATTATCTTTCAACAAAACAGATGCATATTCATAATATTGTTTCTCAACTGTCAATTCTTGTTGTTCAACTAACAATGTTTCCAATTCTTCTTTTAATTTCTTCAACTTCAAATTATCATCTTCCAAATTGTTCTTTTTATTTGAAAGTTCACTTATCTGTTTTTTAAGTTTCTTGATAAATTCGTTTAATGTCTTAATCGTAGAATTGTTCTTTATTATTTCATTGTTATGTTTATATATTTCAGAATTTATATCTTGTATCTCTTTTATTCTGTTGTCGAGTTTATCAATTTCCTTCTTAATTTGTTCAAGACCCTTTTGTTGAGTATCGATTTTTTTCTCGATTTCAGAGATTTGATTGTTTCGGAATTCTTCTCCGATTCCTTGTTTACAGGTTGGGCAGTTGTCATTTTGTTCATAGAATGAAATATCCTTTTTGTTCTTTTTTATGTTATCGTCCATTTTAGATTCTAACTGATTAAGTTTACTTATCTTTTTTTCAGTTGGTGTTTTATCTTCGATAGTCTTTAACAAAGTTTCAATATCACTTTGAAGGTTAACGATATCTTTTTCACACGTTTCTATTTCTTTTTCGCTTTCTGATATTTCTTCTTCTTTCTTTTTAATTTCAAAATCATTATGTTTTTTATACTCTTCAATGTTTTGTTTTTGTAACTCGATTTTTTCTTCTGTTAAGTCAATATTATATTTGTTCTTTGTCGTTGTTTCTTTTAATGTGGACGTTTTTTCTTTTAGTATCGAATTCATAGAAGAAAAGATTTGAATATCCAAAAGGTCTTCAATAATTGCACGACGATCCGCTGGCGAAAGTTGCATAAAAGGAACGAACGATGCCGATCCTAATATAACAACTTGTGTGAAAGATTTGAAATTTAATTTCAATATACTTTTTTCTAATTGTTCTTGATAATCTTTTGACTTCGAATCTTGGTTCAAGAGATCATTGTTACAATAGATTTCAAATAAATTTGGTTTAATACCGCGAACAACTTTATAACTTTTTTTACCAATAGTAAATTCAACCTCAACAACACCGTGAGATTGATTGATTGAGTTCAATAGATTTGGTTTATTGATTTTACGAAATGGTTTACCAAAAAGACCAAAACAAAGTGCATCTAGAATAGTAGATTTACCTGCACCATTGCTGCCAATAATCAAAGTGTTTGTGGACCTACAAAGGTCAATTTCAGTAAATACGTTGCCAGTGGAAAGTATATTTTTCCACCGGACTTTTTCAAATTTTATCATATTTGTTCGGTATTTAAGGCTTCAGAATAAAGTTTTCTCATTACAATTTTTAATTTGGAATTGTCGATACTATCAGAATTCATACCGTCAATATACTTATTAATTATAGTAATGGTATCTTCCGCTTGATCGACTTCATCCAAACTAGATTCAAAACTTTCAGTAAAATCTTCCACGATGTTAATATCAATCGGATTTACATCATACAGGTTGTTTAGAAACCTGTCAAATAGATGAGGATTGGTTTTATTTTCCACAATAACTTTAACATATTTACTTGTATATTTTTTCAAATCTTTACCAGTTATCTGAGTTATTGTTTCATTCTTATCATCATATTTTATTTTATGAAACATGATATTTGGATTTTTAATAAACTCCAATTCTTTTGTTTTCAAATCAAATAAATGAAATCCTCTTTCATCACCATAGTCGATCCAAGTCATCTCGTATGGATTACCCAAATATTGTATGTTATTCTGTTTTGATTTATGATGATAATGTCCAGAAAAAACTGTATCGAAGTGTTTGAAAATATTTCTATCTAAACCATCTTCGCAAATTGCACCGCGGTGCATAACGAACCCTTCAATTTCAAAATGACCCATACAAATATCTGCTTGTGTATTTTCAATTTGTTTAATTGAATCATTATAATTTTCTGCACAAATCCAAGGAATCATACAGACTTCAACTGAATTAATATTAACTGTTTTTGGTGAATCAATTACATTAATATTATCATATTCACTTAACAATAAATCAATTGAATTTACACTGTTTGTGTTTTTGAAATATGTGTCATGATTTCCAGCTAACATATGTACGTTGATGCTCCTTTTAAAGAGAGGATCAAAAAACATTTCTTTAGTTCTTTTTAAAGAATAAAAATTAATATATTTCCTACGGTCAAAAGTATCACCTAAAATTAACACGGTAGTGATATTATTTTGATCAATTGTAGGAAAAAATGTCTCTGTGTAAAACTTATCATAATAATCTAGAAAATGCAACGAATCATTTCTTCCGCCAAAATGCTGGTCAGTTATTAACGCTACTTTCATATTTACTCCATAAATTGTTCTAACCCTTTCAGTTTAGGTACAATCTTTTTAGTTTCTTTCTTTTTCTTTTGAACATCTTCAAAATTTTCTATGAACTCGGAGATGTTATCATACAATTCAAATTGCTTTACGGTACCATTTTCCATATCAAGCATATCAAATTCATCCAATATACCATTTTGTTCGGTAGATTTGTACTTGACATATAGGTACTTCTTTTCTTTTTGAATCCTTCGCAGGAAAGCATAATATATGATTTGTGTGAAATAGGCAAATGGATTTTTAGACTTCTCAGGATCAAAATTATTGAAATACATTAAACAATTTTCAATGCCGTCAGAAATCATTTCATCACGATAAGTGTAATTAATAAAATTTGGTTTATGAGATAACCCTTCAGATATCTTCATAAAACACTCACCGATGTAGTTAGGAATCGCAGGGGCAGGTTTGTTTTGCATCTCTGCGGTCTGGCATGCTGTTTTGTATTCTGTCAATGCCTTGAGAAAATCCTCATTGTTTATATAATGTTTTTGTTTTGCCATATTGTTTACCATAAAAAGTTGTTGACATTTCGCTTGACAACGTGTAGAGTTGTCTATGTCCTGGTTTAAAGTTAATGTATTATGTGTTCTTCCGATGATAGTTCATTATAAGCTTCCATCATCGCATCTACTTCTTCTTCTTTCATTTTAGACATGGTGTCTTTTAACTTCATTCTCTCGTTGAAGACACTTACCGAGTTACTATAGTATTTTGAAAATTCTTCATTTGCTTCCATAATGCAGATGATGTTTTCTGTTTTGATGGTTGCCTCATTCAACTTAATTAAGCTAGCAGGCAACCAGTTTTTCAATATCAAACCAGAATATTTACCTTCTGTGTGTATAGTAATTTCCATAGGTTCCATAATGAATAATGATCCATCAAGTTTTTCGGTTACAAACCCTATAACATCGTTACCGTTTTTTAATCTCACTATTTTTACATCATTCATTTTTTAATCCTATTTTGTAGATTTTAAATGTAAATTTTTCTTCAGTATATATTTTTACTCTTTCCACAAAATGTCTAAGTGTATAATTCATCTGTTTTTTGTGAACAAGATCATCAGCAATATCATATAGTGTAGCTATTTCTTTGCCTTCTGATTGTCTTAGTCCTCTGCCAATACTTTGTAAATTTCTAACTCTTGACTTTGACGGAGAAGCGAATATAATGTTGTGGAGGTTTTTAATATTGATGCCAGTACTAAAAGTACCAAATGATGCCACAACTATCGCGTTTGTTTCTTTCTCCATTATACTTCTTATGTCCTCTCTGTCTTTAGTTTCTGTTCCGCCATAAACAAAAAAGACTTTCCTGTCGCCGATTCTTTCAGAATCTTTAATCATATTATAAAGGTTTTTACCATGTTTGTCAACTAATTGGAAAAGAACCAATGTATTCCTATTCATACTTATAGTTAAATTTTTAATGAATTTATTTCTTTCATGGCATTCGACCAAGTACTGAATCTCTTCTTGATAATTTTTGTTTGAAATTTCTATACATTTTTCATCTGAATGTCTTAAAACTAAACACTTTATTTCAAAATTAGAAACTTGTTTTTTGTCAATTAATTCTTTGGTTGTTATTACCTTTTTGACTGCACCAAATAATCCTTCTAGTACAAGTTTATGTGTTTTTGTTCCGTCTAAAGTACCAGTCAAACCAATACGATATTTTGTATTGGTGCATGATGTTAATATTGTTGTCAGAGATTGTGCTTTGAATAGGTGTGCTTCATCACCTATAATGTAATCAAATTGCTGAAAATATTCCTTGGGCATTTGATATAAAGATTGCCAAGTTGAGATAATTAATTTTTTATCTGAAACTTTATCTTTTCCTTGATACACTCTATGTATATATTGATCAACATAAAACCCATTGTGAGAAGAGTAATCTGCAAAGTCTGAATAGAGTTGTTCGACCAATGATGTTGTTGGTACAATAATTAAACCTTTGAGATTTTGAAAGGATAGAAATTGTCTGACCAATAGATAGATAATAAGTGATTTGCCTGACGCCGTAGGTGACAAAAGTAATGCACGGCGACTTTGCATCGCGTGTACAAATGCATTAATCTGGTGTTCTCGTATCTCTATTGGTACATTAGAAGAGTGTAAATTCATATTATGTGCGAATTTCTGCGCTTCAAATATACTAAATTCATCTTCTGTTTCTAGTTTAGGATCATCAAAAGAAAATGTATAATTTCTCTCTACACAGAATTCTTTAATATAATTTATCAGACCGTAATAAATTTGTGATGAACCCATGTTCCATAAACGAATTTTGCCATCCCAAATCTTCTTACGAAACGCCGGAACAAACTGATACCCTGGTACAAAAAAGGTAAAGTACTCTGATAGTTCTTGTGAAATATGTTTTTCACATTCTATCTTTAAGAATACTTCATTCTTTTTTGAAATTACCAGATCAGTTGCCATTGATAAATTTTTCCCATGCAATGAAATCTTTTAACTGATAAGTTCTAGAATTCAATTCTTTCATGATAGATTCAATCATCGTAATAACTTCTTCATGATAGATTTTTTTCTCAAGTAAACGAATTATATCATTATCTGATTCCAAATATGTGGTAATATCAGATTTTAGTGTAAACTTGAATTGTTCCCACCCGTGTTCCTCCAACTCTTCTCTTGAGAGTTTTCCATTGTAATATTCCCATTTTACTTTTTTCAGGCGAAGATAATCAAAGTTGGCCTTTTTAGATGCCAATTTATGTTTGATTAAAATTGTAAGATATTTGTTATGTAAAATGGGTATACGGATGAGTTCTTTTCCGGGTTCTGTTGAATCTATGACAGAATCTTTTTCCCAATGATTGAGTATTTGTTCGATATTTTCCATAATATATGTATAGTCAAGATGAAATATTTATATTGGTTCTATATTGAAATAATCGTAAGTGAACGATGCCCTACAGGTTATAACGTCTTCTGATGACAGTTTGGTGTCAAAAGATATGCCTGATAAAGACGTTGGAAACATGTTAAAAAATTGTATTCTAACATTGATATTGTTAAGATTTGTAAGTAATGTTAGATGCCCGTCAGATTGAAATTTATACTTTCTATTTCTTTGTGCATACATTTTTTGCAATTCTGATAGTTCTTTTCTTTCATCTGTCGATTCTGGTGAAGCAATAGATCGAAACCATTTATACAATTCATTCCAACCTGATAATGCTTCATCAACAATAAAAGTGATATCAAATGAACCGTATGTAATTTTGGTACCTGGAAAATTTAAATTTAAAATGGGTGTAGCAAATTCTGCTTGTCCAATACTAATATCTGGTAAGTTTGCTTCTTGACAAAAATATTGTACCGTAGGTATTCTATCAAAAGTTAATAGATACTTTGTGGGTTGTAGTAAATCTGTGGTTTCCGGGGATCTTGTAGTTACTGTCATAGTTGATCACTTTATCTTGTAATATTGCACTAGATATTTATAATATAAAAAAGGGGATCAAAAGATCCCCTTTCGAATTAAACTCTTATTTTCATCGCCACTGGAATATCAATTTTAACTTTTCTTGGAAAAAATAAATTGATAATCCATTTAATAAATTCAAATAACATTACGATACTGTAACGATTAGTGAAGTTGGAACATCTAACACAACATTAGGAACAACAACTGCTGTTACTTCTGGTTGTGCAACATCGGGTTCAATTGTAACTGATCCTGTGATTGGTTCACTAATTGCAATACCTTGTGCATCAACTGCAGCTGCTGTTACAACGTAAGTGCCAGCTTCAACATTTGCGAAAATAGCCTCATATGGTGCATGTGATAAAAATTGTACACGATTATCACCTAAACTAACTCTAATACCACCTGAAACAACAGAACTATCGAATTCATGTTGCTCTGTCGAGATCGAAACTGTTACTGTATGTGCCATTATTAACTCCTTATAATTAAATAGTAATAAAATATTATCGCAAAAAAAGAGGAACAGAAATGTTCCTCTTTAAAAATCACTCTATGGTGATTTCATCAAATTACATTAAGTTTCTAACACCAAAGAGGCGATAGTAAACATTCGAACGAGCAGTCAATGCACCGTTACCGGCAGTAAGACCTTGTGCAAATGGATTGGAAACCATGCCGTAACGAGTTTTAAATCCAATCTTAGGTTGGAATGTGAACTGGTCAACTGCACGAACCATTTGTAAAGGAACGTATGGGCAATAGAACAAGCCAGCGTCATAAGGCGAAGTACCTTTGTAACCGATTGTGACGAGTTCTTGGTTGCTTGTATAACCGCCGAAGTATGGATCGATATACACTTTGATGCGTCCATGCAATAAACCGCAGAAGGTATTGCCTGTGTCATCAACTTGAAGATCCGACTGAAGTGCTGGTGTGTACTGAAGAACTCCAGCCATTGCCATTGCAGAGGCAACGTCAGAAGAAACAATCAACACATTACCTTTACCGCGACGAGTCTGTTTTGCAATGACGTTTGCATCACGTTCGATTTGAAAAATCAATCCTTTGAAACGCTCAACCGACCAACGACCGTTCGAGTCTGTGTCTAAGTCGAAAAGACCAGCAGTAACAGTACCGTACTGAGCACCAACAACAGCGTTGTTATAGATTGTACGAATAACTTCACGATTGATTTCAGCAAGAATCTCTGTAGAAAGAATATTCGACAATTCTGTCTCAGCATCAAGACCGTGAATTGCTTTCAAGTCTTGTGCGAGTTCTAACGAATATTCAGCTTTAAGAGCACGCGATTGTGCAGTAACAGTAACTTTCTCGATAGAGAATGCCATCTGTTGGAACACGTTAGCGCCAGTACCATAGTCAACTGCACCCAAGAATTCAGCATTAACTGTTGGTAATCCTACACCTGTTGTGGTAGCATTAGTTGTGGTATTAGAGAAATTGTTTGCAGTATCATTAATACCCGAACCATAAACTGTGCTAAGTTTACCAGAGAATGTTGTGTTAGCCTCATTGAAGAATGCTTCTGTACCAGTCTGAGTGTCGTATCTAGCGCGCATTGCGAAGATAAGACCTGTAGGACCTGTCATTGGCTGAACGCCAGCAACGTCATAAGCAATCAAGTTAGGCAATGCACGGCGAACCAAACTGATTAAGATTGGATCAAAGTTCGAAACACCACCGGTGACGTTGGAAGGACCAGCAACGCTAGGTGCTTCGTTAAGTGCCTGAGATTCTTGACGCATAGCTTGTTGTTGATTTTCCAAAACAAGGGCTGTAACAGCACGCTTGTATGGATCCTTAATGGATTCAAGTTCTGGATGTTCCAGAACAGGTGCCCATTTCTTTTGTAACTCTTCAGTTAAATACATTTTAGTCTCCTAATTTGAAATAGATGTTATTTAATAACAGTTTTTGAAATTGTTTTTGCATAAACTTCCATCGAAGGGTCATCATACCTTACACGGTTGTTTTCTTCTTCTTCAACAAGAAGTTCATCGTCTAATGCAGAATTGCTTGCAACTTTAACGTCTGACTTGAAATAGGCTTCTTTCAATGTACCAACCTTCTCTGCAAATTCTTCTTCAGTAGTGAATTCAACACCCTCTGTGAGTGTCTTTAATTTTTCTACTTGCGTCTGCGATAATCCTTCACATGCTTCATAAATTGCTTCGTGCTTTTTGTGTTCATTCAATTCGCGCATCAATTGAACACCACGACTGATTTCTTCGTTGAGTGCTTCTTCGAGTGCATTAACGTGTTCTGCTAATTCGTCAACAATATCAACTTTTTCTTTTGGAATGTCAATATAATGTTCGACAAATAAGTCACGCAACCCTTCGATAAACTCTTCAACGATTTCAGCACGAAGACCTTTTTCAATGGCAAGTTCGTTTTCTTTGACCCACTCTTCAACCATATAGTTGAGATACGAATCAACTTTTTCTGCCATTTCTTCTTTAATATTTTCTACTGCAACTTGGAATTCTTCAAGCAATGCATCTTCGACTTCAGAAATAACTTCTTCTGCACGAGCATTAACTGCTGCTTCAAAAATTGTTGTAGCCTTGGAAACAAACTCTTCAGAAAGATTTTCACCTTGCATTAAGGCATCCATATCTTCCTTCATTTTTTTCTTCATCATCGCCTGCATCATTTTCTTATCTTGTGCAGCATCCTCATGCCCTTCTTTTTCTTCTTCTTTCAAGGAACTCTTTAAACCTTTTTGAGAAGATTTGGTCAACATACCAGATTTTGTAACGTGAGAAGGAGTCATGGAACGATTAATTCTGTTTAATTTATCAAATCCATGTTTATGATTATCTCTTCCGAAATGCATTTTACGCGCACCAGATTCTAAATCATTTGCGAATTTATCTCCGTGTACTTTTCTTGCACGAGCAACAACATCATCGTGATCCGTGGTGCCATTATATTCTGGATCAGAAACTCTTCTTGCAAGTTCAACGTATCCGGATTTGCTAATCGCTTCATCAAGATCGTATTCTTCGGAAAATAACATATCAATCATTTCTTCATCTGAATACTCTTCGAAGACTTCGACTTCTTCGCTGTAAGATTGAAATGTGGCACCTGGATTTGCTTGGAAAGTCTGTGGTGCTAACTTTGCCTTAATTCGATTAGCAAGAGATGCATAATCGTTAGCAGCTGCTTGAACAGGCTTAACTAAATCACCGCGGCCGGCAGATTGCTGAGGTTGTGGCGAGAGTTGTGGTCTAGGTTGTTGACCAACAGGAGGTGTGGCACCAGGAGGCGTTGCAGAAGGAACACCTTTAATATAGTTGGGCATTTCTTCTGCGTTATTATCCACAGGGTCATCGCCAATGTTGCCAACATCTTTTGTGCCATAAGCAACAGATGCTTGTAGTCTTGCTGGTTTATCTTGTCCACCACGTTTCGATGCGACAGATGCATCAAGAACTTCTTTAGCGGCCTCTGATAGATTAAATTTTCCCATTTTGAAGAACTCCTTGTTTCCTATATTGTATATTTATAATTAAAGTTTTTTTATGAAGTTTTCAAAAATGCGTAAACTTACTTGTTCTATTTCACTTCTAGAAGCTTTACGAATTTCTTGTATTGCTTCAACGTGATCTATTTCAGTCCATACGCCATCTACTAACATCCATTCTTTTCCTTCCATGATGCCATGCACAAATGCACCTGGCGCAGAAGGGTCTGCTACAATGTCTGCCGCTGTGGCTAAATGAAAATCACCTTGAACGATATTAACACCGTTAACATTTTTTAGTGACCCCATACCCCTCGATGACACTCCAAGTTGCGCCCCGCCTTCAATAAGATTTCTAGCAATGTTGCCCATCGGTGTGTCAAGAATTTTTGCTTTACCTATCCAATTAGTTCCATTTTCTGATAGACTAACTATCATATGTGAAACGCGGTCTAGATTAATTGTTGGTGTTTCTGGATGACCTAATTCTCCAAAAGCACGATTCTTTCTAATATACTCTTCTGTATATCTATTAACTTCTTTTTTTAAAGTATCATATTTGTACATTCTTCCGTTTTTGTTCTTTTGTTCAGACACAAGAAAAGGTCCAGAAATGTACATGCACTTCTTACCGTCTGTTTCTTCGGTTATGTATTCTACTTCTTCAAAAATTTCTTTAATTAACTTCATGAATATCTCTTATGGTTTTACTGCATATGGACCATAATTAAATGCAGCAGGATCTCTTCCCCAACCAGCATCATAGAAACGATTATCTTTGTGTAATTCAATGATTATTGTATATGCAGCATTTGCTGTTGTTCCAACTGTTTTAATTAATAAATTACCTGTCGGTCCAACTGCACTATTTGTAATTACTGGCAATTGATATTGTGGATTTGTGTCTATAGAACCAACGCCAAGTGCAAATGCTGTTCTATCGGAAACTGTTCCTTGCCAAACTAATTGTAAATGACCTACGGTGTCATCAACAGAAGCAATAACTCTAGAAATAGTAAATGCTGAATTTGCAAATTCTGGCGCAGTCGTATTGCCTGCTTGATATGGTTGATTGTTTGCATTTAATGCAAATGCAAGAGCTCTTGGGTCTATCCAAACTGTAGACGTTTCGTCTGAATCCAATATGCCAACCCTTTTGATTACAGTTCTTTTATTTGTATCAATTAATATTTGTGAACTATTTGCAATTGCCATTTTTTATTCCTCAGATTCTTCTGTTTCTGGTTGGTTTACGCCAATCAAAGTTTGTGCCAATTCTTGTTTTTTTGTTTCGATATGTGCAGAAACTCTATCATGTATTGCAGAGTAAAGTGCATTTCGAAATTCTACACCATTATCTTCATATGCATAATCAATAATATTTCTTGTATCAGACATAATTTTCTCCAGTTTAAATATTTATAATATATTATTGTTGTGGCGCTTGTGGAGGCACAGGCGGCCTCTCTTGTTGTGTCATATTCATCATTTGTTGTTGTGCTATATTATTTGTAACATCAACTGGCAACCCTAAACCTAATGACCTCTCTTCATCCATTTCTTGTTGCATTATTTGTATTTCATCATCAGTTAGTCTTAATACATGTCTTTGAATCCAAGATTGTGAAAAATAACGTCCTGTATAATTGTCAACTTGTTGCAACAAACTTAATCTTTCTTTCATCAACTCCGCTTCTCTCATTTCAGTAAAATTATTATCTCTAATAAAATCAAAATAAATGTATTCTTTAAAATCTGTCCATTCTTCTTCTGTGCAGATACCTTTTAGAACGCATTGCACTCTTAATGTCTGATCAAATAAATCAGAGAATTTGTTACGCATTCTTTCGACAAATTTAGAAAATTTTAATTCATCTCTTGTGACTTCAGTAACACGATTGAATGAAAACCCCGCACTATTTGGGTCTAATCTGGAAATTGGAACGCATAAAGCTTTGTACAGTTTCTTTTCAAAATACTTAACATCTTCTAGTTCGCCTAGGTTTTGGCCACCTGGCAATGTGCTAATTTCTGTGCCTTTACCACCTTCACGGCGAGGCAACCAAAAATCTTCCATCATTGATAAGAATTTGCGATCATCTCGGACTTCACCTGTATTTGCATCATAGACAAGTTTATTTTTATACTTAACCATAATATCACGCATATATTGTTCTGCTTTTAATTTTGGTAAATTGCCAACGTCAATATAAAAAATTCTTCTTTCTGGTGCTCTTGAGATACGATAGATAACAGTTGCATCTTCAATCATACGC
>Ga0209400_1001805_pt1 | contig 16750 bp, 18 predicted proteins | sample M_130807_EF_Meta_FD_187313 | JGI IMG/M metagenome (GOLD analysis project Ga0209400, IMG submission 187313) | Freshwater microbial communities from Lake Montjoie, Canada to study carbon cycling - M_130807_EF_MetaG (SPAdes) (version 2) | ecosystem: Environmental > Aquatic > Freshwater > Lake... | reverse complement strand
CCGTCTTCGAGATCAGCCTCGCTTATCGGTCAGACGCCTATCGCGTTGTCTACGCCTTGAAATTGGGAGCCAAGCTATGGGTCGTCCACGCCTTTCAGAAAAAATCGACGCAGGGCATCAAAACGCCCCGACGAGAAATCGAACTCATTCACGGCCGGATCCGGTTCATTCGCAGCCAGCAGCCCTAGAAGACGCGATCGAGCTCGTTGATGGCAGCGATAATATTTTTGCCGATTTCGGCGCCCCCGACGCAGAGCGCAAATGGCTCAAAACCATCATTGCGGCTGAGATCGTGAAGTCTCTGAACGAGCGCAAAATGACCGTGCGACAGGGCGCCAAATTGGCTGGTTGCGACCCAGCTGATCTTCAACGCATTCGCAACGCAGACCTGAGCCGTTTCTCAATCGATCGTCTGATCAAAATCGTGACGGCGCTTGGACGTAAAGTGGAGCTTGTCTTCTCAGATCGATAAGTCTCAGCTCCGCAGCAGCGCCGCTATATAGAAGCCATCCGTGCCGCTCACGCGCGGCGACAGGCGCAGGCCTGCCCCGTGGGGGGAGGCGAAGCCTGCCAAAGCTTCGAGCCCAGCGCGACGCGCCATATGGGCGGCATCGAGCGGCAGGAAATCATCATGGCGCTCGAGGAAGGCCGCGATGCGGTCTTCATTCTCGGCCTTGAGCACCGAACAGGTGATGTAGAGCAGCACGCCGCCGACCTTCACATGGCGCTCGGCGCTTTCCAGCACTTCATCTTGTTCTTTGATGCGCTGCTCGAGTGCGCCAGGGCGCGTGCGCCATTTCGCATCCGGATTGCGACGCCATGTGCCTGTGCCTGTGCACGGCGCATCGATGAGGACGAGATCGCAACGCCCGACAAGATCGGCCAGCACATCCTTGTCGCCCTTGGGCGCGCGCACTTGCACATTGCGCGCATTGGCGCGTTCCAATCGCGGATAGATCGGCATGAGACGGCGACCATCATTATCGGTCGCGTAGATCTGGCCCTTATTGTCCATCTCGGCGGCGAGCGCGAGAGTCTTGCCGCCACCGCCCGCGCAAAAGTCGAGCACTTGTTGACCGGGTTTGGCCGCTGCAATCAAGGCTGCGAGCTGCGAGCCTTCATCCTGAATTTCAACGAGGCCGCGCATGTAAGCGGATTCCGCATTGAGCGACGGGCCGCGACCATCTGCGCCCACATGTAGACGCAGGCCAATGGGTGAGAGAGGTGTGACTTCCGCATTGAGATGGGCCAGTGCCTTTAGCGATTTTTCGAGATCACCTTTCAAGCGATTGACGCGCAGATCGATGGACGCGCGTTCCGCCAGTGCCCTGCCCTCGGCCACAGCATCAGCGCCAAAGACAGAAGCAAAATCATCCGCCAGCCATTCGGGATAATCACCCTTCACATGATCGGGGGCATCATCGAGTGTTGCTGTGGCGAGGCATGTTTGTTCTTCATCCGAGAGAGGAGCCGGCGCATGGGCCTCGCCCGTGCACATGTCGGCGATGGTTGGCGCATCAAACCCGCGCATTTGGCGCAAGGAGCCGAGCAGAATGGCGCGCGGTGTGTCCGCACCCATAATCCAGCTGGCAGAAGCCTTCACGCGCAGAGCGTCATAGACATGACTCGCAATAGCCGCGCGATCCTTGGAGCCGGCAAAACGATTGCGCTGGCCCCATTCCTTCAACGCGTCGGAAACAGGGCGTCGGCGCTCGGCCAAATCACCGAGGATTTCAATTGCAGCACTCAAGCGGGCAGAAGGTGTCATGTGAGCTTAGCCATATTTCGGACACCGTGGAGCGGCATCTTGAACCCCGCTCGTTTCACATTGGGGCGCGCAAGACAAGAAAGAACTGCCATGAAGACCCTGAGCGCGACCCTTGTCGCGAGCCTCCTTGCTCTTTCGCTGGCCGCTTGCGCGACCAATCCGCCCCCGCCCGTCTATCCCGACCCGCCGCCGAAGAAGCAGGCAGATGCCAAGACACAGCTAGAGAGCAGCCGGAAATATTGATCCGCGACAGCCGTCATTGCGAACGCAGCGAAGCAAACCATTGGCCTCACGTAGGGCCTCTGGGTTGCCGCGTCGCCTGCCGCTCCTCGCAATGAAGAGACTATGAGATCAGCTTGACGAGGAAAATCACCCACATAGCGACGAGCAGGAACACACCGATCAAAAAGGTCGGAAAGCGCAGACTCAGCGCATTGCTGGTGCAGTGAACCCAAGCATGGGCGAGGCGGGAAGCAAACCACGCCCATGCGAGCGCGACGAAGAGCGTGTCATAGGTCTGGGTGAATACGACCAGCGGCACCAGAACATAAAAGAGTATTGGCGTTTCAAACTGATTGGCAAAAGAGCGCTGCGCCTGCGAAGCAGCAGCCGGCCAAGAGATTTGGCTCGCCGCCGCATCAATCACCTGCACTTCTTTGGCTTTGAAGGCGCGAAAGCGGCGAAAGGCCATCACAAAGAGAATGCACAAAGTCATCAACGCCTGCGCGATGACGGGCGCGATCACAAGACGAATATCCATCTCAAAAATCCTTTTTTAAAAATCAAAGACCCGTCGGATAGTTCGGGCTTTCGCGCACAATTGCCACATCATGCACATGGCTTTCACGCAGACCCGCTGACGAGATGCGCACAAATTGTGCGCGCGACTGGTAATCTGCAATCGTCTTGCCGCCGACATAACCCATAGCCGCACGCAAGCCGCCTGCCAGCTGATGCAAAACAGCGCCGACCGGGCCCTTATAAGGTACCTGACCTTCAATGCCTTCCGGCACGAGCTTCAGTGAATCCTTGATGTCCTGCTGGAAGTAGCGATCTGCCGATCCGCGCGACATGGCGCCAACGGAGCCCATGCCACGATAGGCTTTGAAGGAACGGCCCTGATAGAGGAAGACTTCACCGGGGCTTTCATCTGTGCCGGCCAGCAGCGACCCGATCATGACGCTATCGGCACCTGCGGCAACCGCTTTGGCGAGATCGCCCGAATATTTAATGCCGCCATCGGCAATCACGGGCACGCCCGCATCGCGCGCGACAGACGCTGCTTCGAGAATGGCAGAGAGCTGGGGCACGCCAACGCCTGCCACAATACGCGTGGTGCAGATGGAGCCCGGACCAATGCCAACCTTGATGCCATCAGCGCCTGCGTCGATCAAAGCTTTGGTGCCTTCAGCGGTCGCGACATTACCCGCGACAATCGAGACATTGCCGAATTCACGCTTGATGCGCGCAACCTGATCGAGCACTTGCTGAGAATGGCCATGGGCTGTGTCAATGACCAAGCAATCAACGCCAGCATTGATGAGACGGATCCCGCGCTCATAACCTTTGTCGCCCACGGTGGATGCTGCTGCCACGCGCAAACGACCCTGCGGATCTTTGCAGGCATGGGGATGCTGTGTGGCCTTTTCAATGTCCTTGACCGTGATCAGACCCACGCAACGGCCTTCATCATCAATAACGATGAGCTTTTCGATGCGGTGGGAATGGAGAAGACGGCGCGCTTCATCCTTGTTGACGCCTTCCCGAACCGTGATGACTTTCTTGGTCATCAGTTCCGAAACAGGCTGTAATTGATTGTCGGCAAAACGCACATCGCGATTGGTGAGAATGCCAATCAATTTGCCGGGCTTGCCATCGGCGCTGCGCTCGACCACCGGAATGCCGGAAATGCCATGATGGCGCATGAGCGCCAAAGCATCGCCCAAAGTCTCATCGGGAAAAATGGTGATGGGGTTGACCACCATGCCGCTTTCGAAGCGCTTCACTTTGCGCACTTCTTCAGCCTGCTCATCAGGCTCCAGATTGCGGTGGATGACGCCAATGCCGCCGGCCTGCGCCATGGCAATGGCGAGACGGGCTTCCGTCACCGTATCCATGGCCGAAGACACGATCGGAATATTCAGCGTGATCGTGCGGGTGAAACGGCTTGCCAGATCAACACCCGACGGCATGACTTCGGAGTGGCCGGGACGCAGCAAAACGTCATCGAACGTCAGCGCCTCGACAAAGGTCATACCTGCTTTGGGGATCATGGTGCCAACTCCGGAAAAGGGCCGCTCGCGCCCGACCACAAGAATCGGCGCCGCAGGAAAGGTTGGCAGCGGCCAATATCACGCCTGTGACAGGAGGCAAAGGCTTTCAGGGGGCTCGGGAAGACAATTGACAGTTTTAAGCCTGAGACTATGCTCAAAACCATTGTTTTATGCATTTTCAAAGGCTTTGACGCAGTCATGCGGCTTTTCAGCCAAGCCCTTTGGGGCGCACTCTTCCTTGTTTTATCGTGCCTTGGCGCGACCCTGGCCGGGCCATTGGATGAGCCCGCTCGCGTGCGGCTGACCAAGCCCTGCGACAAGCCAAGCCCCGGTGGTTGCATCGTCCATATTTCAATGGAAGGCACGATCACCGGCGATACGCCGCAAAAATTACTGTCGATTTTGAATGATGAAATGCGCCGCACCGGAGCGCCCGTCGTGCCTTTTCTCAACATTACAAGCCCGGGTGGTGACGTGAATGCCGCCATGCAAATTGGCGATTTGCTGCGCAAGACCACTGCGACTGTTGTGTCAGGCGGTCCGTGCCATTCGGCTTGCGTATTTGTCGCCGTTGGCGGTGTGGAGCGCAATTTGTCGAGCATTGGCATTCACCGCCCCTTCTTTGCCCAAACACAAGCCAAGAATTTTTTCGACGCCGACCAGCGCTATAAGAAAATGATCAGTTCCGTGCGCACTTATCTTCAAGAAATGAATATTTCTGATGATCTCTTGCGTATGATGATCGCTGTGCCGCCCGGCGAAATTCAGGTGCTCTCACCCGTCGAAGCCAAACGCATGGGCATCAATGGATTTGATCCGGCTTGGGATGAATATGTGACTGCCCGCGAAGCGCGCACCTATGGATTGAACAGCGCCGAATTGCGCAAACGCCGCGCGGTGATTGAAACACAATGTGGTCGCGAAGAATGGATGCGCTCGCTGGCTGAAGTGCAAAAACGCGAAGAATGTCGGCGCAATTTGCGCGAGCGTATCTTTTGGGGGATGAGCGATGAAAAGGTCACGCGCCTCTCAATGCTCTCAGACCAATTATGCCGCGAAAAGCCGCTCGAGTCCGATGAGACGCGTAATTGCCGATTGACGCTGGCCGAACGCATCCGCAACGAAGATGTGGCAAGGCCTCAATCCTCGTCGCGCTGAGCTCCGCGAAAGCCTGTTGCCAAGACATAGAGTTCGGCTGAGCCTGCGCGACTGGCCTCCGGCTTGACATGGCGCACGGTTTTGAAATCGCGTTTGAGCAAGGTGAGCAATTCACCTTCCGTGCCGCCTTGGAAAACTTTCGCCACAAAGAAACCACCCGGTGCCAAAACTTCGGTGGCAAAATGTATAGCGAGTTCGGCAAGACCGATGATTTTCAAATGATCGGTCTTTTTATGGCCTGTTGTATTGGCCGCCATATCCGACATGACGCCATCGGCCAGACCACCCAGCATGTCTTTCAAACGATCTGGTGCATCTTCTGCCAGAAAATCCATGATCGTGAATTCAACGCCGGGAATGGGATCAATATCGAGCAGATCAATGCCGACCACGCGGCCATTGGAGCCGACTTTTTTCACGGCATATTGCGACCAGCCACCCGGTGCTGCGCCCAGATCCAAAATCTTCTGACCGGGCTTGAGCAGATGATAGCGCTCATCCATTTCAATGAGCTTATAGGCAGCACGCGAGCGCAGGCCCTCTTTCTTGGCGCGCATCACATAAGGATCATTGAGCTGGCGCTGCAGCCAGAGCGTCGAGGAGATCGTGCGCTTACGCGAGGTTTTAACGCGGACTTTGAGAGAGCCCTCGCGCGCGGTTCCGGGTTTTTTATTGGTCATCGACGCTGCCCTGCCCGCTCACCTTCACGCCATACACCATCAGCACTCATCAATTCGGCCAAAATGCCCTCGCGCAATCCACGATCTGCAATGCGCACGCGCTCAGCCGGAAAAGCTTGGCGAATGGCTTCAAGAATAGCACAACCAGCGAGCACAAGATCGGCGCGTTCAGAACCGATACAACCATTGGCCACGCGCTGCTCATAGCTCATGGCGCGCAAATCTTCGAGCGCCTCATCAATTTCATCATCACTCATCCAGAGGCCATCAACGCGGCGGCGGTCATAACGCAAAAGCCCGAGATGGACGCCAGCCAGCGTTGTCACCGTGCCCGATGTGCCCAGCAAATGAAAAGAAGCACAGCGCGTTTCTTGTTCGACTTTGGCGCGAAACTCAGCGAGCTCGTCACTGACATGGGCCACCATCGCATCAAAAATGTCAGCCGTCACATGTTCGCCGCCGAATTTTTCCGCAAGCGTCACCACGCCCAGTTTCAAAGATACCCAATGGCGCACACGCCCGCGAATGTCAGACGAGCCCGGCCGGCCTTGACCAAGCCACACAATTTCCGACGAGCCGCCGCCAATATCAAACAGCAAAACGCCTTTCGCTGAGGGATCAGCCAAAGCCGCGCAACCAGCCGCAGCAAGATGGGCTTCTGTTTCACGATCGACGATTTCAAGCCCGAGACCCGTGCGCTCGTAAACGCGCGAAATAAATTCGGCGCCATTGTCAGCCATGCGGCAGGCTTCGGTCGCAATCAGACGCGCGCGGGACACACCGCGGACATCCATTTTGTCGCGGCAGATTTCAAGCGCTGCAATGGTTCGGCGGATGGCTTGTTCAGACAGGCGCCCAGAGGCCGATACGCCCTCGCCCAACCGCACAATGCGGGAAAAGGCATCGACAATGCGAAAGCCCTCACGCGCAGGGCGCGCGACGAGCAGGCGGCAATTGTTGGTTCCCAGATCAAGGGCGGCATAAGTGTGGTAGCGCCCGCCCGGCTGCAAGGACGGGCCGCCGGTGCGCTCTCGCACTTCGGCGTCTCGGGGGGCCCCCTGGGCCTCGCCCTTTAGGTCCATGGGCAGCACGGCAAATCTCCTGTCGCCCTGTCGACACAAGGTCCGGGCGGTTCGGGAATGAGTTTAACCGCCACAGCGCGTCTTTGTCATGCGAATTGAGGCCCGCAGGCGACCTTTAAAGGCGGATGTGATCTGTCCGGGGCATATGGGCCCGTACTCTCTCCAATTGACAGGACAGAAGCGGGCAGGCTAAACCCCGCGCATTGCCAGCCACGTGGCCCCTCGGGAGCTGCCTAGGCCCGGTGGGGGATAGTTCAACGGTAGAACTACCGACTCTGACTCGGTCAATCTTGGTTCGAATCCAGGTCCCCCAGCCAAACTTCTTCTCCCCCTGCAAGACCCTTTCCCAGCATTGACCCATCAGGGTGGATGTTTTAGAAAATATTTTTTCCGTTATTGCCAAAAAAATCTTTTTTCAGGAGCCTGTATTGTCTGGCGACATTCATCCCGCGGCGATCGCGCATCTTCCCGTTTTCATTCCAGGATCTGATGGCAGCGACTGGCTGATGGTCTCTTGCACCCTGTCGCTGACAATCATGGTGCTGGCCGTCGGTGTGCTCTTCTTCAAGCTTCATACCTTGCCTGAACGTCTGGCGCATAAGCACAAAAGGCTCCAAGTCGAGATTGTTTCAGTATTGGGCCTTATTTCGCTTTTCACCCATGAACACGCTTTTTGGATCGCGGGCTTGCTACTCGCCTTCATCGATCTGCCGGATGTGAAAACTCCCTATATGCGCATCGTCCATGCGCTTGAAACCATCGCCGCGAAAACCAAGACGGGGGATGAGCATGCTTGAGCTTCTCCTCTGCGCGGCTTTTACAGTCCTGCCAGACTATCTCTACCGCCACTACGCGCAAGGCAAACGCTTGGGTGTGCAAATTACTATCTATTCAGTCTGGTATGAGCTGCGATACGGGATCACGGCCTGTTTGATGCTCACGGTTTTGCTGATCTCGGTCATTTTCTACAATCATCCAACATCGAACAATGTGACATCTTACTTCCGCACCGTCCCGATTGTGCCCGAAATCAATGGTCGAGTTGCAGAGGTCTATGTAAAGCTTGGCGACACACTAGAACCCGGCGCAAAAATATTCCGCCTGGATTCCGCTCGCCAAGAAGCAGCGCTTGAGGCCGCACGACGCCGCGTTGTCGAAGTGGAAGCGACACAATTGATGGCGCGCGCCGAGCTCGCCGCTTCTGAAGGGCAAGTTCAACAATCCAAAAGCGCCTTTGACAACGCCAATGATGAGCTACGCACCAAGCTTGATCTGCAAAATCGGAACGCAGGAATTGTTGCGACCCGCGATATTGAACGACTGCAGAAGAATGTCGAAAATATGCAAGGCGCCGTTATTGCAGCACAAGCAACGCGTCAGGCTGCAGAAACCAAACTCACAACACTGATACCCGCGCAGAAGGCCAGCGCAGAAGCCATGCTTCAGCAAGCACAGGTTGATTTGGACAAAACGATCATCTCAGCGGGAGTCAAGGCAACGCTGGAGCAATTTGCCTTGCAGGTCGGGGATCTTGTAACGCCTTTCCGGCCAGCAGGTCTGCTCATCCCTGTCGCATCGGGGCGCAATTCCTTACAGGCGGGATTTAGCCAGATCGAAGCACAGGTCATCAAGCCCGGCATGATTGCGGAAGCGACCTGTATTTCAAAACCACTGACCATTATTCCAATGGTGGTAACTCGCATACAAGATGTCATTGCAGCGGGGCAATTCCGAAACACTGAAGTTCTTGTCGATGCACAGCAAGTGCGCGCACCAGGCACGATCCTCGTCTTTCTGGAACCCCTCTTTGAAGGAGGCCTTACCGGCGTCCCCCCGGGGTCAAGCTGCGTCGCCAATGTCTATTCCAACAACCACGACCTCATCGCATCGCCGCAGACTGGGTTTTTCAATAAAATCTTTCTTCACGGTGTGGATGCAGTTGGCATTGTCCATGCGATGATTCTGCGCATTCAAGCCCTCATGCTGCCAATCAAGCTTTTGGTCCTGGGTGGCCACTAAGTCCCGCTCGGAACTAGCAATTCGGGCTCGCGCTTATGGCCGGCCCTATGGCATGGTTGTTCCCTCGATTCGTTGAGGGGATTAACGCTTCCTGTGGCGCTGAATGAAACATATAGCCTGACACCCTTTTACATTGCTCGCGACCCGCGAGTGACGCGAAGGACACATGCGTCATGAACGAAGTTCAAACACCCAAACATGTCAGCCACCTCGAGCTCTTTACGGGCTTCCTCATGGTCGGCCTGTTCGGCTTCGGCGGTATTGCGGCGGCGATTTATCATGTCGTGGTCGAGCGCAAGAAATGGCTGTCGGCCCAAGAATATGCCGCCGTGCTGGGATTGGGGCAGGTTTTGCCCGGCGCCAATCTCGTCAATATCACCGCAGTGATTGGCGACCGTTTCGGTGGCCTGTGGGGCGCTGTGCTGTCGCTTCTGGGGCTGACGCTGGCGCCTGTTCTCATTCTGGTGGCATTGGCTACGCTTTATGATCAATTCGCCACCAACCCAGATGTGATTGCGGGAACAAAAGCGGCAGCCGCAGGTGCCGCGGGTCTCATCTTCGGGACGGGCTATAAGCTTGGCAAAACCATTCTCGACAATCGCTGGTCTTTGGTCTTTGCAACGCTGAGCTTTGTCTCCATCGGTCTGTTGCGCTGGCCCCTGCTCGGCACACTCGCCGTGCTTGCCCCCATTGCAGTGGCCTTCTCTTTCTGGAGGGGCCGTCATGAAGGATGACATTCTCTGGCAATTAGGTTTTGCTTTTTTCTTCACCGCGATCATTTCAGTCGGTGGGATCTCCACAATGATCCCGGAGATTCACCGCCAGATTGTTGAAACGCGCGGCTGGATGACGAATGAGCAATTCGCCACCGCCTTTGCCATTTCGCAAGTCGCGCCCGGCCCAAATATTTTGATGATGACAATGATGGGTTGGCGTATTGCCGGTTGGGCAGGCCTGACGGTCGCAACTCTCGCCACGATCATTCCCACAAGTATCATTGCCTTGATAGCAGGACGCGCGGAAGAACGCATTGAACATGCGCGCTGGTATGCAATGACAAAACGCGCTTTACCGCCCCTCGTTGTCGGCCTGATTTGCGCCTCAGCTCTCATAACGGCGCAGGCAGCGATTTCAGATTGGCTCGGTGTGGTGCTGGCGGCCGGTGTTGCCCTTTTCATGGCGACGACACGCTCCAACCCTCTGGTGCCGCTTGCTGTTGCGGTCGTCATTGGCATAATCGCAGCGCGTTTCGGCTTTTTCTAATCCCTTCACGAATGCGTTAAATCGCACCGGTTCCGCTTGATGAAAACAAATCCGCGCGGTAGCTGTAGATTTCCAGACCGGGCCCCTCTGATAACGCCTTATGCGTTGTGATGTCGGACTGGACTCATATGGCCTGGTCTTGTTCTTCACATCTGTCGAAGGCATGGCTCAGGTCGCTTGAAGTCAAGGACAGACCATGAGCGCCTATTTTACTCTCGATGCCCTATCCGCCCTGATGCAGGTCATTATGATTGACCTCGTTTTGGCGGGCGATAATGCCATTGTCATTGGTCTTGCAGCTGCAGGCTTGCCTAAAGAGCAGCGGACCAAAGTCATTCTCATCGGCATTGGCGCAGCGACTGTGCTGCGGATTATCTTTGCCGGCTTGACCACACAGCTTTTGCAGATTGTCGGCCTGCTTCTGGTTGGCGGCTTGTTGCTGGTTTGGGTTGCCTGGAAAATGTGGTGCGAATTGCGCGCTGGTCATGGTGCGGACGATGCGGATTCCGTGATTGCGCAAGCGGAAGCCAATGCGCCGCAGAAAACCTTCGCACAGGCCACTTGGCAGATCATTGTCGCCGACGTCTCCATGTCGCTCGACAATGTGCTCGCCGTTGCGGGTGCGGCGCGCGACTATCCCTATATTCTGGTCTTCGGCCTCGTACTGTCGATCGGTCTTATGGGACTGGCCGCAAATTACATCGCGGGCCTGCTCCAGCGTTATCGCTGGATCGCCTATGTGGGTCTCGTCATCATCGTTTATGTGGCGCTTGAAATGACATGGCGCGGCGGTGTCGATGTCTGGCCGCATTTGCAGCCTTACCTCTCGAAGTAATGTAAGACCTTTGAAGGGGCCGGCTCATCCTCCCGAGCCGGCCCTTTCATCCATTCCTTTTCTTTTTGAAAATTTCTATTTGGGCCAAAGCGGCACAAACATATCTGGACCCTGCTCCCTGCCATCTTGCAGAGCTCCCCCTTCCAAGGCATTCTCAGACCATAAATCAGTCCTCAATAAGCCGGAATCGGCACGTCAATGAGGATGCGTGCATCGGGAGAAAGCCCGGGCACAGCGACAAGGGTCGCCTGCCGGCGAATGGGGTCAGATGAAGAGTAAATTGAAAATCCCGGCGGGCGGAGCCGAGGACATTGTCCATCCGCAAGTCATTCCATTCGTACTTGCACATCTGGCTTGTTTCGGTGCCATTTGGAGCGGCGTGACGTGGGAAGCCGTGGTGCTCGGCGTGTCACTCTATTGGCTGCGCATGTTCGGGATTACGGGCGGCTATCATCGCTATTTCTCGCACCGCACCTACAAGACCAACCGCGCTTTTCAATTTGTCCTCGCCTGTCTGGCACAAGCGACCGCGCAAAAGAGCGTTTTGTGGTGGGGCGCCAAACATCGCCACCACCATCTCTATTCCGATACGGAAGAAGACATCCATTCGCCACGCCATACGGGCTTTTTCTATTCCCATGTCGGCTGGATTTTCGACAAAAAGAACGATTCCACCGATCTGTTGAAGATCGACGATTTCGCCCGCTATCCCGAACTCGTCTGGCTGCACAAATATGAGCTCGTGCCGGCGGTCGTTCTTGCTGTCGCCTGCTTTTTTATCGCGGGCTGGAGCGGGCTCTTTGTCGGCTTTTTCTGGAGCACGGTGGCGCTTTATCACGCGACCTTCTGCATCAATTCGCTAGCTCATGTGCACGGGCGCAAGCGATATGTGACGGGGGATGACAGCCGCAACAATTGGGTTTTGGCCTTCTTCACCATGGGCGAAGGCTGGCACAATAATCACCACGCCTATCAGGCAAGCGCGCGTCAGGGCTTCCGCTGGTATGAAGTGGACTTCACTTATTACATCCTGCTGGGGCTCTCCAAACTCAAGCTCGTCACAGCGATGGAAATGCCTCCCGAAGCCGTTTTGAAAAACGAGCATCGTTTGACGGCACGCATCATCAACAAGGCGGCTGCTGATCTGGCGGCCAGCTTTGACATTGAACAGATTGAAGCGCGCATCCGCGCAGCACTTCCCACCCTGCCCAATGCCACGGAAGTTCAAGCGCGTCTTGAACAAGCCCAGACACGCGCAGCCGATGTGCTCTCAAGCCTGCATCTGCCTCACGTGCCAACCCGCGACGAGGTCGAAGCAGCAGCCCAACGCCTGCTCGCGCGCACGCCCTCCATCGAAGATGTGGTGGATCGGGCGCATGAGCTTGTTCTGGAAAAGCTCGGAAAACGTCTCGCGCAGGCCTGAGGCGAGCACATCACCTATAAGAAAAAAAGGCGGGCTTGCGGCCCGCCTTTGTTTTTTCACCGCGGCTTTTGCGTGGTGATCTCTTTCCAGATCGCTGTCCATTTCTCGTCTTCGTCGAGCAATTTACCGGAATCAACGAATTGGAGATTCATGCCAGCAGGCAGAGCCTGCACTTTCTGATTGGTCGGCGTGAAGTCACGCTCTTTCAGAATATGCTGTGCGTCTGACAGCATGAATTCATAATAGAGAAGCGCGGCATTGGGATGCGGGGGACGGCGCGCCGCACCGACACCATTCACACGACCAACAGCTGGCGGAATGTTGAGGGCAGCAATCGGCGCACCTTCTTTGGCGAGCTGCTCGACTTTGTAGGAAAAGACATTGAGCGAGAGCGGGATTTCACCCGCCGCCACCAGAGTGGTGATCAGCGTATGGCCCTTGCGCACGGAAAGCCCCGCGGTGCGGCCGATGCGCTTGAAAGTCTCGATGCCCTTTTCCTCGCCCATGGCGCTGACGACTGTGGCAAGCCAATCGTAATCCGTCGCTTCGACCGACAATTTGCCTAGCCATTTGGGATCAGCAAATCCCTCATAAGAGGTCGGCAAATCTTTCGCCTGCACGGCCTTTGTATTGTAAGCGCCGATGATGATGTTGAGGCGCTCGCCAATCCATTCGCCATGGTCGGGAACAGCCTGTTTCAGCAAATCGGCATGATGGGTCGAATAAATCTTCTGGAAGATCGACTCGCGGCGGATGGCTTCCATCGTCGGGCCATTGGCTTGGATGATATCGACATCAAAACGACCAGCGCGATATTCGGTCTCGGCGCGGCGGATCAATTCCTGAGGGCCCGCGCGCCAATAGCGCACTTTGATCCCGTATTTTTTCTCAAAGGCTGTAAAAATCTGCGACATGTCATCGACAGGTGCGGAGCCATAGACGGTGAGCGTGCCCTCGTCCTTGGCGCCTTTCAATATGCGTTCGGCGCGGTCAGCAGAGCGATCCAGCGCCAGCTTTTCAAAAGCAGAGGCTTGCGCAAAAGACGGCAGCGGTAAAATGGACAGACCCAGCGCGCCCGTGAAAGCGCGCCGGGATATATGCGATGATTGCTTTTTCATTTAACGGAAAATCTCCTGATAAATCTTGGCCCAACGCGGCATGCTTTGATCGACCTTTTCCGGCGACAGGAAAATGGCTTTGAACTTGCCATCTTCTGGACGCAGCGTCGGATCCTTCGGCTTCACATTGGGATGAACGGGAAGTTCGCCCGCTTCCGCGAGCAATTTCTGACCTTCTTCGGATGTGACAAATTCCATAAAGAGTTTGGCCGCATTCGGCTTGGTCGTGGTTTTGGTGACAGAGATGGTTGCAATCACAGCCAGCGATGTATCGAGTGTGATGAAGGTTGTCGGTGCACCCTGACTTGCGCTGATCGATGCGTGATTGTTGAAAATCTGCAAGGCGAGCGGATATTCACCCGCGATCACCTGATCGAGAACCTGTCGGCCTGAACTCGCCACACTCACGACATTCTGCTTGGCGAGAGCGCGCAGATATTCCATGCCCTTTTCTTCGCCCATCGTCTCAAGAACGGTGCCGACAAAGCCGGGCGCAGCAGAAGAAGATGTCGTCGCATTCCAGACCATCTTGCCCTTCCATTTCGGATCGAGCAGGTCGGCATAGGTTTTGGGAATATCGGCTTTCTTCACCATCTCGGTGTTGATGCCGGGGGTGAGCACATAGAAATTCGAGGCCGCCCAATAGCCATTGGGATCGACGAATTGCTTGTCGAAGGCCTTCGTATTATCGGGGACCCATTGCATGATGTGGCCGTCGCGCATCAGCATGACACTGGTTGTCGTTCCATCGACAACGTCTGCGAGCACGCGTCCAGCTTTGGCTTCAGTCGAAACCTTCAGCGCAATGTCAGTCGCATTGCCGCGGAAATAATTGACCTTGATTCCGTATTTCTTCTCGAAAGCCGAAATGGCGGGGCGCACATATTGGTTCACGATCTGCGACGTGTACCAATTGATCTCGCCTTCCTTCTTGGCCGCGTCGATCAAAGCCTGATCGGCAGCCAGTGCCGGATGCAGAGACACAGCGCAACCAAAGGCTGTTGCCAGAAGCAAATGTTTCATCAAGTCCTCCCCTGTCCGCTCGTTCTTCGGCGGTTTGAGCTCAGATTAGACAGGCGGGAGCTTGCGTCAATGGCTGGATCAATCAAGACCCGGCATAAAAATCTCTTCCGGCTTCACAATGCGCGGCGAAAGCCCCTGCTCGCAGACATAACGGCCCAAAGCTGCCAAAGTCGGGCGATTGGCCTCGAGCCCATAGGCCCAGAAATCCTCGCCAAAGACGCGCCAGTTTTCTTCCACATGATCGAGCAGGAAAGGCAGCGCGAGGCGCAAAGCATCAGTGTCGTAGAGACCTTCCACCGCAATATCGCGCGCTTCAATCAGCGAATGATAGAGGCTTTTGGCCGCCCAAGGATGAGCTTCGATCACATCCGAGCGCATGGCGATTGTGTGCATGATCGGAAAAATTTTGGTCTTCTTATAATAGGCGATCTCGACCTCTTTGAAGTTTGGCCAGAGACGTTTGCAATTCTCTGAGCCCTTCAAAAAGATTTTCGGGAAATAGATGGAGAAGAGCGCGTCCAATTCGCCGGCCTCCATCATGGCTTCGAGCGTCTTGCCTTCCGGCAAAAGCTCGAGCGTCACGCCCGGCGGTGGCGTGAAGGGAATGAGCGGCGCTTGCGTTGGCGCATCGAGCCCGCCCATGAACCAATGCATGTCAGAGGGCGCAACGCCATATTCATCTTGGATCATGCCCTTCATGAAGACGGCGGCCGTGGAACCCCATTGCGTCGTGCCGACGCGCTTGCCGCGCAGGTCCTCTGGCTTTTTGATGCCGGAGCCGGGACGGATGTAGATGCAGGAATGACGGAAGATTTTCGACACAGCCACTGGGAGCGCGCGGAAAGTTGTGTCACCGCGCCCGAGCAGGCTCGCATAAGAAGCGAGCGACAATTCGGAAGCGTGAAACTCTTTGTCCTCCAACATGCGCGGAAACATCACGCGCGGACGCAGCATTTTTACGTCGAGATCAATGCCCTTGGGCTTCACCCGTCCGTCAATGAGAGGGCGCGTGCGGTCGTAATCCCAGCAAGCGAGCGTCAGTGGCAGATCGGACATATTTCCCCCTCTTTATGGAGAACGAGTGTAATGGAGGTTTTATGCAACGCAACTCCCCGTCTTTGCGAGGAGGCCGTAGGCCGACGTGGCAATCCATAGCTCTATTCTAGCAGCATAAGCGCTATGGATTGCCGCGTCGCTTCGCTCCTCGCAAAGACGGCGGAGGGGTGGTGGCTTTTCGCTTCATCATTGCAAATGGCAGACGCGATGAAACACGGTACAGGCACCACTCTCCATCCCGTCTTTGCGAGGAGCCGCAGGCGACGTGGCAATCCAGAGGCCATGCGTGAGGCCTCTGGTTACTTCGCTGACGCCCGCAAGATTGGCTAAAGAATGATCGACACAGAGCCCAGCTGGCCCAGTTCATTCGCTTGAATGACGATCTTCTTTTCCTTGATCAGGAAAGACTCGCCCTTGCGCACCAGCTTGTAGCGGTAATTGCCGACATATTGGCCGATACGCTCATAGCGGCGATAGCGGTAGCAAATGTAATTGGCTGCCACTTCGACCATGTCGCCATCCTGCGAAAGGATGCGGACATTGCCGACAATGCGCTGCGTGCGGGATTTTGGGTATTCCGCATGGCAATTGGGATCGAGCACGCGAATGATGCGCTGACGAATGCGCTCGCGATCATCAGCGATGATGAACAGTGAGCTGCGATAATCGCCATCCAGATCATCATTGGGCGGGATCAGATAATGCGCGTCATCGGTGAGCAGCGTCTGCCACTCGTCCAGACGCCATTCATCAAGAAGGGCCGCTTCGTGAAAGAGGAAGTCTTCGACCTCAGTGCGCGAGACTTTCTGCACCATTATTCGGCCCTCATCATCTTGTCCCAATGGCGCCAGAAGATGCGCAGGTGATGCTCATCCGAATTGAGCTGTTCGCCTTCGCGGCCCATGCCGCGCGACATTTCCGACCAGCGGTCGTCTTCCCAATTGGCAAGACCTTGCTGCACCAGTTCCAGCGCTTCCACGTCGTCAGGTGTGGCAAAGCCACCGGGGCCGTAGAAGGTGAGGAAGGCATCGAGACGACGCGCACGCGCTGTT
>Ga0209400_1001804_pt1 | contig 16750 bp, 8 predicted proteins | sample M_130807_EF_Meta_FD_187313 | JGI IMG/M metagenome (GOLD analysis project Ga0209400, IMG submission 187313) | Freshwater microbial communities from Lake Montjoie, Canada to study carbon cycling - M_130807_EF_MetaG (SPAdes) (version 2) | ecosystem: Environmental > Aquatic > Freshwater > Lake... | reverse complement strand
AGTCACCCTCCCCGCGATGAGCCGCTACCAAGACGTCATCGGCTGGAAGCCTGACAAACCCGGTGAGGTGAAGCTCACCCTCACCATCCCCAAGACACCGAGCGAACGCTACCCTGAAAACAACTCGCAGGAGGCACCGCTATCCATCCGCAAGGAACAGCTCCGCGTGTTGGTGATCGAATCGTTCCCGCGCTGGGAATACCGCTACCTGCGCAATGCGCTGGAACGTGATCCGGGCGTGGATGTCAGCTGCCTGCTTCTGCATCCCGGCCTTGGCAAGGTCGGCGATGGCCGTGGCTATTTGAAAGCCTTTCCAAAAGATGAAGAACTCACGAGATACGACGTCGTGTTCCTCGGCGATGTCGGTCTCGCCAAAGGCCAGCTCACCGCAGAGCATTGCACGGCGCTGCAAAAGCTCGTGCGCGATCAGGCCGGCGGCCTCGTCTTCATGCCCGGCTTCCATGGCTTTCAATCAACTCTGCAAGAGACGCCCTTGGCCGATCTCCTCCCCGTCATCTGGGATGCCGCCCAGCCGCGTGGCTGGGGCTCGTCATCGCCTGGCAAGTTTGCGCTCACAGAGGCGGGTACGCACAGTCTTCTCACCAAGCTCGAAGACAGCGACGAGGCCAGCGCCCGTGTGTGGGGCAATCTGCCGGGCTTCCAATGGTATGCCCCCGCCCTGCGCGCCAAAGCTGGCAGCGAAGTACTGGCCACTCATGGCACCGAGTCCAATCAGTTTGGCCGCGTGCCTCTCATCGTCACAAAAACCTACGGCGCAGGCAAAATTCTCTTCATGGGCACCGACGGCGCGTGGCGCTGGCGCAAAGGCGTGGAGGACAAATACCACTACCGCTTCTGGGGCCAGGTGGTGCGCTGGATGGCCTACCAGCGCAACATGAGCAGCGGCGACAAGATGCGCCTCTTTTACTCCCCCGACCGCCCGCGCACCGGTGATGTGCTGACACTCAACGCCAACGTCATGAGCCTCACCGGCGAGCCCCTGCGCGACGGCGTCGTGATCGCGCAAATCGCCGCGCCCAGCGGCAAGGTCAGCAGCGTACGCCTCATGCCCGCTGGTGAAGAGGCCTGGGGTCTGTTCAACGGCGTCTTCAGCCCTGTAGAACCGGGCGAGCATGTGGTGCAACTCAGTTGCGCAGAAGCAGGTTCATCTCTAGAGACGAAGATTTCCATTCAAGGCACCAGCCGTGAAAAACGCGGCCAGCCGGCACGCCTCGACGTGATGAGTGAGATCTCCCGTTTCACCAGAGGCGAAGTGCTCGATGCCAGCAATCCCGCCTCCATCCTCGCCGCGATCTCAGCCATACCGGAGCCTGCTGTTCAAGAGCGCCGGTTGCAAATCTGGTCGCACCCCGCTTGGGCGGGTCTGCTAGTGCTGCTGATGAGCCTTTTCTGGGTCGGAAGAAAGGCCGCCGGAACCTTCTGAACGGCAACAAATCCCAGCTTGTCAGCCTCTGCACTGATGAATAGACTTTGATCATGACTCTGGAGCTTCCCGAAATCACCGCCATCCAGCGTTTCAGTGCAGATGATCTGCGGCTGGAGTTGGCCTGCGCATTGTATGCACGGGGACGAGTCAGTGCGGTTTCGGGAGCGGATTTGTCGGGTGTGGATCTTCTGACATTTCAGGAGGCACTCTGTGAGAGAGAAATCCCACGGCAGTACTCGGTGGAAGATCTGGACGATGATATCGCGACTCTCGACAAACTGTTCCCCTCATGATCGTCGTCGCGGATACTTCCGTGATTTTAAACCTCTGCTGCGTCGGGCAGGCGCATCTGCTGCCCGCGTTGTTTCACGAGGTGTGGGTTCCTGATGAAGTACGTATTGAGTTTGAGCGTCTTAGTCTTCACCAGCCCAGCTTCCAAGGTCTTCGCCTGCCGAACTGGGCGCTCATCCAGCCCGCAGCGCCGGTTTCAGCGGAGCTGGCCGCACTTGCCAATCTGCATGCGGGTGAAACGGCTGCCCTGGCACTTGCTTTAAGCGGGCATGCGGATGCCGTGCTCATGGATGAGTCTGCGGGCCGGCGCGCGGCAAAACTGCTTGGTATGCCTGTGATCGGTGTTCTGGGGGGTGCTGCTGCAAGCCCGCAAATCCGGACTGTTGCCTGCCATCAAGCCTGTGCTGCAACGGCTGGCGGCGGAAGCAGGGTTTTGGCTGTCTCTCGTTTTGGTGCAAGAGGCCTTGAAAAAATGCGGGGAAACATAGCGGCAAGAGCGTTGTACATCCCAATCAAAAACTCGTCAGAGACGTTTCGTCAGGATAACATTCGACTATTATGAAAACGGCACTGCCTGTCATCCTCGAATTAAAGCTCGCGGATTTTCGCAAGCGCGTCTGGATCGTCAAGCTCACCGAGGGCCTGCTGGCGGCAGTCTTCGGGATCGTTTTCTCTTACATTCTGGTCTTCGCGCTGGATCGCGTCATGGAGACTCCAGTGTGGCTGCGCGCCACGCTGTTGATCTCTGGCGCAGCGGTGCTCGGCCTAGGCCTGCCGCTGAAGTGGCACCGCTGGGTCTGGCGTCAGCGCAGTCTGGAGGACGCAGCACGGCTGCTGAAGCGCACCTTTCCGCGTCTGGGGGACCAATTGCTCGGCATCGTGGAACTAGCGCATGTGGAGTCGGGTTCGGCAGGTCGCAGTGAGCGGCTGGTCCAGGCCGCGATGGAGCAGGCCGCAGAAGCCGTGAAGGACAAGGACTTCTCGCATGCAGTTCCAGAGGCAAAACACTTTCAGTGGGGCTGGGCCGCCGGTGTGACGGCGCTTCTTGCCGTGGCTGCTCTAACTCTAGTTCCTGACGCAGCATGGAATGCGCTCGCACGCTGGGCCACTCCATGGCGTGACGTGGAACGCTTCACCTTCGTAAAGATCGAGACACTGCCAAACCGTCTCGTTGTGCCGTATGCGGAGCCTTTTGATTTGAAGGTGCAGCTCAACAAGGACACACTCTGGTCACCTGCCTCGGCCAAAGCCCAGATCAGCGATCAGCCTGCAGTGGTGAGCGGGTTGAATGCAGGCACCTATCCGCTGGCGTTTCCGCCCCAAAAAGAAGATGCAGCCCTCTCCCTGTCGCTCGGCGATGCGCGCAAAACCGTGAACGTGGTTCCACGCACACGCCCCGAATTAACGGCGTTATCAATTCGCACGCGGCTGCCGGCATATTTGAAATACCAGACGGAGCCGACGACCGAAGTGCGCGGCGGCTCCGTAAGCGTGCTCAAAGGAGCACAGGCCTCCCTCGAAGCCACCGCATCCCGCGAACTCGCCTCAGCAGAAGTGGATGGCGAAGCAGAGACGGTTTCCGGTGCAAAAGTGACCACCCCCTTCCACCCAATCACCGCAGACGCCGAAAAACATATGATGTGGCAGGACCGCGATGGCCTCCCCCCCCGCGAACCGCTCGTCTTGAAGATCAACGCGATTGAAGACGAATCACCCCGGCTGGCAGCACGCCGTGAGACGCAGGAGCAGGTCGTGCTCGACTCTGAAGTTGTCGTGTTCGATCTGGATGTGCAGGATGACTTCGGCATTCAGCGCACCGGCCTCGAATGGCGCAGCGTGAATGATGACAAGACCAAAGGCGACAAGATTGCGGCGGCAGGCGAACCCGAGAAGAAGACGCTTACATCCAAGGCGACATTTTGTGCGAGCCGTGACGGCGTGGAGCCGCAGACGCTGGAGATCCGCGCCTGGGCCGAAGATTACCTGCCAAATCGGAAGCGCGCTTATTCGACCGCCTTCCTGCTGCACGTGCTGAACAAGACGGACCATGCACTGTGGCTCACGGAGCAGTTCGGCAAATGGCTCGAAGCCGCCCGCGAAAGCTACGAGCGCGAGCAGCAGCTCCATGCCACAAACAAGGAACTGCGTGCTCTCACTCCTGCGGAGCTCGACCGCCCCGAGAACCGGCGCAAAATCGCGCAGCAGGCCAGCGCGGAAAATGCGAATGCCACGCGGCTGGGCATGCTGAATCAAAGTGGGCGCAGTCTGGTCGAACAGGCGACGCGGAATGATGAGTTCGATGCCAAGCGTCTCGAATCGTGGGCCACGATGCTGAAGTCACTGCAGGACATCTCGGCCAAACGCATGCCGAGTGTGGCCGACTTGTTAAAGCAGAGCTCGAATGCGCAGAGCGGCAAACCTGGTCAGTCTACTGCCGCCAACCCGCCCTCGAATTCATCCCAGCAGCCACCGAAGGAAGGCAAGCCGGGTGAAGGCAAAGCCGGCCAGAGCAAACCCAGCGCGCCCCAGATTGCCAACGGGCCGGACATTCCCGGAACGAAGCAGGGCGGCAAGGCTTCCACAGAGGAGCAGAAGAAAGACAACATGCCGAGCATCACCGACAAGGAAGGCTCGATGAGCAAGGCCGAGCCGCAGCCAGCGGACCCCAATGCCAAGCCTTCACCGTCCAAACCCAGCGCCATGAAACTGCCGACGACGCAGATGGCAGCAGCTCCGGGCGGCAAAAAGAAGGAGGACAAAGCAGAGGAGGAGAAACCGCAAGAGCAGCCGCCGGCATCTCAGGCACAGAAAAAAATGCAGGATGCGCTCGACGAGCAGAAGCTGCTCCTGGCCGAGTTTGCACGCGTTTCGGATGAGCTGGGCACGATCCTGGCAAGCCTGGAGGCCAGCACCTTCGTGAAGCGGCTCAAGGCGGCATCCCGCCAGCAGTTGGTCGCCGCGAAGGATCTGAACACCAAAACGCTCAGTGCCTTCGGCCTGGAGCGCAAGCCGGTGAAGGATGCGGCGGCGATTGCCGAGAACGAAAAGACGCAGAGCGAAATCGTGCGGGTGATTCAAAGTGACCTGGAGGCCTACTTCGCCCGCAAACCGGACATGCACTTCAAGAACATCATCGGCCAGATGAAGGAGACACAGGCGGTGAAGGCGTTGTCAGTGCTGGGAGAGCAGGCCGCGGTGAATCTCAGCGGCAACAGCATGGCTGGCGCGGAGTTTTGGGCGGACACTCTGGACCGCTGGGCGGAGGAGATGGTGGCCGCGAGCGAGTGCAAATCATGCAGCAGTTGCAGCGCAGACAGTCTGCCGCCGGAGATCGTGCTCAAGGTCATGAAGTCCCTGCGCGATGAGATGAAGCTGCGCGACGAGACACGTGAACTGGAAAATGCAAAAGCCGCCCTCAAAGAGGGAGAGCATGGCAAAAAATCAGCCACTCTCGCCTCAAAGCAGTTTGGCATCCAGGCCAACACACGCGGCGCTTTCGATGACATCCTGCGTCTGCCGCAAGGGAATGAAAAATTTGGCAAAGAACTGAAACTGCTCGGCGCGGTGATGCAGGTAATGGATGAAGCGGCGGGCATTCTCGACAAACCGGACACGGGCGCTCCGGCGATCGCGGCGGAGACGGAGGCCATCGAACTGCTGCTGCAGGCGAAACGTCAGGGCAAGGGCGGCGGCGGTGGTGGATCGAATCCGGGTGGTGGCGGTGCTGGGGGAGCGGATGCTGACGCTGCGCTGGCGGATCTGGGACCGGGTACAGATGCAGATGCCAATGTGAATGCACGCCCGGTGGGCCAGGCGACCGGCAAGACGGGGCGCGAGCTGCCAGAAGAATTCAAAACCGGACTGGATGCGTATTTCAACAAACTGGAAGCGGGAGGCGGGACGAAATGATCAAGCTGATGCTGCTCGCAGTCATGCTAACCGGTACCAGTGGGGCGCAGACGCTGCCGCGTGCCGAGCAGAAGCAGCCGCTTTCAGAAGCGGTCGAAAAGGTGCTGGCCGATTTTGTGCAGTTATGCGCGCCGGAAAAGCAGAAGCAGCTCACGGCCCATATGGAGGAGGTGGTCAACACCATTGATGCGACCGTCAAACTCTCGCCCGAGGAAAAGCAGGCGCTGCAGGAAGAGTCTAAAACCGTCGTGGCCGCAGCGATGAAAACCTGGCAGCCGCTGGCTCAGGTAATGATGCGTACCTATTTGTCCCGCAGCTCCGACGCGGCGGCCATCCGGCATATCGGCCTGTGGAAGCCGGAGGTGGCGGGCCCGAACGAGCCGCTCGAAGGCTGGACGCGGCCCGATGAAGACGCCACCTGGCTTGCTGCTTTAAAAGCAAAACTTGGAGAGTCGCGCTACGCCACCTGGCACGAGGCGGATGTCAAAGCACAGCAGCAGGTGGATCAGGAGATCTCCGCGCATCTCGAACGCTGGGTGCGTGAATCACGCGGACCCATGAATGAAGACCTGCGGGCCAGGATCGAGCTGATGAAGGACAAGCTCAAACTCTCAGACGCTCAGTTCGCGGCCTTGAACAGAGCGGCGGAGAACCTGCTGGACCGGCTCTGCGACGCGGAGAAAAAACGGGCCGCCGGCATGCTGCGCACGCTGCCGCCCGCAGCCCGTGCAGCCATCATGGGCCACAGCAGCTTCTACATCCGCTTCGATCGTCCACGGGGCGCGGTGTGGGACAAAACCTGGGATGAAGCAGCGGCTGGCGTGCTGCCGACAGAGCTGCTCGCTGAATGGCACAAGGCCGACAAGGAGGAGCGCCTCAAGGCGGAAGCCGAAGTGGCCGACATGATCAAGCCCTCCGAGCAGCAGGCGTCGCAGCAAATGGAGATTGCCATGAGTGGTGAGATCGACGGCATCGTCCTAGCGCTGAATTTGAACAAGGAACGCCAGCAGGCGCTGGAGCGGTTGTCAAAGGAGGCGATCCAGGAATCCCTGAAGCTGGCGCGCCAGGGCTGGCTGCAGCAGGCGAAAAATTACTCGGCCGCGGAACGCAAGCGCATGCGTGGGAATGTGTATTTTGGCGTCAACGAAGAGAAGCAGGCCATCAAGCTGCCAACCTGGACCGAGGGGATCAAGCTGCTGCTGACGGAAGCCGAACGCACGCGCATGGCGGCTGACAGCAAGCAGCGCGAGCAGCGCACCGGCCTGGCAATCTCACGCGTCTGCCTGGCGGAAATGGACCGGATGCTCGCTCTTTCCCAGGACCAGCGCACGAAACTGGAGCCGGTGCTGGTGGAGCAGATGCAGCCGCTCCTGGAGCAGCGCCGCCAGCAGTACTGGAGCTACAATGCCCAGCAGTTGTTTCAAAACGCAGGCAAAGTGAAAGAGGAGAATGTGCGCGCCATCCTCGACGATGTGCAGTGGAAGCATTGGCGGGAGCTGATCCTCTCCACCAGCGGCACTTCACGCAACACCCCGCCCGACATGAATGCCAGCTTTCCCGAGGTGCCGGACATGCAGGTGGCGGTCTCACAGCACCTGTACAAAATGTTTGTGGCGGAGCGGAGCAAGACGCTGGCCGCAATGATGCCGCAGGTGGAGGAGGCCAGACGCCTGCTTTCCCTTCCCGAACCAGCCGTCGCTAGGCTCACCACGGCGGCGAAAGGAGCGGTCGAGACCAGTCTGGTACAGTGGCGGCAGTACTCCGAAAACTTCGTGCGGCAGAGCGTGCAGACCGCCACACCCAAAAACATCCTGCAGGCGCTCGCAGGCACGGAGCGCGCGAGCTTCAGCCGCAATGAAACCAACCCGCAAAACACGGAACTGTGGAAAACCGCGCTGCAATCAACACTGAATGCATCCCAGCAGAAAAAACTCCAACAGGCGACGGATGAGCGGCACAGCTACCGGCTGAAGGCCATGGCAGCGATGAGCGTCTCGGAACTGGACCGCCGCCGCAAGCTTTCAGCGGTTCAGTGCGGCAGGATCGAAACCGCCCTCCAGCAGGTGCTGGCCGACTACCTGCCAGACATCGAACGCTACATGTCCATCCAGTGGTTTTTGCAATACTACTACGCCCTGGTGCCGCTGGCTGGCGTGGCGGAAAAAGAGATGCAGGCGATCCTGACCCCGGAGCAGTGGAAGCTGTGCAAAGAACGCGACCTGCCTGACGCCATGCAGTACTGGGAGGGCATCAAGAACAACCACGAACGGCGTATGAAGCAGAATCTCGAATGAATGACGGAACATCCATGACGAAAACCCCGCCTTCTGCCACACTCGGCAGCAATGCCGGGTGCTGCGTGCTCGGATTTTCGTCATTCGTCATTCGTCATTCGTCATTCCTCCTCTTCTGCCTGCTCCTCACCTCAAACACCTTCTCGCAGGACCCCTCTTTGCGTTTCGGCGGCGCAATCCCCCAGGAAGTCGAAACCGTCTATGAGCGCGGGCTGGCGTGGCTGGCCTCGAAACAAAGCGACTCTGGAAACTGGCAAGGTGGCAATGACGGCGCCGGTATCGACGGCATCTGTCTCATGGCCTTTCTCGCGAGCGGTGAAGATCCAAACTTCGGCCGTTATGCGCCGAACATCCGCCGGGCGGTCCGCGCGATCATCAGCAGTCAGGATGCGGCCAGCGGCTACCTGCCAAACAGCATGTATCACCACGGCTTTGCCATGCTATCGCTCTCCGAAGCCTATGGCGCTGTGGACGAATCGCTACTGTGGGAGAGCGGCAAGCCCGTGCGCACCGTCGGGCAGGCGCTCGATCTCGCGATCCGCTGCGCCGGCACCGCGCAAAAGGCCAACCGCTGGGGCGGCTGGCGCTACATGCCAAACTCGACCGACGCTGACACCTCCGTGACCGGCGCTGTTTTGATGGGACTGCTCGCCTCACGCAATGCCGGCATGGCCGTCTCCGATGAAGTCATCGACACCGCTCTGGAATACATGAAGCGCAGCACCGGCAAGGATGGCAGCGTGGCCTACTCCGGCGGTTTCGGTGGTTTCGGGGAGTCGATGAACCGCAGCGCCATCGCCACCCTGGTGGCCGCCGTGTCAAAGCACAAGGACAGCGAGGAGTTCAAGGCCACGCTCAAGCACATCGCCGAGCGTCTGGAGCACCGCGAGGGCAGCTACAAGGAGTACTTCCGCTACTACATGGCGCAGGCCTTGTTCCAGGGAGACTATCTCTCCTGGCAAAAGTGGAATGCCGCCACCGCGCGCGCGCTTGCCGAAAGCCAGGCTGCGGACGGCAGCTTTGACAACAGCGCGTATGAAACCGGCATGTCGCTGCTGGCCCTGGCCCTGAACTACCGTTTCCTGCCGATCTATGAACGCTAGACATCTCATCACGGCGCTGGTGCTAGCTGGCATCAGCAGCCGCGCCTCCGAACTGCACTGGCAGAATGGCGAATCGGTTGGCGGCCACTTCGTAGGCGTCGAAGCCGGTCATGTGATCTGGCGCACGCCCATGTTCAGCGAGGATTTTGAAGTCAGCCTGGACGTGCTGAAGCGCGTGAACCGGTTCAAGACAGATGCTAAAACGGAGGAACCCTTCAGCATCCGCCTTGCCGACGGCAGCCGCCTCTATGGCATGATCACCAGTCTGGATGCGAAAACACTGAACGTGAAGTCCGCTCGCTTTGGCAGCATCCAAGTCCTGCGGGATGCGGTGGTCGGCGTGCAGCGCCTGAAGGCCGCAGGCACGCCTTTCCCCGCACTGTCGGGCACCCATGGCTGGCTTGAGTCAAGCACGGACAGCACCGCGAAAATCAAAGAGAAACTCTGGCGCATGGTGCCGGGTGCCGCTTTGCAGCAGGTGGGCTGGAACCACCGCGTAACCCTGCCGCTCCAGGCACCGGAACAGGTGGAAGTGCAGTTCACCCTGAGTTCCACTGCACGGCCGGAGTTTAAAATCGAACTCAAAGCCCCGGACCAGGAGCGCATGATCGTGGAGACCTGGGTGGACGATGTCGTGCTGCAGGGCCGCGTGTTTGAGAGCGTGCAAAAGCTCAGCGACGATGCACGGCGCGTCACGCTGACTTTGTTCTGGAACCGTGCAACCGGTCGGTGTGCGATCTATGGCGCAGATGGCAGAAAACTGGCGGAAACGAGCAAGCCGCCCGTGGACAAAGCTGAGCCAGCGCCTGAGGCGCAGACCGCAGAAAAAAAACCAGCCGCGAGAGTCGGCGGTGGCGGTCTTTTCGGCGCGCTTCTCGGTGTGGTGCAAGGCGCGGTCCAGGTCCGGGCCGAAGCCGTTGCGCAGGCACAGCAGCGCGATGCAAGCGAGGCTGCGGATGCCAACCCCACCGGGCTCACCTTGTTAAACAAAGGGCCCGACCTCACCCTGGAGGCACTGCGCATTCGTGAATGGGATGGCACCCTGCCCACCGACATCACCGATGTGCGGCCGCGCGTCGAATTGACCGACGGGCGCTATCTCAAAGCGAAAGCTGTGCGCGCCGATGCCAACGCTTTGACCGTGCTGGAGTCAACCGGCAGGGAAACCAGCCTGCCGTGGGACAAGGTGCTGGCGGTGGAGATGGCGAAAGATGCCTCACCGTTTTTCCAAGCTGCGGCGCCGCTCACCGAAATGTGGTTCACGGATGGCGAGTGGGTGAACGGCACCCTGCTGCAGGTGCGCAATGAAGTGGCCACGTTCAAAACCACGTTTTCCACAGCACCGGTGAATTTCAAAATCACCGCCCTGCATCACCTGCAATTCAACGGCTTTGAGACCTCTACAGAGAGGATGAATCTGACCACATTCGACACGCTCACCATCGACAAAAACGTGCTGCACGGCACGCTCGATGCCGGCGGCCAGGCCCAGCCGCGCTGGAAGCCCGTCGGTGCGCTCAAGTCGGTCGCCATGACCAGCGCTGGCGAGATGGAAATCACCCGCGCCGTGACGGAGCAGCCCGCGGGCCTGCGCAGCGAGGCCTTGTTTTATCTGCAGGAAGGCGATGTCGTCCCCGGCAGGCTGCGTGCCATTGACGCGAAGCAGGTGGACCTGGAATCCGACGTGGCGGCGGTGCAACAACTGCCCGCCGAGAAGCTCCAGGCCATTCAGTTCGGCGGCGCTGCCTTGAATCTCGACGGCTTCGCAGATCCAGGCTGGCAGCGGGTGCGCGGCAGTGCCGACCAGGTGCAGCGCGACGGCAAGGCGGAGGTCGGCTTCACCGCTGGCGGCTCCTGGGGACATCCTGCCTTCATGCAGGTGAATGAAATCAACTTCACTCTGCTCAACAACGGCTTTTCCGCCCTGCGCATACGTTTGTTTTGCGACGGCATCAATCCCGCTGCACCCAGCACGAACCTGCTCTTCGGCCACATGGGCAGCGAGGTATGCTTCGGCCTCGAGGCCAATGGGGACCAAATGGACCGGCAGTTCCGCCTGCGCACCAGCGGCTCCATGCCCATCCGCATCGCCATCTCGGAGACCACGGTCGAAGTCTTCTTCAACAGCGTTTCCGCGCGCAAAATCATCCTCAATCCCAAAATGCGCTCCGGCAGCGGCATCATCATCGAGCCCTTCAGTTTGTGGGGTAATGGTGAACGCCCGGTGAAGATCAATGCCTTCAGCGCACGCATTGCTCCCGGTCGTGTGGCCGTGCCTATCGTGGACGCGCGGGCCAAGGAGCATGCACTCACCGTCCCGCGCTTCCGCAAAGAGGACCCGCCACGCCATGCGCTGCTCGCTGCGAACGGCGACCTGCTGCGCGGTGTGATCGAAGCGGCCACGGCGGAGCATTTTGCCATCCGCTCCGGCTTGGAGACGATCCAGGTGCCGCGCGACCGCGTGAAGGCCGCCGTGTGGCTGATCAAACCCGCAGACGCCGTCAGCGCCGCCTTTGAAGCCCGCGACAGAGAGCGAGCGCCGCCCGTCATCACCCACTGGTTGCTGCTGAACAACGGCGGACGCCTGGGCTTGAAGGTGGACCGTTTCGCCGAAGACGCGGTGTTCGGCACCAGCCCGATTCTTGGGGACTGCAGCGTACCGCTGTCACAGATTTATGTGATCCGTAGCACCACCCCGCCGGACAGCGCCGCCATGCTCGCTCTGCGTGAGTGGAAATTGAAGTTTGCCCCCGAACCCGTGCTGCCTGAATCCGGCGGCCAGAGCTCGCCGTTGCTCAATCAAGACGCCAAGCCCTTCAAGCTGCCGCTGCTCGCAGGTGACGACTTTGATCTTACCAAAGAGAAGGGCAAAGTCATCGTCCTCGACTTCTGGGCCACCTGGTGCGGCCCCTGCATCAAGTCACTGCCGCAGATGATCGATGCAATGTCCGGCTTCGATCCGAAACAGGTTCGCTTCATCGGCATCAATCAGGCCGAAGACAAGGAAACCGTGAAAACCTTCCTCGAAACCCGCGGCTGGAAATTCGAAGTCGCCCTAGATGCCAACCAGCGCGTCGGCCAGAGCTTCGGCGTCGAAGGCATTCCCCACACCGTCGTCATCGGCCCGGATGGCAAAGTCGCCTACCTCAAGACGGGCTATGAACCCGATGGTGCCAAGAAGATCGCGGAGACAGTGAAGAAGCTGATCGGGAAGTAAGTCCCATCGGAATACAAACCGTGAACAACGCTGCGGCTGCGGCACTAAACAAACTCAGGGTGCATCCGCCGGCACGGATGGAGCCGCTGCGGGCCGGGCGTCCAGAATCACGGCGCGCATTTTCTCCTCGTTGATTTGAATATTCAGGCCTTGGCGCAACGAAGTTTGCTGTTCGGCTTGAGATGTTTTGGCGGCGAGCGCGCCGAACTCTTGGCGGAGTTGTTTTTCCACCTTCTCGAATGGCTGTACGGCGGCAGCCCGCTGCTCGGACAACAAGATGATGAAGGCGGTACCGCCACTTGTTATCACCTCGCTGGCAGTCCCGGGTTGTGTGAGCGCCAGCGCGGCGCTGGCAGCCGCCGCAGGCAGACGACGTTTGATCTCAGCGTCGGTCAGCCAGCCGAGATCACCGCCGATGTAGCGGGTGTCCTGGTCATCGGAAAACTCGGCGGCAATCTGGCCGAAACCACGCCGCAGCGGATCTGGCGGCAGTGCATGAAAGCGCGCAGCAGCCTGGTTCAGTTTTTCCGCCGCCGCTTTGACCGACTCGGCGCCGGGTGTCTCGGCGGTGAGTTGGAGGATGGCCAAGTGGCGTGCGGCTGGAACCATGAAGCCGGGCTTCATCTTTTCGTAGAGGCCCATGAGATCGGCCTGTGTGGGTGCCACCGCTTCGATGGGAGCTGCGGACTCCCGCTCGCGCAAAGTGGCGATGAGCAAAGTACGCACACGACGCTGAAAATCGGGCGTTTGATCGAGTCCTTTGGCCTTGGCACGTTGGACGAGCGCGGACTCGTCAATGAGCTCCTCCAGCAATGCCTTGCGGTCCACAGAGGCGGGATTGCCACCACCACGGCGAACGGCGGCGGCTTTAAAATCATCCGTGGTGATCACCTCGGCTCCCACTTTGACTACCGCATTGTCCGGCGGCGCGGGCGGCTTGCGACAGCCGGTGCTGAGCATAGGCAGCGCGGCAAGGGCCAGCGGGCGGCAACGACGCAGAGCGAACGCCATCATGCCAAACAGCATGAGAATGGCTCGCGAGGGTTCAGGAACAATCACAGTGGTCATGCTGAAAAGGTAGGGAAGGCCTGGGGAGGACGCCCACTCGGCGCCGTTGGTGTTGGAGACGGCGATCCATTGATCAACCTCCCAGCCGTTGCTGGTGCTCACAGTTGAAGACGCGAATGACCAGTCAAGCAAGCCCAGTTGCTGGCCGGGATTGGCGTCGTAATTGATGCCCGTGACGCCTGCTGCCAGCCAGTAATGTTTGCCTGGGGTGAATACGGCCTCCGTGGTTTCAGGAAGCTTGAAGATCAGTTGCACGTTGTTGGTGCCGGAAGGAACTGCTAGAGAGGCTGAAGTTGGCGGGAAAAGCGCAAGCAACTGGTCCTTGACAGGCCGACCACCCACGTCCTCGAAAATGAAAACACTCATGAGCGGCGTGGCGTAAGTCACGTTCATTGTCAGCGTCACCGTGTCTGGGCGCTGCAGCGGCGCGTCCTCGCCCAGGTACATTCGGTTCGCCAGCCATTGGTGGTAGTTGAGCGAATCGCTGCCCACCGTGCCTGGAACCGGGTTCGTCATCGATATGGCCGGGTCCGCACGGGTCCATCCCCCGCTGCCTGCAAGCAGCAGTGCCGCCAGGGCATATTGGAAGGCGGAGCGGCTCATGGTTTGGGGGATCAACGGCGCTGGACGCTCAGGCGCATGAACACCTTGCCGCTGGAGGGCGGCACGAGCAGAGAGCGTACAGTGCGCTCCATGCCGGTGGTTTCGATTTCATTGGCGGTCTCGACCGAGTCGGCCTCGGTGGCGATGTTCCAGGTCTTTAAATCAGCGCTCCATTCAACGATGTAGTCCACCTCCGGAGCGCCGGGCCAGCGGCGGTATTCCAGGCCAGGCTTGCCATTGGCATCAAAGACGATTTTGACCGGCGTACTGTCACTCTTCTTCGAGTTCAAATTCAGCGCGAACTCCAAGAGGCCCCTGATGCCATCACTGTCGCCATCCGCATTGTCGAAGGCCTCGTCATCAAGTGTGTCATCCGGCCCGCCGGTCTGCGTGCTGCGCCAACTGGCCAGCACCCGCGGCTGATTGACAATGATAGTCAGCACTTTCGTCACAGAGCCGAAAAGATAAGATGGGTCTGATTTCAACGTGACGATGACCTCCTCCGCGCCACGGCTGAGGCTGGCGCTGGCCAGCGGCAGCACATCGACGGCGATGGTGTCCTGCCCGCTGATGAAGGTGACGGTGGCGGGTAGGCGCTTATAATCTACGGCGGCGGTGGCGCGGCCGCTGACGGTCAATCCTGCGGTCAGTGGGGAAGAAAGCGCACCACTGCGATGCACCAGGAACTGCGCAGGCGAGAGACTGTCTTTATAGGCGGTTCTTTCGGCGACTTCCAGCCACACGCGGCTTGGCAAGTTGGTGAGATTCGCGCTCGCCGTGCTAGTGGCGAGGATATAGCCTGGAGCAGTAGGCAGCAGGATCTGAATTGTCTCGGTGTTTTCGGTCAAATCATCCTCCAACGGCGTAATCGGCAGTACGATCGTCTTTTGGCCGACCGCAAAAGTCACCGTAGTCGGTAGCGCGACGTAGTCCACCCCGGCGATGGCGGTGCCAGTGATCGTGACTGCGAGTGTGAGCGGAGCGGCAGCATCGCCACGCCGACGGAGGGTGAATTTGCCGACGACGAGATTTTCCTCAGCGGCATCGGTGGCGGTGACGTAAAGCGTGGCGCGCGGGATGATCGCGCCCGTGGCAATCGCGCCAATGTCCCACAGCTCCTCGATGTCGTTGGTGGTCAGCAGGAGGCCTTTGAGACGGATCGTGGCGTCTGCCGCGCCGAGTTGGTCGCCATTGGCATCCACCGAGATGACGGTGTCCGTTACATCCATCGTCACCTTTAAATAGTCAGACAAAAAGCGCCCTGAGACAGGCTCGAGAATTTTTGTGAGATCAAGAACATCACCTGCCGCCGCATTGAAGTCCGTGAGGGTGTCTGCGCCGCCATCTTTGGCGATGATGAAGCGGTCCGCGCCAGCGTAGCCGCGCAAGGAATCGTTGCCGGGTCCGCCAGCGATCCAATCGGCCTCGCCGGAACCGATGAGGGTGTCCGCCTGATCCGAACCGATGAGCAAACGCTTGAGATCTGCGCCGACGACCAAGGCGTAGGCTTGATAAGAGGTCTCCGCCTTAACTTCATCGAGAGCCTTGGGCCCAGAGGCGGTGAGCAGAGTGCTGGCACCTGCACGGGAGGCGTCATGAATCACGCGGTCAGGTTCGCCATTCGTCGGCATCGGCAAATTCCAGACGGTAAAGATGTCCGTCTGGTTGCTGGCGAGGCTGACCCCGACCTCCACGGCCGAGGCGAATTCAGGATGTTCATCCCGCAGACTGAAGGTCAGCACTGCGTCATTGGCCAAGGCAGTGGTGCCATCATGCGTGAAAATAACGCGCCCAGCAGCCAAATCTGCCTGGGTGAATGCGGCACCGACAGGTAAAGCGCGACCGTTGAGTTGAAGGCCATGCAGCCTGGCGCTGAGGCCCGCAGGCAGGCTTTGAAGCGTCCAAACAATCTGCGCAGGTGTGCTGTCGGAGTCCGTCGTGCTTGCCACAAGGGCGGCGCTTTTGCCGCTAAGAAGCGTTAACACGGGCGAGCCATTGAGGCGTGGTCGCACGTCGGACTGCTTGGGGTTGGACCCGGCGCGGTATTCGGCAAGGTTAGTCACGAGATCGCCATCAGGATCGAGCGCGGCGTCATTGAGCAGTTTGTTGAGGCCGTATTTGATTTCCCACCAGTCGGCCATGCCATCGTAGTCGCTGTCTGGCAGCGGAAAGTTCACCACGAGGTCGGCGCGGCGGAAGAGGCCACGCTCAGGCGCGATGGTGTCAAAACTAGTCTTCGTAGGATCGATCAGCGTCGCGCCATGACCGTCGATGGTGATCTCGACGTTCTGAAAGCGTGTGGTGCTGTCGTTTTGAATGAGCAGGCCGTCGAGTTCAGCGGGAACCGACAGGCTGGCGATGGCGATGCGCTGCGGCAGGCGGATGTAATACGAGAATTCGCCGTTTTTAAGTGGGGCCAGCTGCGCCCGTGCGATGAAGGGCGCACCACCGCCCACAGGCGTGACTTTCCAAAGCAATGAGCCGCTGGTGAGCAGATAATCCTCCCCTGCGCCGCGGTGGAGCACTTTGCCGTAGAAAACAGTGTCCGTCTCACTGAGGAAGGCGAGGGCGGGTGTGGCAACGAAAGCCAGGATGAAGCATAACAGTTTCATGGTCGTCGTGGGAGAGGATTAATTGCCGGAGACGGAGTAGGTTTCGATCATCAGCTTGATGTCGCGCACCCCGAGGAGATCCCGCTTCGCCGGATCGGTGCCGGAGGTGGACTGTGTCTCGCCGCTCTTCGGCAGGCCGTGGATGAAGGTGTCGAGGCCTGCAGTGCCGCTGCCGGGATCGTACAGGATGGCGGCATTGGGAATGA
>Ga0209400_1001803_pt1 | contig 16760 bp, 12 predicted proteins | sample M_130807_EF_Meta_FD_187313 | JGI IMG/M metagenome (GOLD analysis project Ga0209400, IMG submission 187313) | Freshwater microbial communities from Lake Montjoie, Canada to study carbon cycling - M_130807_EF_MetaG (SPAdes) (version 2) | ecosystem: Environmental > Aquatic > Freshwater > Lake... | reverse complement strand
AAACTGTTTAGAAACCTGACCTGAAAAATCATCCTCAGTAGCAACGCGCGTGACTAAAATACCGGCTGCGGTAGAGATGATGAGCGCTGGTATTTGGGCAACTAAGCCATCACCAATAGTGAGGGATGCAAAGGTAGAAAGTGCCTTGCCAAACTCCATGTCATGTTGCAAGACGCCAATCAGTAATCCACCAATGAGGTTGATCACCAAAATCATGATGCCGGCCATAGCATCGCCACGCACGAACTTGGAGGCACCATCCATGGAGCCAAAGAAGTCTGCCTCTTGGGCTACATCGGCACGCCGTGCCTTGGCTTCGTCTTGCTGAATCAAGCCCGCATTTAAGTCGGCATCAATCGCCATCTGTTTGCCTGGCATAGAGTCAAGGGCAAAGCGAGCAGAAACTTCAGCCACGCGACCCGAGCCCTTAGTAATCACCACAAAGTTAATGATGGTGATGACGATAAAGATCACGATACCCACGGCAAAGTTGCCGCCAATCAAAAAGACGCCAAAGGCTTCAATGACCTTGCCGGCAGCGTCAGTCCCTTTATAGCCCTCTAATAGAACAATACGGGTAGAGGCTACGTTTAAAGAGAGCCGTAAGAGGGTGGTCAGCAGGAGAACCGTTGGAAAGGCAACGAAATCCTTAAAGCTCTTAATATTGATCGCCGTAAAGAGAACAATGATCGATAGAGCAATATTGAAGGTAAACAGTACATCCAAAATGAGAGCTGGCAAGGGCACCAGCATCATGATCAATACTAAAAGAACCAGAATCGGGATGGCGCCTTGTGCCGATGGGCTCGGCAGCCTAGAGGTGTCAAAACCGAGGATTTTCATGCGTATATGATCATTACCTTAAAAAGAAGCCAAAATCACTCAAAAAACTCCGAAATCACAAAAACACTATATGTAGTAAAAATTGCCCTATTTACCCCTAAATATACTAGATTTACAATCCAAAAGCATTAAAAATGGCAAAAATTGCCGCTTAAAAAGTCATTTCAGGAAAATTTAGGAGTGTTGCTGCTTAAGTAGTGTCGTTTTTGAGTTATTTGGCTGTATTTGTAGGGGTGCCACTCAGTTTTTATCATGCTATCAAAGCAGGGCTTGGGTTTACATGCGCGAATAATATTTGATGATGAAAAAGCGAGTTTGATTGATTTTGGCAGGAAAATTGCATCAGCTTTATAGATTTGTGATCATTCGACTGATAGACCTTAGCCGTCATACATTGCCCTTAAGAAAACGCGACACATGAACAAGCAAAAAGCATTAGAAGTGAAATTAACTGAAGCAGTGGCCCAGCATCAAAAGGGGGGTCGTGAGAAGGCTCAAAAAATGTACCTGGAAGTTCTCAAGGAGGACCCCCATTCTTTTGACGCTAACAACTTACTAGGGGCATTACTTCTGCAGAAAGAGTTGTTTGAAGATGCCCTTAAATACATCGATTGTGCATTGAAGGTAAATGATGCGCAGCCCAATGCATGGAGCAATAGAAGTTTGGCTCTGAAGGGGTTGGATCGACTTGAGGAGGCTCTGGTAAGCGTGAATAAGGCAATAGAGATTGCCCCCAACTTTTCTGATAGTTTTTATAACAAGGCCAATATTCTGGCTAAGATGGAAAGGTTAGCTGACGCTGTAAGTGCACTCAATCAATTCACTTCATTGGCACCAAGTCACCATCTGGGTTTTTTCGTGATGGCAAATTTATTGCGTCAGCTTGATAAAAAAAATGATGCAATCAATGCTTATGAAAGAGCAATTATATTGCAGCCTAATTTTCCAGAGGCTTTGAGTAATCTAGGTTTGTGTCTTGCGGAAGTAGAGGATTTTGAGCGCGCTTTGTCTTGCTTTGATAGAGCATTAAAAATAGCCCCACAATTTATTGATTGTCTCTTAAACAAGGGTGTCACCTTAGAGAAACTGGGTAGATATGATGAGGCAATCTCTAGCTATGACTTGGCGCTTCAAATTAACCCTAGGTATCTTGAGGCTCTTCAGAACAAAGGTGTTGCACTGGAAAAGCTTGGAAAATTAGAGGAAGCAATTGTTTGCTATAACACGGCATTGTCTATAGATGAGAATTATGCTGCCGCATATTTTAATCGTGGATATGCGCATGAGAGATTGCAAAAAATCGACGAATCTATTGCTGATTATGAAAGGGCAATTAGCTTAAATCCTGAAAGAGAAGATATTTATTGGAATCGTGCGTTAATGCTGCTATGTAATGGCGACTTTAAGCGGGGTTGGGAAGCGTATGAGAGTCGATTAAAGTTAAAGCACGCCATCAATTTTTATGAAACTGAAAAATTAAAAAGTTTTGAATGGCGTGGGTCGGTTGATTCATTGCAGGGTAAATCAATCTTAGTTCGCTCCGAGCAGGGATTGGGTGATACGATTCAGTTTTGCAGATACATCAAGGTATTGCATGCAATGGGGGCAAAGGTTATTTTTGAAGTTCAGCCCCCCTTAGTGAACCTATTAAAGGACTTAGATGGCCTAGACAAAATTTTGGCAAAAGGCAGCCCAATACCTTTATTTGATTATTACTGCAATCTAATGAGTCTACCCTTGCTTTTGGGGACCACTATCGAATCTATCCCCAACGAGATGCCTTATATCAAGGCGGATGTCGAAAAGGTGGCTGCTTGGAGGCAGAAGTTGGGGCCTAAAACTTCAAAGCGGGTTGGATTGGTTTGGTCAGGGGGATTTAGGCCCGATCAGCCGGAATTATGGCCTCTCAATAAAAGAAGAAATATTGAGCTTGTTAAGCTAAAAGATTTTAAGACTGAGGGCATTGAGTTTCATAGTCTACAAAAAGGGGAGTTGCCAGAGGCAGAGTTGGTAGTTTTATTTTTGCAAGATTGGGCTGGACCAAAAATTATTAATCATGCGGATGCATTAAATGATTTTTCTGATACTGCAGCGCTCATAGAAAATTTAGATCTGGTCATTACTGTAGATACTTCAACCGCCCATCTAGCGGGCGCGCTTGGAAAGCCGGTTTGGCTCATGAATAGATTTGATACTTGTTGGAGATGGTTCCTAGGGCGCGAAGATACACCCTGGTATCCAACTTTTAGAATATTTAGACAGCCTAAGCCAGATGACTGGGATTCTGTTGTACGAGGTATTGCAAGCGAGTTAAAAAGTTACACAAAAATTTAAAGTTGTTTAAACCTGGAAAAGACCAATGACCATTGATAGTTCAACGGAAATTAATTATCCCTATACTTCCTTTGAGATAAATAATTCGGAGGAATTATTGCGCCATGAGACGATGAAGTCATTCCGTTTTAATTTTGATGAGTCAAAGAAAAATCATCAAACGATTATTGGGTTTTTGCGTGCAAATAAACTGTATGAACCTGATGTATCTGGTTTCTTAAAGCGCATCCTTCGTTCGGGCGATCACGCAGTCGATGTTGGTGCAAACATAGGATTTCATTCGATGCTTATGGCCAGCTTGGTTGGGGAGTCCGGATGTATTGAGGCCTTTGAGCCTTCCTCTGAGAATATTTTAGAGATTCAAGCAAATCAAGACAGCAATCAATTTAATAATATAAAAATTCATCAAAAAGTTTTAGGGCAATATCCAGATGAAACTTTGCAATATGTTTTTAATCCAAGTGATTCGGGAACTTCTTTTGTATCAAATGGAAATGACTCATCAGGATTAGACGTTAGGCCCATGAAAGCAGCCACATTGGATCAGGAGTTAGTTGGCGCTAAGCAAATAAAAGTAATTAAGATGGATGTTGAAGGTTCTGAACTTGCTATCTTGAAGGGGTCGAATCGACTGCTTAAGGAGAGAATTGTTAAATATTGGATTGTTGAGTATTGCCAGCCCGAACTTAATAGGATGGGAGAGAGCCTAAACACTTTGCGCGATTATATGGCTGGTTACGGGCTAGAGATGTTTGTGCTGGATTACTCTGGAGGATTTCCAAAATATTTTCCAAGAGGTGTATTTACGTATGGAAAGTATCTCCAAAATTTATTATTTGCAGATATAAATCAATTGGGGTCTGATTGGGTTGCTGACGACATTACTTTTTTAGTTTCAGCACGCGAAAACTAAGTATGAATAAAACCACGCTTAATATGAATAGCTTACGCGGGTCAATTTATTTATTAAAGAAGCTCCAAAATTCAGTGTTTTATTGCTATTTGTGGATTGGGTCCTTTTTTAAAGAGTAGATTTGAGCGATCTTTTTTGGCGCCCTGACTATGACTAGCCCTGCCTACCCTTCTTGAAAATTCAGTGATTTAAATGAGAATTCTTTAAGAATAATGATATTTTCTGTAGAAATATATATGATAAGTGTCTGATTTATATCAATATTTTTTGGAATTTAAAGATTTCAATGCGGGGGTCAACAATTCCCCTAAACACTCCTGCAGTTCTGTCCGTTAACTACTTCACAGGGAGTTAACACTTTGAAGTTGACTCCAATTTGACAGAACACATGGAGAAAATGTCATGCCAACAGTAATTAATACCAACTTAGCTTCGCTATACGCACAAAATAGCTTATCGAACGCCCAAAATAGTTTGGCCAATTCGGTACAGCGCCTGTCATCAGGCTTGCGCATCAATAGCGCTAAGGACGATGCAGCTGGTCTAGCAATTTCTCAGTCCATGCAAAATCAAATTAATGGCGTAAACCAATCTCGTCGCAACTTAAACGATGCGACAAACCTAATCCAGGTTGCAGATACTTCAATGGGCACGATTCAAGATATGCTCTTGCGCATGAAAACCTTGACAACCCAAGGTTACGACGGATCTTTATCTGCTAGCCAAAGAACTCAAATCGTTGATGAAATTAACGAACTTAATACAGAAATCAATGCAACTGCAGCGCGTACTAAATTTAATAAAAATAATTTGATATCTGCAACAAATGCATACTCAAGTGGAACAGGCTCGGTTGGTGCAACTGCAGGAACCTTGGCTACCATTACATCGCTAAGTATTAATACCAACTTAGTGGGCTCATTTACACTTAGTGGTACAACTGGAACAGTCACTTTGACTGGAGTTATTAGCAGCACTTACGCGGGCGTAGTAACAACAAATACCTATACTCAGGCAGCTAGCGTCAACACATACTCTGCAGCTGCTGGTGGAGTTCAGTCAGTCAACTTTGATCAACTTGGTATTTCTTTGGATATTACCTCTACCGCATCAGGTTCTACTACAGGAACTATTGCAGCGGGATTAAACGGTTTGGTGATTACTACTGCAGCCTCAGCTCCCAACGACCTCTACTTCCAAGGCGGTGCTGATACATCTAACCCAAATATGGTTGTATACGATGCGATCAACATCCGCACCGACTCTACTTCTGGTGGTTTCCAGGCGATGAATAACTTGGGTGGCCAGACTAATTTGCTTAATAGCTACACTACCTCTACAGCGCAAACTACTTGGGCAACTGCCTTTAGTACGATGGGTTCATATGTAGATGCAGCGCTAGATGTAGTTTCTGAGCAGCGTTCTAATATGGGCGCTTTGCAAAACCGTATTAGCTACATTAACCAGAACTTAGAAGCCTATAGCACTAATTTACAGAGCTCACGCTCAGCGATTACTGATACTGATTTTGCAGCAGAAACTGCGAAATTGACTAAGGGTCAGATCATGCAACAGGCTGCAACAGCAATGTTAGCCCAGGCTAACCAGATGCCTAACATTGTTCTGTCCTTGTTGAAGTAATTGGGTAAATGATGCATAGTGTGTTCATAAATACACTATGCATCAGTATTTAGTACATAGGAGAATTTAGAAATGAGCACAACAGTTAATGCATACAATAGCGCCGCCAGTAGCGCTGGCGCCATGCAATCTGTGAGTCAGGCTCCTCAGGCGTTGAATACAAAATCAGATGCTGAGGTAGTGGCTCAGGTTGCTACGACCGAAATTAAACCATCTAGTGTTAACGAAACAAGTCAACCTGCACGCGAGGCTGTTGCTAAGGCCGCAGCAGATTTGCAAGAGTTTGTGAAGTCCATGGGCCGTAATTTGAACTTTTCAGTAGATGAAACAACCGGTTATCACGTGGTTAAAGTGGTTAATCCAGACACTGGCGAGCTCATCCGTCAGCTGCCATCTGAAGAGCTACTGAAGATCTCCAGGGACTTCCAAAGACTGAATAATGTCTTGGTAAGCCAGCGGGCTTAGGGTTTTTACTAAAATTGGCATAATTCTTGCTTGTTAATAGTTTGAATCATCAAACTTAGGTATTCAAAATGGCTGTATCTTCCACTTCAAGCACAAATTCAACCACATCTATAGATGTGGCTGGGATTGTTGATGCCTTAATGAAGTCAGAAAATATCCCTTTAGATACCCTAAAGGCAAAGATTGCCAAAGAAGAAACCGTAATTAGTGATCTTGGGGTGATCAAAGGTAAAGTTGCGAGTTTTCAGAGTGCTCTAGATGAAATTGAGTCGACCGCTAACTACACCACTGTAAGTGCTAGCTCCTCAGATACGGATGTATTGTCAGCGACTGGTACCACAGGAACAATATATGGCAGTTATACGATAAGTGATATTACGCTCGCCAAGGCAACAGTTCTGACTTATAAAGCTGCCAGTAGCCCTGATGTGAATTTCTCCTCTTCTTCTGCAACAGTTCCTTTGGCAAATGGAATTTTGACAATCACTGTCGGTTCTGGAGATACGTATTCAATTTATGGCGGTTTAACTGGTCAAGAAACAACCTCTGATACTGGATCTTCCACTCTGGCTACTAAAAGTTTTAGCGCAAGTGATTATGCAGCAGGTACATATACAGACGTTCTCATTTCAGGAGCAAGTGGAGGGGGCGCTTACGGCACGGTAACAGTTAATAGCTCAGGCAACTTTACAATTGAAATTACATCTGTAGGCAGTGGATTTAAGGATGATGATGAACTCACGATTTCTAGCGCAGAAATTGGTGGGTCCTATTCGTCAAGCATATCTTTGGGAACATTAAATGTACCCGCTGATGGCGGCCTGCAGATTGACATAACAGAGTTGGCATCAGCCATTAATTCATTAGGAATTCAAGCGAGCGCCTCGGTAACCCAAACAACGAGTACTTCAAATTATATTTTCTCGATTAGGGGAACTGACACTGGTGCTGACAATGCCGTTGTTGTAGGTAGTTTTGGAGCACTTGGAACTAAAACTGCTTTTAGTGGTTCAGGCACCATTAGTCAGGATGCAGATTCTTCAGTCACAGCCTTGGACGCTACCTTTACCTTGGATGGCACAGGCTACACTCGATCAAGTAACACAGTAAGCGATGTAATAAATGGTGTATCTTTTACGCTCAAAAAAGCAGATGCAACTAATGATTACTCAATCACAGTTACTGAGGGGACTGACAATTCCTCTACAAAAATTCAAAGTTTGGTCACGGCTTATAACGATTTAATTGAGAGTTATAAGACATTAACTGCAAATGCATATAACTCTACAAGCGGCAAGACTGGTACATTCTCAAGTAATCCCACTATGCTTTATTTTATTAATGAAATAAAGTCGCGTTTTGCAAAAGGCATTTCTTATGGTGATAACAATGCAAGCACCATGAGCTTGACTACCTTGGGTATTGACCTTTCTAAAGATGGTACGGCAACATTTAATTCCACTAATTTCGCTGCTGCACAGGTAGATGGCTTGCAGTCTATCTTAGCGGGTGGAGTGAAAATGGGTTACGTTGGTAGCTCAGATTATCTTAATTCATACATAGATGGATTGATCGGCGTAACTGGTAGCTCGGGATTGCTTGCAGATACAGTGACTAATGAAAGTGATGCGCTAGATGATCTGTATACTAAACAAACAGATTTGGAGGATCGCCTGACAACGATCCAAAATAACTACATTACCCAGTATTCGGCGCTCAATACACTCTTATATCAACTTAGTGTCACCAGTAACTCGCTGACCAGTGCATTAGACGCACTTAACAATAATAAGAACTAAATTAAAAATGCCCTCAAGATCTGCTAGAGCTTATTCTGATTCAGCCGCTCAAACTGGGGTGAGCTCCGCCGCTCCGGGTGATTTAATCGTGTTAATTTATGAGCGTATTTTTGATCATTTGAATGTTGGTAAGCTGGCGCTTGAAGCTGGTGATTATGGAGTTGAGGCCTTTACAAAAGCACATGATCTAATTCAGCAGGGGCTCTTAGCATCTCTTAATTATGAAGCCGGCGGTGAAGTTGCCATGAATCTAGGGGCAATATATGAGTGGTCTTTGCGTGAGATTATTAATGCTAGAGTATCCAAATCCCCTCAGAAAGTAGCCGAAGTAATCGAAACCTTAAGGCCGCTTTATGAGGCATGGATATCATTGGCGCCAAAAGAGGTGTTGAGAGATCTAAGCCCCCTAGGAAGTCTTGGTTAACTCTAGGGCATTAGGTATCTCCGGGCAGTAGAATAGTGTATTAATTTCAGCGACCTATTCATATATTTAGAGGCGCTTTTAGCGGTACTTAAGGTCAAGGGGTTGAGGTGGCGATACAAATACCTACAACAGTGGTGTCGACCAGCACGTCGGTGGATTTTCATCGGAATGATTTAATTTCTCCTCCCGCAGCGCCCTCTGTAGTAGAAAGCCTCACAGCAATTGATCCTCGAGTGGCATTAAAGATGCCATTACCGGTAGTAAACTCGGCCGCAGGAGATGCTTTGCATGATGCTCTTCAAGAAGCGGCAGCAAAGTTTGGCGTTGCGAACTTACAGCAACTTGAACCACATGTAGATAAGGCGGTTCTCTTAGAGCTTTCTAATGCTGTAGGATCAAATGCATTAATCGGTGGAGAAGATCAAAGCGCCGATATCACCAATTTAATCTCACAAAATCTAACTAGATTGGATAAAACCGGCAGCGCAGCACTCGGTCAATTACTGTCTGACATTTTGCAGGTAGATGTTCCTGAGTTAGGTGAGCAAGTTGCCACTCAAAATAAACTAAAGGCGAGTTCAGATGCTGTTGTAGCCTGGCCTAATCTAGGGATGGTTAAGGCTGAGGGTCAAGTTGATCCTAAAATTGCTATGAATATTCTCTATCAGAATTTACAAAATTCTGGGATTTTTGCAGCTGACCAATTAAAAAAACTATTGCTCCCTGCTGACTCAAGTGGGGATGAGAAGGTGCTTAATCCAAGTAGCTTTCAAGATGAAGCTGAAAAGCTTCTTTCGCAGCTATCCACCAATTCACCTACAGTGCCTGACTCAGTAAAGCTATTACTGCGTGGCGACTTGCTCTGGCAAGGGCAGTTGCTACCGAATATTCAGGGGCGAATCTATCGTGAAGATGCTTGGGAGACTGATGCAAATCCTCCCTTTGAGCTACATAAAGGTAGTCGAATTTCGCTAGAAGTAACGTTGCCAAACTTAGGACCATTTAAAGTGGTTGGTACGCAGTTTGACGAGAATGTAAAGCTTGCCATAGAGGCTACCTCACCAGAAGCAAAAGCAGTTCTAGCCCACTCTTTTGCAGAGCTAATAGAGCAAGTCCAAAATCGTATAGACCCGCAAGCAACTGTTAGTCTGCAAGATGAGAGTAAAACCCCATAGCTATGGATGATAAAAAAACTCGCAAAGCAGTCGCTCTTACCTATGAAATTAATAGCGCAGCTCCGCGCATCACCGGTCAAGGGGAAGGTTTTGTCGCAGATGCAATTTTGGCAAAAGCCAAAGAGTTAGGAATACCTACCAGGACTGAGCCTGAATTGGTGGAGTTCTTGATGCAGTTAAAACTCAATGAGTTAGTGCCACCAAAGCTATATGCGGCTGTTGCAGAAGTCCTCGCTTGGGCGTATGAGTTAGATGGCAAACAAGTTCCCAAGCCAGAAAATCCTACCTCAAGTTAATACAATTTTTCTTACTATTGTTTTATGCAATAGAGTCAGGGTATAGCGCTGTCAATAGCGCCAAGTTATTTTCGCTGAGTGCTGCTACTTGGGTGCTTGATAAAGCGGCAACTTGCGACGAGGTCATCACGCTAGCACTTTCAGTAGAGAGATTAGCCATTTGCTTAGTGGTCAAACCAGCAATTGCTGATGTGCTGATTGCAGCGATTTCATCCGTACTAAAGAGATTAAGGTTCGTCGAGGAGAGGGCGGCAATTTGAGCCGAACTCATCGAAGCGATTTGGGTGGAGCTTAGCGCTGCGGCATTCGCTGAGGATAGGCCGGCAATCTGCTTCGTTGAGATGCCGGCAATCGCGCTAGTAGTAATGTTGCTAATTGCAGAGGTGCTTAGAGTGTTCACAACAGAAATTGCAAATCCAGCAATTTGTGCTGAGCTGAGTGCTGCAATGGCATCGGTAGTGATATACCCAATATCAGTTGAGCTTAATCCTGCCAATTGAGTAGAGCTCATCGCCGTAATTTGAGCGGTACCTAGAGCTGCCAGTACTGTAGAGGAGAGGCCTGCCACTTGGGTGCTGGATAAACCGGCAATTTGCGTAGTTGTAAGGCTTGCAACGTTAGCTGTACTGATTCCATCAAAAGCAGAGTCGCTTAGACCTGCAATCTGAGTAGAGCTTAGGGCGGCAAGTTCATCGGTAGAAAAAGTAGCAATATTGCTTGAGCTAAGACCCGCTATTTGTGCTGAGCTCATCGCCGCGATTTGAGTGGAGCTAAGGGCCTGTGCATTGGCAGTAGACAGTCCAGCAATATGCTTTCTGGCTAGACCTGCAATTTGTGTTGTAGTGAGAGCTACGATTTCATCAGTACTGAAGGTATCAATTGAACTGGCAGTAAAAGCTGCAATCTGTGTTGAGCTCAATGCTGCTAGTTGGGTTGATGTGAGTGCTGCGACATTAGCGGTAGTCATGCCATAAATTTGTTTGGTCGACAAACCAGCAATGGTAGAGGAGCTCATCGCTGCTAAGGTAGCGGTACTAATTGCGTTAAGTACGGATGTACTAAAGCCAGCAATTTGAGTTGAGGTCAGTGCCGTGATTTCATCAGAAGAAAGAGCGCTTGCATTGGCGGTGGTAAAGGCGGCAATCTGAGTAGAACTTAGGGCAGCTAATTGTGAGGATGTGAGCGCTGCAACATTAGCAGTCGAAAGACTAAAAATCTGTTTAGTCGATAAGCCAGCAATAGCAGAAGAACTCATCGCTGCTAAGGTAGCGGTGCTGATTGCATTAAGTGTTGCTGTACCAAACCCAGCAATTTGGGCTGAGGTCAGTGCCGTGATTTCATCAGAGGATAAGGCGCCTACATTGGCGGTGGTAAAGCCGGAAATCTGGGTTGAGCTTAACGCTGCAATTTGCGCTGTAGTCAGAGCATTGACGTTAGCAGTCGACATCCCGAAAATTTGCTTGGCAGATAGGCCTGCAATCTGGGCAGTTGTTAACGCAATAATTTCATCAGTAGAAAAGCTATCCAATGCGGATGCGCTCAATTTGCTAAGCTGGGTAGAACTTAATCCAGCTATTTGCGAAGAGCCTAGAGCCTGTGCATTAGCAACAGTAAAGGCAGCGATTTGCTTAGTAGAGAGACCTGCAATTGTAGTAGAACTAATTGCAGCAATTTTTTCAGTACCTAATGTATTTAATTGAGCGGTGCCTAAGCCGGCGATTTGTAAGGAGCTTAGCAAGGCAATATCGTCGGTTGCTAAAGAGGTAATGTTGCTAGTTGACAATCCCGCCAATTGAGTGGAACTCAGGACCGCTAATTGCGTACTGGTCAATGCGTTAATTTGTGAGGCAGAAATATATCCCATTGCTTTGGTAGTCAGAGAGGCAATTGCGCTTGTCCCTAGGTTGCTGATAACACCGCTTTGCAAGTACTGAACCTGGGAGAGCATGGCGTTGAGTTCGGGTGCCGTAAAACCAACCGCCTGATCCGTTGTAAAAGCAGCAATTTGAGTGCTGCTTAAGGCAGTCATATCTTTGCTATCAATGGCTGCAATTTGTGCTGAAGTTAGAGCCACAATTTGGGCGGTATCAAGTAAAGCCATCTGACTTGAGGACAGCGACTTAATGGCTTTAGTCGATAAGCTTCCAATCCTATCTGAGCTGTATAGGTTCGGGACTGTTGAAGATGCAATGGATAGGGTCATAAAATTCTTAAAAGCAACGAAAGCTCTATGAACTATGCAAGATTTATGCCATTCAATTAAGGTATTGGAGGGTCTTGAGGAGGTCCATCCCTCTGGTTTAAGGGCCTTCCGTTTTCTGGGTGGCAATTTTTGCCCTAACTGGAGGGCGGTGGACTTGGAACCGCTCTGTCTTAGGTAAAAATTGGCTTAAGTTTGAATTTTTAACAACGCAGCTTCAAATTGGCGCACAAAGTTAGCGCTGTCAAAAATGGCGTTACTTCTATCAAAATGTTGATTAAATAGCTGCTTAGCGCTTCTGTGATCACAAAAATTAATAGCTTTGTTCATGTAACTATTCCAATCTTGGCAAACAAAGTCGTCAAGACCTAAACTAAGCAATATATCGGCAGCCATACGGGAAACATAAGTGTTCCCAGGGCAGGTGAGAACGGGTAGCCCCATCCAGATGGCATCACTTGCGGTGATACCAGCGTTATAGGGTGAAGTATCCAGAAATAGATCTGCACACTGAAATCGCGCAAGATATAAGGTGGGATGGATGGGGCTAGCAAAAACAATGCGGCTTGGGTCAACCCCATGAAGCTTGGCAAAATTTAAGAACTGTTTTTGTAGTGCTTCGTTATCAGCCAATAGCCAAAGAACGGAATGCTGAGTTTGCTTGAGAATGCTCATCCAACGAACAAACACCTCTTGGGTGATCTTGTATGAATTGAGAATTGCACAAAATACAAATGCATCTTCTGAAAGTCCTTGAGAACTTCTGCTTGGGGGCGGAATGACTTGCCTAAATGAGTTATTGATTTGGAAAAATGGCAGATACAGTGGTTTAGCGCCATAGTGAGCGGCAGATGTCGGTGGTACAACATATTGGTCGCACACCAGGTAATCAATCTCATCAAAACCTACTGGACCCAAAAACCCAAGATAACTGATTTGAATGGGGGCTGGCTTGTACATGAAAATTCCAGGTCTGCCATTCGAAGTAAGCCCAACCATGTCCACTAGGATATCTATCTCATTTTCAAAAATCAGTTTGGCAGCCTCCTCGTCATTGAGTTGATGAATAGGGAAGAAGTGATCCATGCCAGAAATGATCCGCTGGCGAACATCGCTACTATCATCAATCGAATAATCAAAGCCATAAACTTCAAATTGCTCGCGGTCGTGTAACTCATACATTTGCATGGATAGGAATGAAACAGCATGCATTCTGAAATCACAGGACACATAACCAACCCTCAGTTTGGAATGCTGGTAAGTATTTTCACCAGTACTTAAATGGTAAAAAGTTTTATTTTTCTTAAATCGTTTAATCCACTCTTTGCAACTGATGTTCACTAACTCAGGGTCATCAAAGTAAGCCATGGAGGATAAGGTTCCAAGGCTGCCAGCAAGGGCTTCCAGGGTTAATGGCTTAGGAAGTAATGCAATAGGCCAGTCGCAGTTTCGTTGCTTTAGAAAAAACCAATGCTGAAATGTATCTTTTTGCTCGGGATCGATTGCTAGACTTTCCGAATATAAATTTTGCGCACGTTCATATTGCCTAGCGGATTCATAGATTCTACCCAATTGATTACAAATGAAGGTTTTCCCTTCGGCGTTATAGGGCGCACTTAAAGCTTCTTCAAAAGTAGCGATTGCTTTCTCAGTAGAGCCATTAATTTCATAGTAGTTAGCTAAATTAGCAACCGCCTGCCATAGCTGGGGCATTAATACTTTTGCTTTTAGATAACAAGATTCAAGCTTATCTTTTTGATTGAGGTTGGAGTAAGCGACACCCAAGTTAAACCAAATCGGTGCAGAATTCTCTAAATTACCATTGTGCTCAAGCCAGTCCTCATAAATTTTTACGATAGACTCATAATTTGCTGTTTTTGCAAGAATCTCTTCGGCATGAGAAATGAGTTCAACAGCGTTTATCAATTTTGTATTAGAGGGTAAATGCATTTATTTTGCAGAAGTATTAGCTTAGACATGCTAAGCGCATGGAATACTGATTCCTAGGTCTACAACTCTGTTAGACAATTGATGTTGTGTTCAAACTTCTTTCAGAAAAATCATTTTTAGAACCTTATGCCACTATAGTTAAATCATCAATCGTAAGCTTGGCCTCCTTAGGAATGGCAAGATAATTCGCACCAATCCCCGAGTAGATGATGTAGTTCGCAGTCTTTAGATAAGAGACTATTTCCTCTTCGCAACTTTTTAAATATTCAATCAGCATAAAAGGCCTAAATTTCGCAATACTTTCTTGGGCACCCTTTAGAACATTAATTTCCATCCCCTCAACATCAATTTTTATAAAATCTATTTCATCTAAATTCAACTGGTCAATTGTTGTAACCTGCACTTTTTCAGATTTACCAGATTGCCGTTTTTGACCTAAATCCTCTCTCTGGTAACCTCCAAACTCTACGCTGCCAAAACTCATGGGCTTGCCATAATCAAATATTGGTATATCTATAAATCCAGGAGTATCACCTACGGCATTATGAAGACACACAACGTTGCTTAATGAATTGATAGCAATATTGCCAGCCAACATATTAAAAATTATTCTTTGGGCCTCAAAAGCATAAACAATCCCCTTGGGACCAACTTGGCCCGAGAGAATGACGGAGTGTATTCCAATATTTGCCCCAACATCTAGTGCAACTAAGTTTGGTTTTATATCCCGGATTATGCTAAAAAGTCCTTTAAGAGCTTCAAGTTCATTGGGGTCGTAGGTCCCATACTCAGAAAGTTGCCAGCCTACACCCAAATCATTTTTATTGATAATGAATGTCCCGATATCTGTTGCAACTAGAGCATTATATTTTTTCATTTATCTAATCTTTTAGGGCTGAATCATTGAAAATAAGGAATATTTTATGTAAAAAGCCCAGTAAAACTGGGCTTTTTAGTATTGGGAGATTCAAAGGTTTAAACCTGAAGGTTTGTAACCTCTTTGTAAGCCTCAACCAAGCGATTACGAACCGCAATCATGCCTTGTAGGGAGAGATTGGCTTTTTGCAAAGAAACAATTACATCCTCTAATGAGGTATCGGATGCTCCAGTAGCAAATGATTGGGCCTTAGCCTGCGCACCATTTTGGGCCGTATTGACGTTTTCAATCGCATTCTTGAGTACGGCCGAGAAGTCAACACCATTGCCTGCTTGGCTATCGCTTGCTACAGGCTTACCGCTGGCTGCAGCAGCAAGGGCCTGCATCCGGGTAATCATAGAATCGACGTTGGTTGTACTCATATACCTAATTATCTATCAAAATCACACAAAAAATCACTAAGATTACTTATTCATTTAGAAAGCCAGCTTCCTTATAGGATTTGAGCTTGTAGCGCAGGGCTCTTGCTGAAATTCCTAATATATCTACGGCTTTTGTTCTATTTCCATTTACTTCCGCCAATACCTTGAGGATGTGCTCTCGCTCCACTGACTCAATATCTTGACCACTTTCACCTTTATTGAATGCAATTTCTGTGCCATTTTGCCCCGATTTGGGGCTCAAGTTTGGGGTTTCTAGGGTTTCAGGGGTTTGGGTGCTGTGATCTGGGGTCGAGAGGTCGTGACTCAAATGAGAGTCATCTAGCTCAAGGTCCTCGGCATAAATTTGATCACTATCTGCCAGCAATACCGCGCGCTGAATAATGTTTTCGAGTTCTCGAACATTGCCTGGCCAAGCGTATTTTTGAAGTAAGGCTTTGGCCGCATTACTCAGGGTTAGGGAGTCCCGCCCGATATTGACGCTATAGCGCTTGAGGAAGAATTCAGCCAGTGGAATGATGTCTAGTGGACGCTTACGAAGCTCTAGAACGTGGATTGGGAAGACGTTCAAGCGAAAGTACAAATCTTCTCGAAATTTCCCCGCTTTGACCTGGTCTTGAAGGTTTAAATTGGTGGCAGCAATAATGCGCACGTCTGCTTGAATCGAGTCGGTAGAACCAATGCGCTCAATCTTTTTATCTTGTAGCACTCTTAATAATTTGGTTTGAAGAGTTGCTGGCATCTCACCGATTTCATCTAAAAAGAGCGTACCTTTATTAGCTTGTTCAAACTTACCAGCTTGCGCTTTTGTGGCGCCGGTAAAAGATCCTTTCTCATGGCCAAATAAAATCGACTCCAAGAGTGTGTCGGGAATGGCTGCGCAATTAATCGCGACATAAGGTCCATTTGCTCGCTTGGAAGTTTTGTGAATATGCTGCGCTACCACTTCCTTGCCAGCGCCTGACTCACCTGTGACCAATACGCTCGTATCCGTAGCGGCCACTCTTTCGCAACGAGAAAAAATTGCTACCGTTTTTGGGTCTACTGCGATCACCTTATGTTCAGCAGGTCTGATCTCTGAACCAACTGCTGCAGTTTTAGTTGTGTCTGTTGTTAATGCAGGTGCAGTAACAGGCGCGCTATTGGGTGCACGATAGCGCGAAATAATTTCAATCAACTGCTGTGGTACAAAGGGCTTAATTAAAAAATCACGGGCGCCTGCCTTAAGCGCCTCTACAGCGAGCTTGGCATCGGCAAAGGCTGTCATGATAACTACTGGTAAATCAGGGCACTCTTTTTGTGCAATCTTGAGCAAATCTATGCCATTCATACCTGGCAGTTTGTAATCTGTTACCAATACAGTGTTGAGATCTGGTCGCAGTAAAGGTATTACGGTCTCTGCG
>Ga0209400_1001802_pt1 | contig 16761 bp, 26 predicted proteins | sample M_130807_EF_Meta_FD_187313 | JGI IMG/M metagenome (GOLD analysis project Ga0209400, IMG submission 187313) | Freshwater microbial communities from Lake Montjoie, Canada to study carbon cycling - M_130807_EF_MetaG (SPAdes) (version 2) | ecosystem: Environmental > Aquatic > Freshwater > Lake... | reverse complement strand
ATCAGTTACAGCTGCTTCGTGGTAGTCTGTGTTAGCTACTGCTCTATAATTTATACAAAGTAGTGAGTAGCTTACTATTTGAATACAAAATAGTAATAAGGCTTCTTTAAATTTTTTCATAACTTTTTGTTGTTACAACATTTACATTTACTTCTACCTGAATGACCTTTCATTTTGTCTTTAGGAGTCCATACAGCAACGTAGATTAGAAAGAATATGGGTATGCACATTAGCATACATAATAAAACACTACCTATTGTTTCCATCATTTTATTTTTTAGTTAGTCCCACCCTTCGCCTTTTGCGTCGTCGTCTGCGTCGTCCCAGTCTTGACAATCGAAACATTTTTTTATTTCTCCATCGTCGTCAACAAGCTGATATGCGTCGTCCCAATCTGCGAGTTGTTGGTCGCGCAATACTTCGTCAACGCGTTCTCCGAGTTCCTTGCTTTCGCAATTCGGACAAAAGATAAGTTCTGATTTCATTTTTTAAGTTGTTTTTTAAGTTTGATTTCTTTTTGATGTTCTAAATGCTCGACAAACTTAGTATAAAATTTCATTGGTTTAGCATAACCTATGTCATTTAATAAATAACATATTCTTTCGACGTCCGCTGCGTAGTTCTTATCGCACTCAATCTGCCAACTTACCTGCTTAATTCCGTGCATAACCGTAGCGTGGTCTTTGCCATAGTGCTTACCAATTAAATTGTAACTTTGAAGGTAGCAAGGACGAATTAAAAAAAAGATTACCTGTCGTGCGGTTACAATCTCACGTCGTCTTGTTGGTGTATAAAGCAATTGCGAAGTAACACCAAGAACGGAACACGTTACGTCTTCAAGTGCTGACCAGAACATTTCTCTTTCGTTCTCCAGTTCCTGTTGTTGTTTTATTTGCTGTGTCGTCAATCGTTCGTAGCGTGGCGTTAGCATCAACCATAGCGTTTCGAAGCGTTCCATGTGCCTGAAAGGTATCATATCGATTAACTCTTGTCTTATTTGCTCGTTAGTCATTTTCTTCGTTGATTAGTTTGGTAGGTGTAAAGGTGCTGAATACTTCTTCGCGTGACAGTCCTGTGTGTAAGCAAATGTTGTTGAAGTCTTTGATTCTCATTCGCTCTGGGTATGCGACGTAAAGACGTGCCGTTGGATCACTGATTCTTAAAGCTGCTTTGAAGTTACTTAGCGTCTTGAAATTAATCTTGACTAAGCGACCAAAGGGAGTTGAATAGATTTGCTTGTTCATTTTCTTAATAGTGGTTTGATTAGTTGCGCTTTCTTCTTGTTGTCTTTGTCATTCGTTCCGCGTAACTCTGGATTGTATTGCTTAACCAATCGTGCGATACGTGTGATATTGTCAGCGCTTGTCAATGAACCGCGTCCATAATTTTCTACAAAATCTACAAAAAATGGAGAGTCAAGTTTTTTTTCTTTTGCTTCCTTTTTCCAAATAGCAAGACAAAGTTTTCTGTTGTTAGTTCTTAATGAACTGTTGTTTGTCAGCATTTGAGTGATTCTCTTTTCAAGTGTTACTAATTTTTTCATTGTGTTGTTTTTGATGTATGGTTTTAAAATTAGAGAGGGTATATTTCAACCCTCTCGTATTATTTAGAATGGCATATCGTCTGTTTCGTCAGTAGAAACTAAACCGCTTTTTTCAAGCATCTGTTTCGCCTTGTTCATCTGATCCGCAGCGCGGTCTAATCGGTTGCTAAATTCAGCAGATGTGCTGACCTTGTTCTGCAACCACTCTGGTAACATCTTGAATCGAAGGTCAAAGTCTTCGCTGTCGTAGTCCAAAAGGAAAGCAGAGTTAACCAATGGTGGGCAAATCATTCCCTTGACAAGTGGCGAAGCACCTTTGATATCTGCGTATGTTCTGCCTGTGTTTGCGGTGCGGTGCATGACGTTAACCATTCCTTCCTTACCTAACAGCGTTGCGATATCGAATTTGTTAGCTTCTGCGTCGCTAAATGCTTTGCCTAACCAACCCTGAACGAACGCTCTCAATCCGCTCTTTTCGTGCATTGAAAGAGTAAAGTCACGACCGATTGAAAATGGTTGTTCACCTTTACCGAAGTCGGCTAATTCGAGAGGCAGTTCGAATACCAAGCGAACTTTGTTTACCAGCTTCTCCTCACCTTGAAAGGTGTCGACAATAGTGCCGATGTGAATGATTTGGTAGCAGCGTGCTACGTGTGTTCCAGCAGGGACTATTTGTCCACCGCTGCCGTTGTTTGTTTGTTGTGCAATGATGCTCATGTTGTTGTTGTTTATTTTGTTGTTATTGAATTGATTTAAGTATTCTTCAAACTTTATAGCCAGTTCGTAATCGGCTTGAATGTGTCTTTCCTGACTTTCGTGAAGGTCAGACTGTTCGTTGATGCGTTTGAAATAACCCATTAGATATGATCGTCGAAAATGTTTACGTCGAAGCTAAACGAAACATCGTCCTTTTCTAACGTGACGTAGTCCAAGTCGAACTCAGGATCGTCGTTCTTCCAGAAGCGACCGCGCAAACTGATTGTGTACATATTGTCGAGGTCATCGATGAACACGAGGTTTTGTTCTTGGTCTACTTCGAACCAACCTGTTTGGTCGTCGTTGTAATTGTTTGCAATGGCTTTGATTCTTTCGTTCAGCGCAGAGATATCTTCGTCGCTAAAGCAGTAAGTGATTTTAGGACAGTACATAGTTATTTGATTTTAGTGGTTACAAATGTATTCAATTAAGTTGTCGTTCCAACGTGCTTCTGAAAGTTTTTGATGTTTCTCAATGTTGGCGCTTATCTCATTGTGAGTTAGGTTGTAAGCAGACGCTGACGAAGAAACGCAAACAAAGTTAGATTTCTTTTGTTGGCTCTGGTAGTTCTTTCCAATGCGTTGTAACAAGGTGCTTGAATACTCGTTCAAGTTTGTCAATTCGGAACGCACAATACGAATCCCAATCCAATGTTCCATTTCTCTTATCACCCCAATAATTTTGGGCGACAATAATAGCTTCTTGAATTTCATTGATGTCTTCTGGAAATAGAAGTGGAGTTTTGCATTTGTTTTCATTGTTCATTTTGTTTTTTGGTTTTAGATTTCTTTTGATTCTAAGATTGTTTGTGTTGGTACAAAACATGCCGCTTTGTCAAATTCTTCTTTGGCTTCTTCGTAAGTTCTAAAAATACGTTGGTAAGTACCATCAACTTTTATCCAATACTTTGTTCCGTTGTAGGCTTGTTCTTCAATTAATTCTACTTTCATTTGTTTGTTGTGTTTGGTTGTTGTTCTAATTGTCTTGTTGATTCGTCAATCGTTCCTGCGATTAACATTCCTGCGAATAGTATCGCAATGTAGAGTAGTTGTTTTTTCATTTTAGTTTAGATTGTTTTGTTTTTCAATAGCTTCTTCGTAAGTGTCAAAGAAAAATTCTTCTCCGTCGTTAAAGTCTGTAATTATAAAGTCAACAGGTTGTGCAAAACAAGAAGCAATTTGAACTCCGTTTTCAAGTGCGATATAAACATAACCTGTATTAAGATTCATACCAGCGCACATAACTTTTTCGTTTGAACAATTTCGTTGATAAGCTCTTTGAACAAGCATCCAAGATTGTAAGTCTAATCCTTGAAGATTGTTTAGAACTTCTGAGTTGATTTCAATTTGTCTTTTCATTTTGTTTATCTTTGTTATTGTTGTTAATTGTTTGACAAATATATGCTAAACTTTTTAATACACAATGAAAAAAACAATCTTTTTTCTGTAAAAATACTTAACTCATTGGTAATCAATATGAAAACTTTTAATAAAACATATAAAAAAAGTGCTGCAAGACGTAAACCAACACCCGAATCTGAATCGAACCAACAAGAAATAGTAATTAAGTACCTTCGTTTAGCATATCCCGATGCTTTGTATTGCGCTTCAGCAGGTGGTATGAGAACAAGTTATTTACAAGCAATCAAAATGAAGCGGACTGGCTACGTCAAAGGTTTCCCCGATCTATTCATATACGAACCACGCGGTGCGTTCTTTGGTCTTGCTATTGAGATGAAGAAAGAGAAAGGGGGTGTTGCGTCACCTGAGCAGAAGCGTTGGCAAGAACAATTACGAAACAGAGGGTATTGTTCCTATATTTGTAAGGGAAAGGACGAAGCTATTAAGATTATAGATGAATATTTTAATGTGTGACACTTGACCACTACATAGAAGGTAACTATAAAAAGTTCAAAGAGCTTGCGAAGAATATTTCGCGAGGTGAGGACTATTACGAAGACTTGCTTCACGATTCTTTGTTGTCTATGTTTGGAAGTAAACACATTGAAAATCTAATCGATACAGGCGATTTTGAGTTCTATCTTATTCGTGTTATGTACTTAGCCGTCAACAGTCCAACGTCGCCATTCTATCGTCAAACTATTGCTTGGAACAGAAACAGACGTGACTTCAAAGAATACGCTCACGAAGTTGATAAGACATGGTTAGGCGCACGAATGACAAACGAGCAACTGGATATTCTTATAAGTCGTTTAACCGAGTTCGAACGTCTTATCTTCCAAGAATACATCTTTGAAGGTTTTACCTACCGCGAGTTCTCCAAACAAACAGGAATACCTACCCCATTTCTTTATCGAACCATTGATAATATCAAACAAAAAATAAGAGCAAATGTTATTCGCAAAACACAATGAGTACAAACGCAGGTTAGACATTTGTCGTGCTTGCAAATTCTTCGAATCTTCAACGCAGTCGTGCGGAACTTTGATAGTAGGTGACGAAGTAGAAACAGAAGTCCTATTCCGTCGCAAGTCAATTAAGTTATGCGGCTGCGTTATGCCAGTCAAAGCAAAACTCGCGTTCGCTTCTTGTCCTGCATCTAAATGGGAAGGTGTCTTATCGATTGAGGAACAAATAGAGTTCAAGCGTTTCTTGCTCGATATGAAAGCGCAGGGACGTTTGGAGCAGAAAGATATGCTTCGCTTCTATTCGTTCAAGGACAAAGCTACAGGAGCGTTCAACGAGCGTTCAACGTGTCCACCGTGTGTCAAGAAAGACATCAACACATTTCTTGAATCAATGAAAGACGTTGTTGTTGATTTGAACAATTAAGAACTTAAAACTATTCAGGCAACTTTTGGAAGTACAAACGTATATTTGTATAGCCAAGTAATAACTTATTACCCCCTTTTGTTTTTGCTTGGCGGCTAGAAACAATTGGGGGTATATTTTTTGAACTAAATGAAACAAACTGGATAAGAACACAAACCGCCTTCGTAAGTCAAAGCGAAGTAACCAATGACTACACTTGCAATACATCAATGCTTGGATCGTGCAACTGCCCTTTTAAGGGCGAGAGTAATCTTTTTGGGGGAGCTTTTTCTTTTGTTCTTTCTTTAAAGTGCTTACACGTTTTCTTTGTTCTTTTCTTTTCTTTGCATATTTAGTGACATACTATAAATTTAATGACATAAAATGATTATCATACCAGCACAATTAGAATCAGTAGGTACGCGAAAGGACAAAACTTTAAAGCTAACCTTTGGAACGAATGAACTTTCACCTGCTCAAGCGTCAGAACTATTCACAATAGCTAATCAGTTTGGCTACCTTGCCTTCAAAGATGAAGATTTCAAACGCGAAGAACTGGACGCAGTAGAAAGTCTTAAGAGTGAACTTGAAGATACGCTTAAAAAGCCTTCACAACGATTGCGTGGCGTTCTATTCAGACTATTCGAACAAGACAACGATGGGTTCAAGACGTTCTCGAAATACTACGACAGCAGAATGGAACAACTTATTAACCATTACAAAAGTAAATTGGGGTAGTTCTTATATTTACATTTTAGTAAACATCAAAAGTTTAGAAAAAGATGGGGTTACCAAAAGGCAAAACAAACAATCCAAAGGGCAGACCTGTCGGTTCACAAAACGAACGGACAATAATGTGGCATCAACTTGGTGAGTACGTCGTGACGCAAGGTGCTGAACGTGCTATGACTGTTCTTCATTCAATGGATGACGAAGATTACTTGCACAATTACTTGATGATGCTCGAATACTTCAAACCTAAACAAGCGAGAACGGTTCACGCAGGAGATAGTGAAGCACCTGTGCAAATAATAATAAACGACAAATTGTAACTATGCCTATACCAATACCAACACCCACAGAACCAAAAGACGAATTTATTGTTCGTTGTATGAGCGACGAAAAGATGGTTGCTGAATACACAGATTCAACTCAACGTTATGCGGTTTGTATCGCAACATACAAAGATAACAAATGAACTATTTAGATAAGATTAGACGCAACCTAAACGCGCAAGAACGTATCTCGTTTGATTTTGACGGTACTCTTTCTACTCCACAAGGCAAAGCACTCGCTAAACGATTCATCTCAAAGGGGTATATGGTCTACATAGTTACCGCTCGAAGTCCACGACTAAGCAAAGCAGTTTACGAAGTAGCGGACGAGTTAGGCATCTCACACAACCGAGTGAAGCTGACAGGAAGCAACAGCGCAAAGATTGACTTCATCGTAAGCAACCGCATCCGTAGACACTACGACAATAACCCTGACGTTGTGAATGAGTTAAAAGATAAAGGCATAGACGCAACACTTGTAAACTACAAATCATGAGCGATAACAAATTAAACTTTCTCAAATCTCAAATCTCAGCCTTTCACCCAGAGTGGACGAAAGAGCAGGTTGAAATGGAAGCAATCAGGGTGCATAACGAAGCGAACACGATAGACGACGACGACGAAGGGTGTTTGTATTGCGGATCTTAAACGAATAAATACGAATAAATGAGTATAAAAGTATCAATACCAGCTGACTATTCAAGCATAAGCGTCAAGCAATACGTTGACTACCACAGCGCGAAGAACGACATCGACAAGTTGGTTAGCATCAGTAACCTACTGAAAGAACAGGCGGAACAGATTCCCTTCCAACACTTGCCGACATTACTCGCAGCGTTTGAAGGAACGTTGTTAAATGAATCAGCAAAGTTCTTTGAAACGATAACTATCAAAGACAAGGACTTCGGGTTTATCCCTGACCTATACTCTATCAGTATGGGTGAGTACGCTGACATTTCAACGTGGGCTGCTAACGTTGGAGAGAACATGGTCAAGATTATGGGAACGCTTTACAGACCAATAGACAAGCGCGTGGGTTCGAAGTACACAATCGTTCCACACGGCAAAGCAAATAGAGAACTCGTTGAAGGCTACGTTGAGCAGATGACGCTCGAACAATTCAACGGCGCGATGCTTTTTTTTTCGACTTTGCTCAACGAACTAAGCAACACTTCGCTCGACTATTTGGAGAAGGAAGTACAGAAGTTGACACAGGAACTGACGGAGCAATTGAAGACAGAGACAACTTAAATCATGTGCTTGGAAGATACGGTTGGTATCACCTTTTCATGGAAGCATGTGGACGTGACATAACTAAATTAGATTCAATTACGGAAAAAAGCGCGTGGGAGATATTTACTTATATGACTTACCTAATAGACTACAATTATGTCGAACGTACAAAGCTACAACGCGCTAATAGATAGATTCCACGCATTTGCGTCTGGACACTTTATATTAAAGAGATTCTCACACGGACAGATTGAAGTATCTGACTTAGAGAAGTTTGGTGAATATCCATTCATGCACGTTGTACCGTCTAACGTTACTTACGCAAAAGGTACTAAGACGTTTAGTTTTCAGATTGTCCTTGCGGATCTACCACGCGACAAAGAAGATAAACCTGAGTACCAGCGTGAAGTTCTTTCTGACCTTCAACGGATAGCAGAAGATTTGGTCGCTGAAATAACCAACCACCGTGTCTTGTTTGGTGATTTGATTACCGTGCAGAACGTTTCGTTAGAACCATTCTTAGAGGAATTTCAACACACGCTAACAGGTTGGACGATTAGTTTAGATTTACTTGTCCCTTATTATTGGGACGCATGTTCAATCCCTGCGGAGTGGAACGACTTCTTCGAAAGTGGAAGCAGTGGAGAAAGTAATATCTTCAACTTTGCCATGTCTATTCAAGACACGAATGGTCAGGTCACACTTGTCAACGACGAGGAAAATCCTTTACCTAACTATTACTATGGAACGAACGGAGCAGGGGTACGCGGTTGGTATTTGACTACTGACAACATCGGTTTGACGTGCGAAACGATTGGAAATTGTCAAACGATTATTGACATCGAAGCAGCCATTGACGCCCTCGAAGAAGAAATACTTTTGAAGGCCGATATATCAAGCATAAGCGCGGTAGGTTTCTCAAATGATTATGACGACTTAGACAACAAACCTTCATTTACATTTATGTGGACAGTAGATTTCTTAGACGCATTACAAGCTGTATTTATTGCACCTTACGCATGTACAATTAACAGCGTTGAAAATGTACAGAACGCACCGACAATAACAATAACCAAGAACGGAAGTGCTTATACTTTTGGAACTTCGATTGCATTAGGTGATGACCTTCTAATAACATCGTCAATCGCGTCAGTAGTAAACTTAAACATTACACAATTATGATAAATAACTTATACATCAAAGCAACACCTGCTGCTGCTTCGATAACGTGGGGTTCAATTACAGGAACGCTTTCCAGTCAGACCGACTTGCAAAATGCGTTAGACGCTAAATTTGACGATCCAACAGGAACAGTGTCTCAATATGTAAGAGGTGACGGAAGCCTCGCCAACTTCCCTGCGTCAACGGGTGGTGGTTCATCGTTAGCTTTCTATCTCAACGGATCAGTAGCGCAAGGAACGATTGGCGGTATTGCATTTAAGGAAATGGACAGAGTGCCAGTCTTAGGTGCAGGAACAGATTTCACCATTGCAACGAACGGATATATTCAATCTTTCATAACAGACGCTAATGTTCCGAACTTGTTAGAGATACCAGCAGGAAATTGGAACTTTGAAACATATTTTAGCGCATCAAGTTCAGGTGGCAGTCCTTCATTTTATGTGGAGTTATACAAGTGGAACGGTGCGACCTTATCATTGATAGCGTCTAACTCAGCTACTCCCGAAGGCATTACCAACGGAACAACAATAGACCTTTATGTTAGTGCGTTAGCGGTACCACAGACTGCATTAACGGTTACAGATAGGTTAGCGGTTAGAATCTACGTTAACAACTCAGGAAGGACGATTAAACTCCACACCGAGAACAGTCACCTTTGTGAAGTAATTACTACTTTCTCAACAGGTTTAACGGCATTGAATGGGTTAACGGCACAGGTGCAAAACTTCGCAACTGGAACATCAGGAACTGACTTTGGTATTTCATCTGCGACAAGTACACACACCTTTAACTTACCAACGGCAAGCGCAGCAAACAGAGGCGCATTAAGTTCTGCGGATTGGGCTACCTTCAATAACAAGCAAGCAGCACTCGTTAGTGGAACGAATATTAAAACTGTCAATAGCACTACTCTTTTAGGTAGTGGTAATTTAGCAGTTCAACCAACGCTTGTTAGCGGAACAAACATTAAGACGGTTAACGGGACGACACTACTCGGTAGTGGTGATTTAGTTATTCCTGTTTTCCAATTACAAGGAACTAACTTCCTTTCAGTATTAGCAAACGGAACTCCAGCTCAAAATGGACAAGCTGTAAGAACTGCTTATACGGCAGCGCAGGCAATGACTCCAAACGGAGCAGCTAAGTCAGCTAATAACCGTGTTGTAATACTATTAGCTCCAGGATATTATACCTTTACTGAAGCTACATTAGGTGCATTTACTGTTAACCAATCTTTCATTGATTTCGAATCATTAAGTGGAGTGACTGACGTGTACTTTTCAAGTATGCAAGTAACGAGTCCATTTCCAGGTATCAATGTTCGTATATCAGGAATTGACACTACAAAAAATAATTACTACGGACACGCTGCATTTGCTATAGCATCTACAGGTGATTCTTCGGAGAATATTTATATCAAAGATTGTGTCGGAGGTGATTATTCCTTTTGTGCGTTTTCATCAGCATTTATAGGCACTATTGAAAACTGTGTAGCAGGGAACTATTCATTTGGTTATATAACTAATTCTGCTCCTCCTGCAGGTATAGTATCATCAGGAGGAGGTGTTAACTTTACTTTATATGGAACTTTTAAAAACTGTACAGCATTAGATAATTCATTTGGCTCATCAGTAGGTGTAGGATATGTAGAAAATTATGGAACTATTGATAATTGCACGGCAGGATATGGTTCATTTTTAAATGCAAATAGTGGTTATGTAGGTAATTATGGAACTATATCAAATTGTGTTAGTACAAATCATTATAGTTTTTGTTTTAGTTTTAGTGGTAACGCTTTTAATAATGGAATAATAATTAATTGCAGAGGAAGAAACTACTCGTTTATTGTAACTTTTGACATAGCAGCATCTGCAGAAAATTATGGTAGAATATTAAACTGTGATTGCACTTCAATAGATGGTTGTTTTGTATCAAATGTTGCAGGATTTTATACAGGAACTAATTACGGTAGAATAAGTAATTGCACTGCTTACAATAGTATTGGTGCATTTTGCGGTGATTTAGGAACAAATAGTGGTTTTATATCCAATTGTGTAGCCTTTATACAAGCCTTTTGTTGTGATAATGCAGCAGGAATCAATGAAGATATATTAAGATGTACTATGACAGCAGATACCTTTACGGTTGGAGTTACAGGTGGAGGTAGAGTAGTATTAGGAATTGATAACACAGGTGTTGTAAACTATTAATTATGAAAAAATATAAAGCAATAAACGAAAGTAGTTGGGTAAGGCTTATTGATGTTACTATAACAGAAGGTGAAGCCCTTATACTTGCCAGCGGAACTGAACAACAGATATCCGCATTACAAGAAGATATTAAACTTCGTAGCACTCCTACCAATGTTGTTGGAGAGGAGTTAGCTGATCTATTAGCTATCTATAATTCGTATAAACCTACACTAAAAGAAGGTGACCTATACGATTTAATCTCATTTAATGTTGCTATATCAGCAGAAAAAAGAATGGGTGCTTACAACTATAAACTGAATAAAAACATTGTAAACGTAATACTTAACTAATATGGCAGTAGATATAAACATAACAGGTGAATTTAAATCAAACGGAGTTGCTGCCCAACCAACATTGGTTAGTGGCACTAACATTAAGACTATCAACGGCAATTCAGTTCTTGGTAGTGGTAATTTAGTGGTTAGTGGAGGTGTCACATCAGTAACAGGAACTGCTCCTGTTGTATCATCAGGTGGAACAACTCCTGCTATCAGTATGGCTGCTGCTACAACATCAGTTAATGGTTATTTGACTTCAACTAACTTTAACACTTTCAACAATAAGCAGGCACCTCTTGTAAGCGGCACAAACATTAAAACAGTTAATAGCACGACTCTTTTAGGTAGTGGTGACTTACCTGTTCAACCAACGCTTGTTAGCGGAACAAACATTAAGACGGTTAATGGAACTACACTACTTGGTAGTGGTAATTTAGTAGTAGGCGGCCGTAGTGGAGTTGAGGTTTATCAATCGGGGTTAACTCAGAACCAATATCAAGCAGCAGCTGGTTCAGGAATTACTATTCTGTTTGGTTCACCTTATCCAATAGCTACATCTACCGATGGAAACATAGTAAAAATTAATATTGTTTTTCAAGGCACTTCAACAATCGCTAATTCAAGATTAAGAATTTACGCATCAGCTTCTCCATCAAGTACATCAGGTGCAACAAGTATTGGTTTTTTCGATTTAACATCAGCAAATGTTGCTGCATTTAACGACAGTGTTGGTTATGAAAAAACATTTCGTGTATTTAAGGAGGCTGGGACTAATATTTATTCAATTGGTGGAGTAGACGCACAGACTCTAACATCACAAAATGATTTTACACCAAGAAGTTTTAATTATAGTTATATTGGTGGAACAGCAAGTATAACCTTGCCCTATATAGTTGTAACATTAACTCAGGCTGCTATACTTCACACAGTTACGATAAATTACTCACGATGAACATAACTAAAAACAACAACTCTTTTCAATTAGATGGTTTACCTATTACTTACACAATAGCAGAGGGAACTCCTCTAATACTATGTGAAACGCAATGTCATATCCCCACAAATTTTGGAGAGACATTTTTTGACACAAGCATAACTATTGAAGGTCAATCTTTTGAAAACATAGAAGATTGGATAACTGAACTATATAAATAAACAAACAAATGCCTAACGAACAGAGCGCACCTAACTTCTTCGCGGTAGTCAATGAAATGGCTCAACGCTTTGTTGAACTCATGCAATCCGACTATCGTCTTAAGCGAAGGGTAGGTAAGAACTACACTAACGCGGTAGCAAGTGGTACGCTCGAAAAGTCGTTGAAGTATAGGTTGCAAATCAAAGGGCAGAACATAAACATAAGCATCTACGCAAAAGGCAAGGCATCGCAGTATTTCCTTGCGCGTGAGAATGGAAGGAAGGCAGGAAAGCAACCGCCCATTGATGCAATACTTGACTGGATGCGAATCAAACCAATTAAGTTACGTGATAAACAAAGCGGTAAGTTTCAGAAACCAACGGAAGCACTAAAAAGACAAGTTGCTTTTTTGATTGCTCGCAAGATAGGCAAAGAAGGAATCAAGGGGTGGCACGCATTTGATTATGCGATGGATAACATTTGGGACGAATACAAAGCCAAAATTACAGATGCTTACGGTAAAGATTTTGGAGCAAGTTTAGAAGGATTAAACGACATATAAAAAAATACAATGGCAATTACAATAGACGACCAACCTTACCAATACACTCCTATCGGACAACGATTGATGCTTGTCGCATCTTCGACCAACGTAGCCAACGCAGGCTTTCGTTTCGTGTTCGACTTCGGTAGCTTCCAAGTCAACGTACAACCTAACGCTTCGAACAAAGGAATGTTGGATCTCGCACCGATATTTCGTGAGCAACTACAACACGATGCAGGCGCATCTAACGAAGGAATAAATCACGAGTATTCAAGTGTTGCATTTATCTCATGCACTATAAAAGAAGGTTGGTTGATTGACGGAGTATTCACCGTTAGCGGTAGCGGTATGGCTGATATTGACGACGTGTACGCTTTCCTCGCTGAATACCAAGTAAGCGACGGCTACAAACCAAACCCAAACGGACGCTATGGGCTAAACGGTATAAACAAATACTTATTAAGCGAACGCACAACAGACACACACAAATGGAGTGAAGCACCAGCAAGAGGTTTGTCGAATGATTGGGTCTATATTCCAACACGATTATCTGACTACGGACAGTTGTATTCAGTTTCAAACAACGGTATTTTAGTTGACAGCGACGCGACTGATTTATTCGTTTCAACTTACGATAATAGCAACGCACTAATTGAATCGACAAATTATACTTTGTTTACAGATAACAATAGCGTTTCGCGTTTGGGTGCATATCCACAAAATTTAATTATTGACGGAGCAGATTTCACTAATGTTAAATACTACACGATACAAGCAGGTACACCGATTGCACTACCTATTTACACACCTTATTCACGCGTATATTGTTTTTACATTGTCGCTGACGATTGTCGCTTTGACAACGTTCGTTTGGGTTGGACGAATACTGTTGGCGGTACTGATTACTTTAACTTCACGAAGAAAAGTGAGTTGTCGTTTAACTACGATCGTAAGCAATACCAAAAAGTAGTTGGAAGTTACAACACGGCATCGTTTGCTTTCAACACTTGGGATAGAGGAACAACGGACAGATATGTTACAACAACGAAAGGACTACAAATAAACAGCGACTGGATTAGCGTTGGTGAGTTCGAATTGTTACAAACGCTTTGCCGTTCAAATGACGTGTTCATAATCAACGATGACGCTACAATGATACCTGTTTTAGTTGACACACAGAACTTTGTTATCAAGGACGAAAGATATTCTAAACTTTACAACGTTACTTTGAATCTTAAATACTCACAACCTGTTGGCTTATGATGAATCAAGTAATACTTACGCTTACTGACAACGACGGCAACAGCGCGATTCTCGACCTTTACGAGAACGAGAAGATGCACTTGAACTATAAGTTCACCGACATTACCGACTTCGCTTCCGTAGGTAATTACTCGCAGGAGTTTCGTGTTCCAGCATCAGCTACAAACACCGATTTTTTCGGTGCTATATTCAACGTAAATTTTGACGGTTGGTTTGACTTTCGAAAAAAGGTTGATGCGGTGTTGACTGTTAACACTATTCCAATCGCAAGCGGTCACATTCAGGTGAAGAAGTTGTATTGGCAGAGCGGTAAGTTGTTTGAGTTTGAAATAGTGTTCTTTGGTGAAGTACCAAACCTTGCACGACTACTCAACGAGAAAAAGTTGAAAGATATTGAGAGCATCGTTGCAGGTGACTTGGACTACGACTTGCTTCACGCTAACGTAGAAACACCGCCCAACGCAAACACTATATTGACGCTTTGCGACAAGTGGAACTTAACCGCAAGTAATCCAGAAGGACAACCTGTCTATTCAACCGTTCTCGCAGGGCAACCAACTTACAAACCGCTTTACGTTGGACACTTGACACCTGCGGTTAAGGCTCAATATCTGTTCGATGAGATAATGAACGATGCAGGCTTGCAGTATTCGAGTGACTACTTAGGCGACATACTTGAAAACGTTTATGTTCCTTTTGTGAACGGGCAGTATTTAAGTGGCGAAAACGGAATGAACAACATAACGTCAAACGTCGGTCTTGCAGCTAACGTAAACAATGTAACAATAACCGCTTCAAATAGCACTATTGCGCTTTACACAAACTTTACTGAATACGAGGATCAGGGAAATAATTGGTCAAGTGGAATTTACACCGTTCCTTATTCTGCGGAATATACTTTTCGAGTTTGGATAAACGGACAAGCAACACGCAACAACGTAAACACCGACCTTTCAAATACAATACTGACCGTACTCTTTGAACTTAACGGAAGTGGAGCAATAGGAATAGAACAAATTAATTTTATTTCACAAACAGGAACACCGACAAGCACCGATATTTCAGCAGATTTTTTAAGAACATTAACACTTCAAGAAGGTGACGTTATGCGTATAAAATGTTCATTAAGTACGGTTGCTATTGGTGCTGGAGCAGAACCTTCAGTTGATGTTGATTTTTACGGAAATGCAAACATTGACTACACAGGAACGGGAGTTGAACTTGTAAGCGTATCAACTCAGTTATACGGAAACCAACCTGTATACATGGAGTTTAATGCTCCAGACATGAAGCAAATTGATTTCATGACGTCAATACAAAAGATGTTCAACCTTGTCTTCGTTGCCGATAAGACGCTTCCAAACACACTCCGCGTTGAACCAATGGTTGAGTATATCGCAAGCGGTAACACGCTCGATTGGTCGCAGAAGTTGGACTTGTCGAAGGACATCATGTACTCGCCAACAACCGACTTGCAAAAGGCAAAGTTTTCTTTCACTTACACGGAAGATGGCGACTATTTCAACTCAGTATACAAAGACAATGGACGCATCTACGGAAGGTACGAAGTAACCGAATCAGATTTCGAAGTGATTAACGAGTTCGCAACTGGCGAAGAAAAGGTCGAATTGTCATTTGCATCTACACCTTCTGCACCTGTACAAAACACGGACGTAGTTGTTCCTGTTTTTACCAACGCAGAAGGTCAATTCGTACAACCCAAACCGCGCATACTTTACTACTTTGCTGACTTCTTTGTAAATATGTACGATGAAGTAAGCGGTGACGTTGTTCAAACGGCAGTTAAGTGCTTGAACAACTATTCCGTTATGAACGCAACGGTGTCAGATAGCGACTTAAACTTTGCTCCCGAAGTACCTATTCACACAATCGTTGCTAATCCATACAACAACCTTTACAATCGTTATTGGAGAAACTATTACCGTGAACTATTCGACGGACAAGCTCGCATCTTAGAGGGAATGTTTGCCTTAACACTTAACGACATTTTCACCTTTCAATTTAGCGACAAGATTTGGATTATTGATTCTTGGTGGAGAGTGTTAGAAATTAGCGGTTATGTGGTAGGTGAGCAAGATATGACAAAGGTCAAACTGATTCGCGTTCTCGACATTAACAACGATTGCGATATTGTACCTGTGTCGGCTAACCTTGACCAAAGTCTTAATTGGGAAACACCCAACGGAGATCCTGCGGTAGTGACGCAAGACTGTTGTAATCGTTTTGGCTACAATTGGAACTCTGCAAAGAACAATTGTTTCTCGCAGCCCAACAACGGAACACGTTCATTCATTACTCAACAAGTACCTTCGTTAGCACCAACACGCTTCGGTGCGCCTGTTAACTTCAGCGGGGCGATTAGTCAACCAGTTAGGTCAGTAAGCACAGACTATGTCGTAACGAATTTTGACAGAACTATTTTACTTACTGACTTAGCAGCAGATATTGACGTTTACCTTCCGTCCGCACAAACAACACGCGGCACGATAATCAGTATCAAGTTAGTAAGTGACGATTATGGCGCAACGCTTTACGCATACACAGGTCAAAAGATTGAAAGTGCGGTGACGTATGTAATGAAAACAACTGGAAGTGTAATTACTTTGGTAAGTGACGGAAGCAACTGGAAGATTGATAGTGAAAACGACAACACAATAACGTGGACTATTGACTTCATGAGCAGTTTAAGCGTAACCGTTTTCGCACCTTATAGCTTAATAATCAACAA
>Ga0209400_1001801_pt1 | contig 16763 bp, 14 predicted proteins | sample M_130807_EF_Meta_FD_187313 | JGI IMG/M metagenome (GOLD analysis project Ga0209400, IMG submission 187313) | Freshwater microbial communities from Lake Montjoie, Canada to study carbon cycling - M_130807_EF_MetaG (SPAdes) (version 2) | ecosystem: Environmental > Aquatic > Freshwater > Lake... | reverse complement strand
TCTGAAGCAAATGCTGCAACTGATCCAAATTGGTGTCCGGATCTGAATCATCGATCAGGGTATTGAGGTAATCAACCGCTTCCCAAAACGGCATTTCTTTTTTTTCAAACTTCAAAAATTCCCTTTCCTTCTCCAGAACAAAATCATAGGTCTGGTAGGTATGATTGAGTTTATAAAACTGTCTGACAGTATCTACTTTTTCAGAATCATGGTAATTCCGGTAATCGTCCTTTGCTTTGGCTTGCTTGTCTTTTGGTTCAGGATACCTCACCAGTAGGTCATCCTCCCATTCTTCTATTGACTGAAGAGGAGCAATTTCAGATTCTGAGAGCTTGGTTTTCATGGGGTTGCAATTTTGAAGAAAATTATAAAAAAAATTTCAAGTTCTCACCATTGAGATTTTGAAAATTAAATTCAAGATTTTTCAACCCGAGTTGGTAACCCAATTTGGTCAGGGATAAATAAAAAAATTGTAGCAATTGCTAAAGAAAATTAATCTTGAAAATGGCAGCTCACGAACGGATTCATCCCTAGTAGAAATAAAGATTCCAAGCTCTTTACAACAGCACTTCAATTCAGAGTAAATGAAGCTGCTGGTAGAACAACTTTCGAACTTGTCATAAAAAGAAGTAAACGAGGGTCGAACACAGTCGACCCAAATCATCGTAGCCCCATCAAAATCGGAACGAAAACGTACACGCCAAAGTGAAACTTTGGGATTACTCCACCGTAACTGACTTAGCCAAGTTTCGAGGCTGATCCACGTTACAGCCGCGCATTACCGCGATGTGGTAGGAGAAAAGCTGAAGTGGCACCACAGAAAGCAAAGGCGTAAAGGCCTCATGCGTAAGGGGCACCTCAATTACGTGATCTGCAAGCGCCTTCACCTGGGTATCCCCCTCGGTAACTACCGCCACAATTTTTCCCTTGCGAGCCTTCACTTCTTGAATGTTGCTGACTACTTTTTCGTAGGAACTGTCTTGCGTAGCAATGAAAATTACGGGCATCTCCTCGTCAATCAAGGCAATCGGTCCGTGCTTCATCTCTGCCGCAGGATAGCCTTCGGCATGGATGTAGGAGATTTCCTTCAACTTCAACGCACCTTCCAAGGCCACAGGGAAGTTGTATCCTCTACCTAGGTACAGCATGTTGCGCGCGTCCTTGTATTCTGCTGCAATTTGCTCAATCAGGGCATTGGTTTGCAGTGCCTTTTCTACCTTGGCAGGGATGGCAGCTAGCTCGTGGAGCAATTGGATGTAAGTGCTTTCTGGAAGCGTCCCGCGCTGGTAGCCCAACTTCAAGGCCATCATCGCCAAGACGGAAATTTGTGCCGTATACGGCTACCCAAAGGGCAGTATCTGATATATTTCTAAGAAGCAATTGTAATTATTTACACTTTGTTAAACCATCTTTTGCAGAAGCATCATCCGGTCTATTTAAAAGTGCCTTTTGGAATAAAATTTTTGCTTGATCTATTTTACCAAGATAAAAATAAGACCAGGCGAGCATATGATTTGCATCATAGTCGAAGGGATACATATTAACTACTAACTCAAAATATTTTGCTGCAGTATCATATTTCTTAACATAATAATAATGTACGCCCACCAAATAGTTAGCAATGGAATTGTAGGGATCAATTTTCAAGATCTCCTCATACTTGATATAGGCCTTATCATATTGTTTGGCAGCTGTTGCTGCATTGGCAAAGCCAGAGCGAGCTTCAACACTGTACTTTTTATGATTGGCTGCTTTTTGATAATACTCCATTGCCTGATCATACTTACCCTGACTATAAGTAAGCCATCCTAAACGGAGATTAAGTTCATAATTATCTTCCTTATAAATTTTGCGAATAGGCACTATTGCTTTATCCCAATCGCCTTTAAATTCTGCTTGATAGCTTTCGCGAAAAGCCCCCTGCAACTGTTCTTGATTTTGAGCATTGGCCCCGGTAGCCATAAAGATAACCAAAAAACATAGACTGATTGTTTTAGTTAGAAATTGCATTGTAGACCTCCTGTGATTGATTGTTGATTATATAATATAGTGGAACTTCCGTATCGAATCTTCACATCATGTGTGTAATTCATACGCAGCATTACTTTTGTACCAATTGAAAGAAAAACACTAGCTCCATACCTGGATTTTTTCAGATCAATATCATCATAAAGATACATTGCATCATTATTCAGCATCGTTCGGTAGGAACCAATTGTGGTATATCCTTCAAGCCAAACTTTTTTAACTGGTGAATAACCCAGCACTTGAGTTAGCGCTAAATCGTTAGCAAAAGCTGCTCTAGAAACAGTATAAAATTTAGTGTTCCCTAGAGGATAAGTAGTAAGTACCGCATCAAATTGTTTAAAAGATACATTCCTAATTGTTCCTACTTGAAGCAAACCCTTTAAATGGATCAACTTTCCAGAATAATTAAGCCCTCCAAATCCTACGAAATTATGATATAGAAAGTTATTGAAATGGGTATTTAAATAGTGAAAGCCACCAAAAAGAGTAAGATTTCCAGAAACCGCTAAATCCGCTTTGGCATAGTAATCTTTTTGATTACTATTAATGGCATTATTATTAATAACGTTGGTTAATGTGGGTTCGTTAATCATCTGATTAAAAAATGCCACCGATTGATGCAGTGTAATCTTATACCCAAGCAATGTTGTTAACCCAAAACGAGTATAACTTGCATCACCACGATAAGTAGCATCTGCCTTCTTCTGGCTAAACTCTACGTCTAATTGAGAAATCTTAAAGGGAATAATGTTATTTTCTTTTCGAACGGATTCACTAAGTAGTGATGCATAATAACGTGCCGCTTGCAAATTATTAAGAAAAAGATTATTTAAGTAAAGATAGTAAATTGATATTTCATTATCATTATCAGAAAGATAAACACTTTCGTATTGGCGCATACTTTCACTGTAATTACCCAGCATAAAAGCAGCATAGCCAGTTCGCATACGTAACAATGGAAAATCTATACCTGAATCAATACTATTTTTCCCATATTTCAACAAGTCGGTCCATTGATTCTGGTTAAATAGCTGAAGTGAGGTTGTATTAGCAGCCTGCAAACTTGAAATTTCCTGCGCAAATGCAGAAGTATAAATAATCATCGCTAACAGCGTATAGATCAGTCTTTTTATTTGCATAAAACAATTATTTTTATTCCTTTCTGCAAAAAGCTGAAAGAGCAAATTATTTTATGACTGATTATAATTGTGCAATCTATGCTATTAATTTCATGATTGAATGAAGAAAGATACTGCCTAGAATTAACTTCTATAGCTTGATTAAAAGCGGCACCATCTATCAACGTATTAGAGGACTCATACTCCAAGTGGCGATAAATGCCAAAAGGCGCAATCACATCCTGCATCCACTTACCAAAGCCTGATCGAGATAACTGCAGCGGAAATTCATCTCGAACCAAATGATTAGGCTCAACGAAAAGCGCAATTTTATATGCACTCACATAGAACTTATAAAGCAAGCTAGTATGGTCTCCATAAAATGAATTGAAATAGAAAAAATGGAGGCTGCGCGTAAAATAGGCAACCGATTTGGTTAAATGGCAAAAGAAATAAGTTTTATTATAGGCATCGGTATAAACTTCCCAGTTGGCATCAGTAGCCATTCCTTCTTGATGCACATTCATTCTAAATCCAGGCTGAAAATTAAATGCAGTATCCAAATCAGAATTAATACTAAGATTACTTACCCTATTGGTTTCAGTTGGTACTGCATACTCCATTACTTGTTCTTTCCTATTTGATTTGATAGAATAAGCACTCATGGGATAAGCAATGGTTTTACTTCCAATGTACGGAGTAGTCTGGACTTGGAAATGCAAATGCGGCTCAGGAGAGCGACCTGAATTACCACAGGCAGCAATTATATCTCCCTGTTTAACATAATCACCTACTTTGACCTTTATTGAATGCTTACGCAAATGTGACAGTTTAGTATATAGCCCCTCGCCATGTTTTAGCACAATAGAATTTCCCCAGTTTTCCTTTCTATTTATTGTGCCAACTTCATTGTCTTCTACATTTTCAACTACTTGCTGCACATAGCCTTCTGCAGGCGCTAAAACAGGTTTATTATAACAATAAAAATTGTCTGGCTCCAAACCAGGTTTAGAATAGGTCTTCATTTGGCCATCAACTATAACAAAGTCTAATGCTTTAGCCCATTCACCTTTGTGTGTAATTTCACCATCATAACCTTGGGTAACAATCCATTCGCCGAGGAATGGAAGTTGAAACCGAAAATACTGCTCATAAAAAAAACGTTTTTTTGCATTCAGATAATTATAAAGATTTTTTTCAGGTGAGTAAAACTGTATTGGAGTAATCACTACCCTTCCTCTATTTTTGCTGACATTGAAAAAATGAACTATTAAAATAGTCACAAGGCAAAATGGAAATGAGTAAACAGGAAGATTTAATAGCGCTGTTAGTTTAGCCAGGGCAATAACCATCAGAAAAGTTAAAGGAACAGCTAGCATCGACCAAAAGAATGAATAAACTGAAGGTATTGTGAAGAAACTTCCAATGGCAATTGTTACCAAAATAAAATTACTCCCAAAAGAATAATAAGTAAGGCCATTATCATAGGCATGCACCACATTATTGAATAAAATTGAAATTATATAGCCAAAAACAACAAGAAGAAAAGAAATACGACTATGAAAAAGTAATATCAGAGAAAGGATAATACCGGAAATAACATTCTCCTGAAATAAAAGTGAACTTAGTGATTTAAAAAAAATAAGCACTAGTGGATGAAATGGAAGGTTCTCAAAAAATAGAATAAAGTTTATTAAATGGCTACCCCCAATGGCATACATATTATTCAACCAATAAATATTACGGGTAGTTAGATCAATAGCGCTAAGCTCTCTAGACACTAGTATTACTACCCAAAAACTAATAATAAAAGGAAGTGCTAAAAAAGGAAGACCTCTAGGAAATAGCCTTTCGGCAAACCAAGTTGAAAGTAAAAGCGATAAGAATACAGCTAAAAATAGCAATAACCAAAATGCAAAGCCACTATTGTAAAAGGTTGCCATACCCAATCCAATCCAAATGGCATTAAAGTGAAATAGCCCTGGCTGAATCAACAATTTATCGAAATTTGCAATTCGACCAAGCATAATTGAAATCAATACTGAAATAAGGCCTACCAACCCGGCAAAGGGACTAAAGAAAGTAACTAAGAGTAAAGCAGCTCCTACCCAGGAGTTGGTAGAAAAGAGAAGCATTGAATAACTATTCAAGGCTACTATGGCCAATTGCTTTAGGTCAATAGTTGAAAATCTTTTCATCAAGGCCTGACTATAGATTGCAAGTGCGCCGGTATCTGATCTTGCATTTCCAAATAAGCAAGATCCTCTTTTTTTCTGATTATATGCGGATCGCCATTACAATCAATGAGCACAATTGCCGGACGCATTGCAATAAACTGCATCCACTGTGTCATATTATAGGCTCCAACTCGATGGACCACGACATGATCGCCTCTGTTCAATAATGGGAGGCTAATATAATCACGTATAATATCAATATTCATGCAAAGAGGTCCATATAGTACCACATCCTCCTGATAGTCGGACACTTCTTGAGCCGGACTTATTTGGTGATCATACCAAAAAGAGGTGAACATAATATTGACTCCAAAGTCCATAATTGTGGCTTTTCTTCCATCGCTTAGTTTTTTACTTGCCAATACAGTTCCAAGCAAAAATCCGGCATCGTCCACTAATGCCCTTCCTGTTTCAAGAATCAGCAGAGGCAATTCAGATCTTGAAAAATTAGCCTGAAGTAAAGCTTCTGTAATCGCATCAGCAAATTCATCTAGAGATGGGATATTAACTATCCCAAAATTTCCTTTCAATGGATTGGCACTAGGGAAACCTCCACCTAAATCAATATAATGAATAGTTGTTCCAAACTCATCCTTACATCGCTTAGCAAGCGCACTCAATTTATTAGCCGCAATGGAATAAGCCATACTGCTAAGCATATAGGTGCCAATATGGGCGTGTAAACCAGTTAGCTCTAAAACCTCTGTTGTATTAATTTTTTCTAATGCCGCCCATGCTTGACCATTTTCAAAGTTGAAACCGAAGCGATCCCAAATAGGATATACTCCAGTATCCATATTTACACGAATAGCCACCTGTGCTTTTTTTGAGAGTTCTTTACATAGTGCAATTAGTACATATAATTCCTCCAGATGATCTATATGAATCATTGAACCATTACTAACAGCCAACCTAAGATCCTCATCAGATTTATCAGGGCCATTGAAAATGATTTTAGAACCGGAAACACCATTGCTTAGTGCTTTACGATATTCAAATCCACTTACTACCTCGGCCCAACTTCCTTCTTGGTGAAAAATTCTACAAATAGCATTATTGTAATGCGTTTTGTAACTCCAGGCAAATTGTACTTTCGGATACCGAGTAGAAAAAGCCTGAACCGCTGACTGATAATTAGAACGTATTTGTGTTTCGCTCATTACAAATACGGGGGATCCGTATTTAGCTATCAGCTCTTTTACAGACACCCCATCAATATGTGTTACAGGTTGTGATGAAGAAGATGTTCCAGATTTCTCCAGCATTCCAACTATCATCTTTTTTATGAATGGCCTTTCGTATTTAAGTTTCTCCATACTATTTATAATTGTCCTAATGCAGTGAATTGTTGAAAATCGGAAACATTTACGATCATATCCCAAGAATAGCGGATAAATAATTTACCCGCATCATAGTTTAAAAATGGCAATACTTTTTCGCCTAATGCCAATTTTACTAATGAAGCTGGCTGGTTTTGTCCGGCACCTACACTTAAATAAATCCAGGCCGGGAAACGTGGATTTATTTCCATTATGTACAACTCGTTTTTGGCCGTACGCATAATTTCCAATTCCATTCCTCCTCTCCATTTTGTAGCAGTCATAAACTGACGTGCTATCTCAATTAATGATTCATCTTCAATGGTTATGCCTGCCCAAGCTTTTCCTTTATCAGTTATATATAATTTTCGCATTGGAATAATACTTAGGGCATTACCTTGGCCATCGCCCAAAGCAGCAATATTTATTTCGGTTCCTTGGATAAACTCCTGAACAATAATGGGCAAGCCCCATTTAGCACTAATCTTATAAAAAGCTTTCTGCGCTTGCTCAAGGGTATGAGCAACAGTAGCTTCATAAAATCTACCTTTTACAACTAGCGGGTAACCAAATTCTTCTGCCACAGAAGATAATTCACCTATCTGATAAATCACCTTATCCCTCGGAACTAATAATCCAACTTGCTTTCCAAAAGCAAATAGTTTTTGCTTATCTCTTGCCTCAAACATTTCTTCTGTGGGAATAAACATTTTAACGCCAATTTCCAATAGCCTTTTTTCAATTCGAATAAAATTGGGTAGTTCTGCATCGAAATTTGGAATGACAACATCTATTTTTTCACGAGTATTAATATCGTTAATAGTGCTAAACAATTTTTCTTCGCCTGCGGTAGGGTATGAAATAAGATATGTTTTATCGCATATACCATCCATATAAATTCCTGGCTCCAGATTTTCATAGGCTAAGCCAATAATTCGAACAGGCCTACCAATTCCTTCACGAATAGCTCTTATAACTGCTACGCCAGGACCAGGACTATCAATGGCATTTAGACCAGTAACAGCTATCACGAGGGGATTTTCTTTCATTCTGAATTAATCTTTAATTAGGCCAATAAATTGAACTCTTTTAATGAAGCAATAAAATCATCCAAATCTTTTTCGGCAACAGAAGATGCTACTTCATAGTGTACTAACAATCGTTTTTTTATCTCAGCAATATCATGTTGCTCTCTCATCCATTGCAGAATTTGCGCCGCAATTTGATTGGTTGTAAAAGAATCACCAGTGGATGGATTAAAAACAAACCCCAATTCGTTTGTGGCAATATTCTTCTTAATCATATGTATTAATAAATTTTTTGTTTAACCCAGATATAATTATCAAATAAAACATTATTTTTAATAATGCCCTTCCTTGCCACATTTTCTAAGGCAAATCCGTTTTTTTCCAATACCCGCATACTTGAACGATTGTATTCAAAAACCTCGGCTACAATTCTGTTTATGGCAAAAGACTCAAACACATAATCCACCATTGCACAAACCGCTTTACTGGCAAATCCATTTCCCCAATTGGGTTCTGAAATCCAATAGCCGAGCTCTACATTCATCCTGTAAATGTCTTCTTGGAAAGTAATGCCTATGCCTCCAACTCTTTCAGAATCACTTGTAATAAGAAAGTTTTGGGTAGGATTTAATTCCTGCTGTTCAGAGATAAAATTTTCGGCAATCTCAATAGAATAGGGATGTGGAATATAATCTCTTAAATTATTCCAAATATATTCATTATTGAAGTTTTGGGATAGCCAATCGGCATCTTTAGGTTCCCATGGACGAATGGCTATTTTTGTCATAATTATAAAGATACTGTACGAAAAAATATGCTGATAAGTTTAATCGTTAATAAAATATTTTCCTAAAATTAAATTTGTACCGCAAAAAAATGGATCTACCATTTAACGAATACCTTAATTTGAAACCCATTGAAAACGAGATTTGATCCTGCCTGCGGCAGGCTGGATCGGGACCTCAGGGTTATGAAGATTTTTTGGGGAAATATAGGTGTTGATTTGTAATGAATTAAATTATGGGAAAACGAAAATCGCCCGATTTTACACGATTTGAGGGTGTATTTTCATCACGCGGAGCTACATTGAGGTAAAGTGGCTAAACTTATTAAATTATTAAAGGATTGTTGATTACGTTTTTTAGTCATTGATTCACTTATATTAATCCGGACATGATTACTCCACCGTCACCGACTTGGCCAAATTTCGCGGTTGATCCACATTACAGCCACGCATCACGGCGATGTGATAGGAAAACAACTGAAGTGGCACCACAGAAAGCAAAGGCGTAAAGGCCTCATGCGTAAGTGGCACCTCAATCACGTGATCTGCCAAAGCCTTCACCTGCGTATCTCCCTCCGTAACTACCGCTACAATCTTTCCCTTGCGGGCCTTCACTTCTTGGATATTGCTCACCACTTTTTCATAGGAACTGTCCTGCGTCGCAATAAAGATCACCGGCATCTCCTCGTCAATCAAGGCAATCGGGCCGTGCTTCATCTCTGCCGCAGGATAGCCTTCGGCATGGATGTAGGAGATCTCCTTCAACTTCAACGCGCCTTCCAAGGCCACAGGGAAATTGTAACCTCTACCCAAATACAGCATGTTGCGTGCGTCCTTGTACTCCTTGGCAATCTGCTCTACCAAAGCATTGGTTTGCAGTGCCTTTTCTACCTTGGCAGGGATGGCAGCTAGCTCGTGGAGCAATTGGATGTAAGTGCTTTCTGGAAGTGTACCGCGCTGGTAGCCCAACTTCAAGGCCATCATCGCCAAGACGGATATTTGAGCGGTAAAGGCCTTCGTAGAAGCCACCCCAATCTCTGGGCCAGCGTGGGTATAGGAACCAGCATGAGTGGTACGCGGAATAGAAGATCCCACCACATTACACACCCCAAAAATGGTGGCTCCTCGGGACTTGGCCAGTTCAATGGCAGCAAGCGTATCTGCAGTCTCGCCAGATTGGGAGATGGCAATTACAAAATCTTTTTCGTTGACGACTGGGTTGCGGTATCGAAACTCAGAGGCATATTCCACCTCCACCGGGATACGCGCAAACTCTTCAAACAAATACTCCGCTACCAAGCCGGCATGCCAAGAGGTGCCACAGGCGGTGATGATGATACGCTCAGCATTCTGAAACTTGTTCATGTACTCCCGCAAACCGCCCAGCACAAGTCTACCTGACTTGGCGTCTAATCTTCCTCTCAAGCAATCCGAAATGGACTTGGGCTGCTCGAAGATTTCTTTGAGCATGAAGTGCTCGTAGCCTCCTTTTTCAATTGCCTCCAACTCCATCTCCAACTGGTTGATGTAGGGGTTGGTGGCCACGTTTTCAATGGTTTTGATCTGAAGCTCTCCATTGCGTACCACGGCGATTTCGTAATCGTCGAGGTACACGACCTTATTGGTGTACTCAATGATCGGCGTGGCATCGGAAGCAAAGAAATATTCCCCTTCGCCTACACCAATCACCAAGGGAGATCCTTTTCTCGCCGCAATAAGCGTGTTCGGTTCCTCCAAGTTGATCAACACAATCGCATAGGCACCTACCACCTTGTGTAGCGCCAATCGAAGGGCTTCTTCCAAGGAACAGCCGTTGTGCTGGTAGATGTCTTCAATAAACTTGACAAAAACCTCCGTGTCGGTCTCACTTTGAAAGGTGTATCCCTTCTGAAGTAGGTCTTTTTTGAGCACTTCATAGTTTTCAATGATGCCATTGTGGATCATCGCAAAGCGCTCAGAGGAGGAATAGTGCGGGTGTGCATTGATGTCGTTGGGCTCCCCATGAGTAGCCCATCGGGTATGACCAATCCCTACTTTGGCATGAATATCGCCGGATTCTTCGAGGAATTTTTCTAGTTCGGCTACCTTACCTTTCTTTTTATAGATACTAAGTCCTCGTTGATCGAGCAGCGCTACGCCTGCCGAGTCATATCCTCTGTATTCTAATCTTTTTAGGCCCTTAATAATAATGGAGAGAGCATCCTGATGCCCCACGTAAGCGACAATTCCGCACATAACTAAAAATTTATAAAAGTTGGTTTTGGTGAGACAAAGAAACAGGAATTGTGCCAAAAAAAACAATCCCCTTTTAAAAAATCAAAAGGGGATCGAATGACACTTCCTTAAAATTTGTCCTATTTGGTTTTGGAGTAGATGACAGTCATCACGACTTTATCTTTATTGACTTTAAATTGCCGCAGGGAGCGCTTGAAATCATCCCCAGTGTTGGGCGTAATGGCATAGAGCAACAAATCTTTGCGTTGCAATTCCTTTTTGTACAAGGAGTTCATGTAGGAACTGATCCCAGATCGCTGCAATTTGGATATAGTCTCGTAATTGATAAGGGCAGAAGAAAGAAAGGAATTGTTGGGTACTTTATTCCCTTTTTCATCTTCAATAACCTGAACTTGTCCATCTCCCTGCACGTGTAACTCTGCTTGGTTGATGGAACTCAAGAGCACTTGGTTTTTGGAATCGATAAACTTCATGACCATTCCAGAGATTGGTTTTTGCCCCTCATACTGATCTTCAATTGGTCCCATTTGAAGGGTAACTTGATTGAAAACCACCCCTTTAATCGTATCTAGAAAAGCGTCCAAAGGACTCGTGTCCAAACGAATCGCGAGACCCAACCCTGATTTCATCCCAACAATAGCACCAGTGGAGTAAGACTTCAGATAGTCTGTCACCACGGCTGTAGGCGTGCCGCGACGATCTGACTCGACACCATTGAAGCTACGGGAGGAAAAGGTGGTGATTTTGTAGGTCAATTTTGTCGTATCTCCTGTATTGTGGTAATGAAAGGTTATTCCAGTATTGCCTCCAAGTGAGAATCCCGAGGTCGTATTATCTCCCGCTCGAGGTACAATCGCCACGCCAGGCAAGTATTTTCTAAAGTTAAATAAGTTGTCAAACTCATTGCCTTTTTTTAGTTTGGTAAAAATTTCCGATGCCAACACCGGATTCAGACGAGCTTTGAGAAGCGTGTCTTTGGCCGTTTTATAGGCTATTTCGAGCTCAGCAATTGGATTAGGCTGATAGGGCAGCTTGCTGAAATTGTAATACAAGGTGTCTTCCAAGGGCTTTGCTAGCAGGTGAACCGCATATTTCTTCTTCTTGTCTAGGTCAGTTCCATTGACACTTACCGTAGAAAAGTTAAAAAACACGGAATCTAGAATTGCTTCTGATTTAGGACGCTCGGAACCCTGTTCAATGTGTAATCGAGTGTAAGCCGTGCTTCTGGTTTTGCCAAAATAAGGATCTTCCTCATCTCCGACGATCAGGATACCTGCGTTGGTGGTATTGAACGAATCAAGGAGCACTACCTGAGCATTCAGGGGAATTTCTTTGTAGAAAACTCCAATCTGATTGTTCTCAGGTGCAAGTTCAAGCCCTAGCGTGGCAGGATCACTACATCCTCCCAAGATCAAAACCGAAAAAAACGCGAAAACGGAAAATTTAGCCCGCAAGGCTGGTGTACATTCCATACAACTCTTCATGAGCTTGCTGCTCTTCTTCAAAACTGATTTCAAATTTCTGGTTTTTTGAAAACTCTCCAATAAGTTGGCTTAAGTCGGCAGAGACTTCAGATCCTTGCACCACACGGTCCGCATAAGCGATGCCCATTTTGATGAAGCCTGAAAAATCTTTGCTCGTCAAAGGTGCTAAAATAGTATCATCGATATCTACCATCTTAACCTTGTTTAACAAATCGTCTCCAAAAGTGTGCGTAAATCCTTCGGTATAAATCCCAAATACAGATTTAGTCTCCTTAAATAAAGGCTCGTTTTTGTAGGTGGTCTTTAAGTACATTGGGATTAGCGAGGTCATCCAATCGTTGCAATGCACAATGTCTGGAGCCCAACCTAACTTTTTAACGGTTTCAATCACACCCTTGCAAAAGAAGATGGCGCGTTCGTCGTTGTCGTCGTAAAAGCGCTGCTGCTTGTCGTGAAACACGTACTTGCGCTGAAAATAATCCTCGTTATCAATGAAGTACACCTGCAGTTTGGCATTGGGAATCGAAGCTACCTTGATGATCAAGGGCTTTTCTTCTTCACCTACCGCAATGTTGATTCCAGATAGACGAACTACCTCATGAAGCCTGTTCTTTCGTTCGTTGATCAACCCAAACCGAGGCACCAAAATACGAATCTCCATTCCTCGCTCCTGCATGGCTTGCGGAAGTGCGCGTAAGAAGTTTGCTACTTTGGATGTTTCTAAGAAGGGGTTGATTTCACTAGCAACGTAGAGAATACGCAGTTTGGACATGCTATGGGGATTTTAGTATCGTGATAAACAACGGGCACAAAGGTAAATAAAAAAAGCCTAAAAGCATTGGATTTGTGGATATTAATCTAGTTTTGCTCCTATTTAGCCGAAAATTCCCTTGCCATGAAGGTAATCCGTACCGAAGCCGATTGGAAGCCCATTTGGACTGCGATTTTTAAGGAAGGTAAAAGCCTTGGCTTTGTTCCTACCATGGGCGCACTACACCAAGGGCATTTGGATCTAGTGGCCCAAAGTATAGCCACTATGGATTATACGGTAGTTTCCATATTTGTAAATCCCACTCAGTTCAACTCCAGTGAAGATTTTCAAAAATATCCCCAAACCTTAGAAGCAGACCTAGCCCTTCTCGAAGCCGCTGGGGCAGCTTTCGTTTTTGTACCTACCGTGTCTACCCTCTACCCACAGCCTACCCACCTTCGCTTCGATTTTGGAGACCTCGAACAGGTACTTGAAGGAGCCTGTCGCCCAGGCCATTTCAATGGAGTAGGCCTCGTGGTATCCAAACTATTTCACCTCATCCAGCCGACCCGCGCATTCTTTGGACAAAAAGACTTGCAGCAGGTCGCTGTCATCAAGCGCCTCGTCCAAGACCTATCCTTTGACTTAAGTATCGAAGTGGTGCCTACCCGTCGAGAAAAAGACGGCCTAGCCATGTCTTCACGCAACATGCGTCTCAATCCAGAGGAGCGCCAGCAAGCACTACTTTTGTATCAGCAACTCAGTCAAGCCAAGGAACGACTGCTAGCAGGAGTATCTTGGAAGCAGGTCCAATCCGACACGGCTGCCGCCTTTTCCAGTGCCGCAAACTGTGAATTGGAATACTTCGCCCTGCTGCATCCCGAAACATTTGAAATTTTTGAGTCGTTTAGCAAGAAAAGTCCTCAGTCCATCTGCATCGCTGCATTTGTTGGCCAAGTACGATTGATCGATAACTTGCCCATTATTGCCTAAATTCGCAGCGCGAAAACTAAACCACATGCAACTCCAACTCTTAAAATCAAAAATTCACCGGGTAAAAATCACCCAGGCCGAACTGCATTATGTAGGATCCATCACCCTAGATGAAAATCTGATGGACGCCGCCCAACTATTCGAAAATGAAAAAGTACAGGTGGTCAATGTCAACAACGGGGAGCGCCTCGAGACCTATGTCATCAAAGGACAGCGAGGATCTGGGACGGTCTGCCTCAACGGCCCTGCCGCCCGGAAAGCAGCAGTAGGCGATGTAGTCATCATCATCTCTTATGCGGGCATGAGCCCCGAAGAAGCCAAAAATCACCAGCCGATCTTGGTATTTCCAGACGATAAAAACCAACTCATTTGACGATGCATCCTAAAATCAAACAACTCCTGCAAGTGACGCTCTCCCTAGGTCTTGCCCTATGGATTTTTTGGTTTTTGTACCGTGACATTGAATTGGCGCAACTCCAAGCACAGCTCGCTTCGAGCAACTGGTTTTGGATCCTCCTCTCCTTATTCATCGCCTGGCTAGGCTACTGGATTCGGGGTTGGCGCTGGGCACTGCTGATCCGTAATGAAGCAGACCAATTTCCCGTCAGCACCAATCGAGCTTATCATGCAGTGATGGTAGGGTACCTGGTCAATCTCCTCATCCCAAGAGCTGGCGAAGTAGCGCGATGCACTGTTTTGACTCGCAACAATGGCATTCCACTCGGACAGGCCATCGGCACCGTGCTCGTAGAGCGTAGTGTCGACCTTCTTTTTATGGCAGGCACAATCTTTATCGCCTTCCTGCTCGAAAATCAATTATTTATTTCCCTAGCGGGGCAACTCGTCAATCTCTCCTCCCTTACCAACTCCCTACTAGAAAAGCTACCTCTCCTGCTAGGTGGAGCTGCAGTTCTCCTCCTTTTCCTCTACCTCCTGAGCAGGAAATACCGCAACCACGGCCTCGTCAATAAATTGCAGCTATTCTTCAACCAGCTCCTTTCTGGGGTTCGCGCCATTGGACACCTCAAAAATCCCCTAGGTTTTTGGATCAGCTCGATAATCATCTGGATCATTTATTTCCTAACCCTGTACACTGTTTCTCAAGGAATTGAGTCGGCTGCCAATTTGTCGGGAAGTCAGGTCCTTCTCGTGATGGTGATGGGAACTATTGGCATGATTGCCCCTGTTCAAGGAGGAATTGGCACTTTTCACGCTTTGGTCGCCTATATTTTAGTGTTGTTTGGAGTTCCTGAAGCCGATGGCAAAATATTTGCAGCCATCATTCACGGCACACAAATGCTCTTGATTATAGGAGTGGGACTAATTAGCTGGATTCTCATGCTAAAAATTCCCGCTTGGAAAAAACCTTTCGTTTCTTAAATTCGTAGTTACACCCAGTTAAAATAAACTAGACATGATTATCCTTATCGTCATCGTATTTGCCATCCTCGGTTTTGTGGTGAGCAGTAAATTGAAAAGTAAATTTAAGTTGTATTCCCAAACGCCTCTTCAGGCCAACCTTTCTGGGGAGGAAATTGCCAAGCTCATGCTTGCCGACCACAACATTCATGATGTGCGTGTTACCTGTGTAGAGGGGCAGCTCACCGACCACTACAATCCAGCAGACAAGACAGTCAACCTTTCTCCAGATGTATTTTATGGAAGAAATGCCGCAGCTACAGCTGTATCTGCTCACGAATGCGGTCACGCTGTTCAGCATGCCACTGCCTATTCCTGGTTGACCATGCGCTCTGCCATGGTGCCTATCCAGAATATCTCCAGCAAAGTCTTGAATTTTGTGCTGATTGCCTCTTTGTTTGGTGGATTTGCATTGGGTCTACCTTACGAATTCATTGGATATTTGGTAGTAGGCTCCTACTCCGTCATGACACTGTTCACGTTGGTGACGCTTCCAGTAGAATTTGACGCCTCCAACAGAGCCCTAGCTTGGGTAAAAACTCGCAATGTGGTCACTCCTTCCGAGTACGAAATGTCCAAAGATGCACTCAACTGGGCAGCCAGAACTTATCTGGTAGCCGCAATGGCCTCTTTGGTAACGCTTGCCTATTACATCTTTGTTTTCTTTGGAAACAGAGACTAATCGCTCACACACTACTTTGAAAGGGGACTGATGTCCCTTTTCTTTTTTACTTTAGTTTGACCAGAAATAAACCCAGATCCATCCCATGAATTTTCAATTGACCGAAGAGCAGCTCGCCGTACAAGAGGCTGCTAGAGATTTTGCCCAAACAGAATTGCTCCCTGGAGTAATCGAACGAGACACCGAAGCCCGATTTCCAACCGAACAAATCCAAAAAATGGGAGCCCTTGGGTTTATGGGCATGATGGTGGATCCCGCCTACGGGGGCGGAGGAATGGATACCATTTCCTATGTCATTGCGATGGAGGAGCTCTCCAAAATCGATGCCTCCGCCTCGGTCTCCATGTCTGTCAACAACTCCTTGGTCTGTTGGGGATTGGAGAAATATGGTTCGGAAGAACAAAAACAAACCTACCTGAGCAAGTTGGCAACTGGGGAAAAACTGGGCGCCTTCTGCCTCTCCGAGCCGGAAGCGGGCTCGGACGCCACCTCCCAGCAAACTACTGCCACCCTCGAAGGGGACTATTACCTCTTGAATGGAACCAAAAACTGGATCACCAACGGCTCCTCTGCCTCCATCTACCTCGTCATCGCACAAACGGATGCAAGCAAGGGACATAAAGGAATCTCCGCATTTATTGTAGAAAAAGGCTGGGAAGGCTTTGTAGTGGGTAAGAAAGAAGAC
>Ga0209400_1001800_pt1 | contig 16764 bp, 15 predicted proteins | sample M_130807_EF_Meta_FD_187313 | JGI IMG/M metagenome (GOLD analysis project Ga0209400, IMG submission 187313) | Freshwater microbial communities from Lake Montjoie, Canada to study carbon cycling - M_130807_EF_MetaG (SPAdes) (version 2) | ecosystem: Environmental > Aquatic > Freshwater > Lake... | reverse complement strand
CTCCCCTGTTGCTTGGATTTCAACTAATTGCATGTTTTCAGTGATAACAAAATTAGCATCAATATCTGCTCTACTATCTTCTTCATAATTTAAATCTAATAAAATTTTACCATCTACAATTCCACAACTAACCGCCGCTACATATTGCTGCATTGGATTTATTTTGATTTCTTTATTTCGTAGTAACTGTTCAATACATAATTTTAATGCAACAAAGCCACCAGTAATGGCTGCTGTTCTTGTTCCACCATCAGCAGTTAAAACATCGCAATCAATTGTAATTAACTTTTCATTTAATAATCCTAAATCAACAACAGCTCTTAATGATCTTCCGATTAATCTTTGAATTTCCGATGTTCTTCCTCCTATTTTACCAACTACAGCCTCTCGTCTCATTCTTTCATGAGTAGATCTTGGTAACATTCCATACTCTGCTGCAACCCAACCCTTTCCTGAGCCAACAAGCCATCTTGGAACTTTTGAATCAACTGAAGCAGTACAAACAACCTGGGTTTCTCCAAACTTAACGAGGCAGGAACCATCTGAATTTTTAATAAAATTTGGAATTATCTCAATTTTTCTTAAACTAAGATTTTCTCTGTTATCTTTTCTCATAATAAAGCTAGAAATCTGAAATATAGTACCTATATATGTCAAAAAAATTATAAAGTATTGCTATAAATATATAGGCTTATGAATAACAACGAAGAAACTAATTCTAATAAAGATCAAGAACAAAAAATAGATACTCCAGAAAATAATGGAACAGAACCTAATCTAGAAATTAATCTTGAAAAAAAAATCGAAGAATTAAATGATAAGTTACTTCGCTCACTAGCCGAAAATCAAAATCTTAGAAAAATTCACGAAAAAGAAAGAGAAGATTTAATTAAATATAGCTCTTCATCTTTTGCTAGAGAAATTCTTAACCTTGCTGATAATTTAGAAAGAGCCTTTAGTTTATTAAAAGACAATCCTAAATTTAAGTCAGATGAATTTAAAGACACAATTGTTGGAATAGAACTAATAGAAAAAGAATTAATAAATAGCTTTGATAAGAATGGAATCAAATCATTTGAATCTATGGGTAAAAAATTTGATCCAAATTTTCATCAAGCGTTGAACGAAGTAGAAAGTGAAAAAGAAGATGGAATAGTTATAAATGAAATTCAAAAGGGCTATATGTTAAATGATAGACTTTTGCGACCTGCGCTAGTGTCTATTTCTAAAAAAAAAACTAATACCAATTAATAGCTCAATAAAGCCAAATAAATTAAGGGGTTTTTAATAAAAAAAATTTAGCCCCAAAGGTTGTAATCCTAAAATTAAGCACCACATAGGGTTAACAAATTAATTAAAAAATAGAATTTTATGTCAAAAATTATTGGAATAGATTTAGGAACTACGAACTCATGCGTTGCCATTATGGATGGTGCGCAACCAAAAGTGTTGGAAAATGTGGAAGGCGCTCGAACAACTCCTTCTATTGTAGCATTTACAGAATCTGGTGAAAAATTAGTTGGACTTCCTGCAAAAAGACAGGCTGTAACTAATCCTGAAAATACTTTTTTTTCAGTTAAAAGATTGATTGGCAAAAGTTTTGATGACTCAAATTTAAAAAAAGACATACAGGGACTTCCTTATAAAGTAATCAAATCTGATAGTGGTGCGGATGCATGGGTTCAGTCTCGTGATAAAAAATATTCTCCAAGTCAAATTTCTGCTTTTATTTTAATGAAGATGAAAGAAACTGCAGAAAAATATCTTGGTAGCGAAGTGAAACAGGCGGTTATAACTGTTCCTGCATACTTTAATGACGCTCAAAGACAAGCAACTAAAGATGCTGGAAAAATTGCAGGTCTTGAGGTTTTAAGAATTATAAATGAACCAACCGCCGCAGCTCTTGCTTATGGTCTTGATAAGAAAAAAGCTAAAACAATTGCTGTATACGATTTAGGTGGCGGTACTTTTGATATTTCGGTTCTTGAGTTGGGTGATGGAGTATTTGAAGTTAAATCTACAAACGGAAACACTTCTTTAGGTGGTGATGATTTTGATGCTGTAGTAACAGATTATATTATCGAAGAGTTTAAAAAAGAAAGCGGAATAAATTTAAAAACCGACAAACTTGCATTACAAAGAATAAGAGAAGCTGCTGAAAAAGCAAAAATAGAATTGTCTTCTTCAGCTCAAACTGAAGTGAATTTACCTTTTATCACAGCAGACAGAAGTGGTCCAAAACACGTTAACATGAAAATCACAAGAGCTAAGCTTGAAGCTCTTACTGCAGCACTAATTGAAAAAACTATAGAACCTTGCAAAATTGCTCTAAAAGATTCTGGTTATACTGCATCTGAAATTAATGAAGTTATTCTTGTTGGTGGAATGACAAGAATGCCAAAAGTTGTCGAAGCTGTTAAAAGTTTCTTTGGAAAAGAACCAAACCAAAGCGTTAATCCTGATGAAGTGGTTGCTTTAGGTGCTGCTGTTCAAGCGGGTGTGTTGCAAGGTGATGTTAAAGACGTTCTTCTTCTTGATGTTACTCCATTGTCACTTGGCATTGAGACTTTAGGAGGAGTATTTACAAGATTAATTGAAAAAAATACAACAATCCCAACTAAAAAAAGCCAAACATTCTCAACTGCTGAAAATAATCAGCCAGCCGTAACAATTAGAGTTTTTCAAGGCGAAAGAGAAATGGCAAATGATAATAAATTGCTTGGCAATTTTGAACTAACAGGAATCGCGCCAGCTCCAAGAGGAGTTCCTCAAATTGAAGTTACGTTTGATATTGATGCTAACGGTATTGTTAACGTATCTGCAAAAGATAAAGGAACTGGAAAAGAACAGAAAATTCAAATTCAAGCTTCAGGTGGGTTAACCGATGAAGAAATTCAAAAAATGGTTAAAGAAGCTGAAGCCAATAAAGAAGTTGATAAAAAGAAAAGAGAAGAAGTTGATGCAAAAAATCACGCTGACTCTTTAATAGCTTCTACAGAACAAAGTTTAAAAGAGCATGGAAGCAAAATTTCTGAAACAGATAAAAAAGTAATTGAAAAAGATATGGAAGATTTAAAAGAAGCTATTAAATCTGACAAAACTGAAGATATTAAAACTAAAACTCAGCAACTAATGACTTCTTCTATGAAATTAGGTGAAGCTATATATAAATCCCAACAAGATACTGCGGGTGCTGAGAAGACAGATACTAAAACTGATAATAAAAAAGACGTGGTTGATGCCGAGTTTGAAGAAGTAAAAGACGATAACAAAAAGAACGGCTAATCCATTTATAACTGGTTTCGCCTTAAGTCATTATGTCCAAAAAAGACTATTATGATATTCTTGGTGTAACCAAAAAATCAACTCCTGACGAAGTAAAAAAAGCCTACAGATCTCTAGCAATGAAGTATCACCCTGACAGAAATCAGGGAGATAAAACTGCTGAGGGAAAATTTAAAGAAGCCTCTGAGGCTTATCAAGTTTTATCTGATCCAAAGAAAAAATCTTCCTACGATCAATTTGGACATTCTGCATTTGAAGGTGGAGCAGGTGGAACTGGAGGTTTTGATTTTGGTGGTTTTGAATCTGGAGCATTCTCTGACATCTTCGATGATTTTTTTGGCGATTTTATGGGATCAGGTCGAGGCGGGAGGAGCTCTAAAAAATCAAGATCTAATCGTGGATCAGATTTAAAAATTAATTTAGAAATAACTTTAGAAGAAGCCTACCTTGGAAAAAAACAAACTATCAATTTATCTTCAAATGAAAGATGTGAAAAATGTTCTGGAAATGGTTCGGAACCTGGGTCAAAACCAAAAAAATGTTCTACTTGTGGCGGATATGGAAAAGTAAGAACGCAGCAAGGTTTTTTTACTCTACAACAAACATGTCCTGATTGCGGAGGAGATGGTGAAATGCTTTCTAACCCTTGTAAAGATTGTAAGGGATCTGGTGCTACTAAGACCAAAAAAAATCTCTCTATTCAAATTCCAAAAGGGGTTGATGATGGAACACAAATAAGATTGTCTGGAAAGGGAGATGCAGGTTATAGAGGTGGATCTAATGGGGACCTTTACGTATTTATAACTATTGAAAAACATAAAATTTTTCAACGCTCCGAAGAGAATCTATACTATAAATTACCTATATCTATGGCTGATGCTGCGCTTGGCGCTGAAATAGAAGTTCCAACAATCGATGGGGGGAAATCAAAAGTTAAAATTCCTGCAGGAACACAATCTGGAAAACAGTTTAGACTCAAAGGAAAAGGTATACCCATCATAAGAAGTGATGACTACGGAGATTTATATTTAGAAACAAATGTAATAATTCCTGAATCTTTATCAAAAGAACAAAAAGATCTTCTCGAAAAATTTAAATCTTTGGAAGATTTAAATGGCAACTCCGAAATAAAAAATTTTATAAATAAAGCTAAAAAATTCTGGGAAAAAATTAATTAATTATATAATCTAACAATATAATTAAAATTATAAATGATTGAAAGTTTAGACAAAGGAATTGCACTTCATGCATCCGGTCAATTAGACGAGGCAAAAAAAATCTATGAAAATATAATTCAATCGGAAACTAACAATTTTCAAGCAATACATCTTTTAGGAGTTATCTTTTTTCAAAAAAAAAATTACTCGAAAAGCATAGAACTAATAAACAATTCTATTAACATTAACCCTAAAAATTTCACTGCCTACAATAATTTAGGGAATGTCTTTAAAGAATTAAGAAAATATTCTGACGCAATTACAAATTATAATAAAGCTATAGAAATAAATCCAAATTATAGCGGCTGCCTATATAATCTTGCAAAAACACACGCCACTATATCAAATAATGAATTAGCTTTGAATTTTTATAAAAAAACTATCGCTTCTAATCCTAATTTTCTTGATGCCTATTATGATTATGCAGAACTACTTGAAATGTTAGGAGCACATGATCAGGCCCTAGAAAACTATTATAAGCTACTAAAATTAAAAAATAACTATCCTTGTCTTAAAGGTTCGATCGCTCATTTAAAACTTAAAATTTGCCAATGGCAAAATCTTGAAGAAGATATAAAAGATATTGAGAATAACATAATCAAAGAGCAGGCTGTTAATCCATTCCACGTTACAGTTATTACCGATTCTTCAAAATTACAAAAAATTGCAATTGAAAAATATTCACAATATAAATTTCCTCAGATAAATATTTCTTTATCTTCTGAAACAAATACTTCTTCTTCAAAAAAAATTACTAGTAAAAAAAAAATTAAAATTGGATATTATTGTGCAGATTTTTCAAACCATCCAATGGGCAGACTCACTGCTGGATTATTTGAAAATCATAATAAAGATATTTTTGAAATTTATGGCTTTTATTTTGGTAGCATTAATGATTCTTCAACCTTTAGAATATCAAATGCTTGTAAAAAATTTATAAATGTTTTTTCAAAATCAGATATTGAAATAGCAAATTTATCAAGAAGCCTTGGTATCGATATAGCAATAGATTTTAATGGTTTTACTAAAAACTGTAGACCCAATATATTTGCTTTTAGAAGCGCTAAATTACAAATTAATTATTTAGCATATCCAGCAACTATGGGGAGCGAATATATGGATTATATAATTGCGGATAAGATTTTAATTCCTGATAATAATAAAAAATTTTTTACTGAAAAAATTATTTATTTACCTAAATGTTATCAAGTAAGCGATCAAAAAAGATTAATATCAAAAAAAAATATTTCAAAAAAAGATTTTAATTTACCAGAAGACAAATTTATCTTTTGTTGTTTTAATAATGTCATAAAAATAAATCCTGGAATATTTGAAATATGGATGAAGATTTTAAAAAATAATAAAAACAGTATTTTGTGGCTATTATCCAACAATGATGGGGTAATTAATAATCTTAAATCAGAAGCCGAAAAAAGAGGCGTTAATAAAAAAAGATTAATTTTTTGTAAAAGACTTGCAAACGAAGATCATTTGGCAAGATATAAATTAGCTGACTTATTTTTAGATACCTTTCCTTATAACGCACACACAACAGCCAATGAAGCCTTATACTGCGACGTACCAGTCTTAACGTTGATTGGTAATAGTTTTGCTTCAAGAGTAGGTGCAAGCATATTAACTGCCTTAAATATGGGAGAATTGATTGCCCACTCAAAAACTGAGTATCTCGATAGAGCATCTAATATTTGTCAAGATTCAAACAAGTTTAAATCTATAAAAGAAAAATTATTAAATAATAAACAAAACTCAACGTTATTTGATACAAAATTATATGTAAAAAATCTTGAACTAGCTTATCTTGAGATTTATAAAAAAAATAAAAAAAATCTAAAACCAGAAAATATCTACATTAATTAAGGATAAAGATTCAATAAATGAAAAAAATTAAAATTAGTGTTTGTGGAGGATTAGGAAGAATGGGAAAAATCCTAATTAAAAAAATTTTAAAGAATAAAAATTTAACTTTATATAGCGTGACGGATATAATAATAAAAAAAAGTTCAAACAATACTATAGTTCAAAAAAATAGTTTAAATGCCTTTAAAAATACAGATGTAATTATTGATTTTTCAAGACCTAAGGCTTCTCTAGAAGTATTAAATTATGCTAAAAAGTTTAAAAAAAAAGTGGTAATCGGAACAACAGGTTTTAACTTAAAACAAAATAGTTTAATTAAAAATTACTCCAAAAAAATTGCTATATTTAAATCTGGTAATATGAGTCTCGGTATTAATCTTTTGGAACATATCGTTAGTATTGTTTCAAAAAAAATACCCAAGAACTATCAAATTGGAATTAGTGATGACCATCATAAACGAAAGGTTGATTACCCATCGGGAACAGCTTTAATATTAGCAAATGCAGTATCTAGAGGTAAAAATAAAAGTTTAGAATCTATGAAAGGAAAAGTATTCCTGAATAAATCAGGAAGCTTACAAAAGAATAAAGTTAATTTCTTTATTACACGAAAAGGAAATACTATTGGCAGACATTCAGTGCTTTTTAATAATAAAATAGAAAATATTGAATTAAAACACTCTGCTTTTTCTAGAGAACTTTTTGCTGATGGGGCTTTAAATGCTGCGATCTGGATAAGTAAAAAAAATAGGGGCTTATTTAATATGCAAGATATGCTTGGTTTAAAATAAACTTTATAAAAGTATTTGAATCTTTTTTAATGCTCCTGAATAAAAATAAAGCTTTAAAGCTTATTGAGCTTTTAAATAAATCAATAAAGAATCCAAAAACATCTTTAAAATATAGAAATGAATTTACTTTATTAACTTCTGTTGTTCTGTCAGCGCAATGCACCGATCTTAACGTAAATAACGTTACTAAAAGCATATATAAAAAATATTACGCCCCCAAACATTTTGTAAAACTTGGAATAAATAAAATAAGAAATCTTATTAAAAGTATAGGACTATTTAATAACAAAGCTAAAAATTTATATTATTTATCTAAAATTTTATTAGAAAAATATCAAAGCAGAGTTCCAAATAACCTTGAAGACCTAATACTTCTTCCTGGAGTTGGCAGAAAAACAGCAAATGTTGTCTTGAATGAAGTATTTAATAGACCAACTATTGCTGTAGATACCCATGTTTTTAGAGTTGCTAACCGTACGGGCCTTTCTAATGGCAAAAACCCTGAACAGGTAGAAAATCAACTTCTAAAAATTTTACCAAAAAAATACATCAAAAAAGCACATCATTTAATACTTTTGCATGGAAGATATACCTGCAAGGCTAGAAATCCATTATGTAAAAAGTGTGTAATCAATAAAGTTTGCCTATACAAAGGAAAAAATGAATAAAAAAATATTAGGAATAGGCAATGCAATTGTAGATGTACTTGCAAAAGTAGATGATGAATTTTTAATAAAAAGAAATTTAGTAAAGAGTTCTATGAAACTTATTAATAAATCTGAATTTGATGATCTCAAAAATAATATTAAAATTGAAAAAATCGTAGCCGGTGGGTCTGTTGCTAATACCATGTCTGGGATTGCTTATCTAAAAGGAAGCCCTTCTTTTATTGGAAAAGTCAATTCTGATAGTTTTGGAGAAATGTATAAAAAGAGTCTTGAGGATATAAATGTAAATTTTTCTTATCTTGAAAAAAAAGAAAATTTATCTACAGGCGCTTCTATCATTTTAATTACTCCTGACTCAGAAAGAACTATGTGCACTTATCTTGGGGTATCTTCACATCTTTCAGAGGGAGATATAAATGAAAAAAACATCATAAATAATGAATTAATTTTTTTGGAAGGATATCTGTGGGATAAGGGAATAAGTGAAAAAATGTTTAAAAATGCAATCAATATAGCAAAAAAAAATAAAGTAAAAATTGCAATGAGCTTGTCTGATATTTTTTGCGTAACCAGACATAAAGTAGATTTTTATAACTTATTAAAACATGACTTGGATATATTAATAGGAAATGAAAATGAAATAAATGAATTAACAAATCAAAAAAATTTATTAAATTCTATTAATCAATTAAAACAACTTAATAAACTAATAATTATTACAAGGGGTGAAAATGGAAGCTTGGCTATTAAAGATAATGAAATTGTAAATTGTGATAGTGTAAAAGTTGATAAAATAACAGACTTAACTGGTGCTGGGGATTTATTTGCGGCCGGATTTTTAAAAGAATATCTAGAAAAATCTGATATTAAAAAATGTCTAATGACTGGATCGATCCTTGCTTCAAAAATAATTCAAAAAATAGGTGCACGATTAGAATAAAATATATTTTTACTGCGCGAGCAAATAATATCTAGAGTTTTTTTCAATAATAAATTTATTATCTTCAAAAATATTATTTATTTTTTTTCTTAATCTGTGCAAATGCGTTTCAAAAGCATGGCTCTCTAAATCTGAATTATGATTCCATATATTTTTTAACAAAAAAGATTTGTCTAAACCATTCTTATTATTTAAAGCAAGTATTAATTCCAATTCTTTTTCTGTAAGTTTGGCCTTTACCCCCTTTTTCATAATAAGTCTTTGGTTTGAATCTATCTCATAACCCTTAATAATAATTTTGGACTTTCTAAAGAAATTATACTTTATAAGTAAAATATTTAGTATTTCTTTAAGCGAAAGTATTTCTATAGGTAAAATTAAGGATATATGAAAGTCTAATAAACATAGTTTATTTTTTAATAAAAAACTTTTGTTGTTTAATAGAAATACAGTTGGCACATTGTCTAAAAATAATGTCTTTAAGTTTTCCAACTTCAGATTCTCTGCAAATATAATTCTAATGAAAGAGTCTTTAATATTATACTCGCTAATGATATTTGAACTTACAATATAGTGAAGATCTAATTCTTTAATCAATGTGGAAAAGGAGTCTGATCCAATAATATGAAGATGAATATTGCGCATAAATAACTATATAATATATTTACTATGATTGTTGTAAAAAAAAACAGCTACCTAGAATATAAAAATCTTAAATTTCGTTGTGCCTTGGGAAAAGCTGGAATTCAAAAAAAAATTAAAGAGGGGGATAATATAACGCCAAAGGGTACTTACAAAATTTTAAGTATTTATTATAGGCAAGACAGAATTAAAAAAATCAATTGCTCAATTAAAAAAATCAAAATTACAAAAAAAATAGGTTGGTGTGACGATTCAAAAAGTAAATATTATAATAAACAAATCAAATTACCTTGCAGGCTTAGTCATGAAATTCTTTATCGAAAAGACCATATTTACGACATTGTGTGTGTTATTAATTATAATATAAATCCAATAATAAAAAGAAAAGGTAGTGCAATTTTTTTGCATGTTGCAAAGAATAAATATCAGCAAACTAAAGGTTGTATTGCTCTAAAAAAAAATCATCTGCTACAATTGTTACCTCTAATTAAGAAAAATACTAAAATAAAAATAATTTAACTATATTATTTGAATATAGCGGAACCAATTCTAAGATAGGTAGAGCCAAAATTTAACGCCTCTTTATAATCTGAAGACATTCCCATACTGAGTTCATTCAAATTATTATTTATCTTAAACTGTTGCATCTTTTCAAAAAAGGGGCGGGGATCTAAATTAATTGGAGGGATGCACATCAATCCAATAATATTGAGTTTTAAATCGTTTTTACATAAATTTATAAAGTCTTTTGCACGAACATATTCAATGCCATTTTTTTGAGCTTCGTTTCCAATATTTATTTGGATAAAATACTTTATTTTTCTTTCAGAATTCAACTCCAATTCAGAAAATTTTTTAGCTAGTTTGTCACTATCAAGTGTGTGAATGAAATCAAATAAAACAAAAGCATCTTTTGCTTTATTAGACTGAAGTTTACCGATAAGATGAAGTTTAATATCCTTATAATTCTTTAAGACAGGGATCCATTTCTCTTTGGCTTCTTGCACTCTATTTTCACCAAAATGCAAATGTCCACTTTTAATAATAGGAAGAATAGTCTCAATAGATTGATTTTTAGTTACAACAATCAAGTTTTGTTTTTTATTTAATTTATCAACCTCTAGTTTTAGAGCTTTATAATTGTCTAAAGAATTCATATAAGAAATTGCAATGAAAAATAATAAATTAGATTACTATATATTTATCGAAGAACTAAACGAAAAAATAATAAAAAATATAATTAACCTAAAAAAAAGAAAACTAAGATTAAAAATTATTATATTAGATAAAAATCTTCTTATAATTTCAAAATTTGCCAAAAAGAACGGTATTTCTTTTTTTGTTAAAGATGACGTAAAATTAGCAAAACTTCTTAATGCTCAAGGTATATTTTTAACTAATAAAAATAAGATCCTAAGAAACAACATTAAAGAAACAACAAAATTAGAAGTTATTGGATCTGCCCATAATCAACATGAATATTATATAAAAGAAAAACAAAATTGCAGCACTATTATGCTATCGCCCATTTTCTACAATAACAAATATTCTCCTAATAAGATATTATTTGTACCGCGATTTAATTTGATAACATTAAACTGGAAGAGAAGTATTGCTGCACTAGGAGGTATTAATTTTAAAAATCTAAAACTAGTAAATCTTACAAAATCTAAATCAATAGGACTTAAATCTTTAATTACAAATTAAATAAAAAAAAACCCACCCACAATTAAGTGGGTGGGTTTTTAAATTACGTAGTTTAACTAAGTTTAATTATAAACTTAGAATGCTCCGATAAGTCTTGCTATAAAGTGACTTGTATCAGCTCCAGAAACACCACCTTGATCACTATTTCTACCGTAGCCAACTGCTAAGTTAACTGGTCCTAAAGCATATCCAACGTTGATCGCCTTAATTTTTTGATCAATAGTGCTATTGTCTCTTGCTGCTTTTGCCATTAAAAGACCAATTGACAAGTCTTTATTAACTGCATAAGCGGCAGCAAAAGCTGTTTCTGTTATTTCAGATCTTAGATCACTAGCAGATGTTAACTGAGCTGAAGTAGCTTCTTGTTGGTGAATTTTTCTATTAGCACCAACTGTTATGTCACCAAAATTATATTTGATACCCATATTTTTAGCTTCAGCTTTGACAGTGTTTGTAGCAGTTACATAATCATTATTCGCATTTTTGAAATAATGAAGTTGTAAACCTTTAACACCAAGGTCACCTAAGAAACCGTATTCATAGGCAGCAGTAGTGTTAGGAGCTACATCCTCAGAGTTTCCTAAGCCAGCATTTGTTGTAGCAGCAACTCCTTGGTCACCCGTACCACCGTTGTTTGGAACAAAAAGGTAAGAGAATGATCCAAATGGAGTTTTTTGTACTACTGCAGCTCCAAAACCTTGTCCTGGTGCAGCACCTATAGCTTGTTTGAAACGTGTTCCGTTGTTAGTCACACCATTAGTCTGCGACAATTCATTCGGAGTAAATCCAACTAAATTTGTTGCTGAAAAATCTGTGTCGCTTCTCTGGATATGATCTCTAGAGAAAGAAACAGTTGTACCTGAACTTGCGTTTGTTAAGTCAATGTATGTATTTTCATTGAAAATTGTACCTGTTTGGTTTCCATCATTCTCGATAGAAAATCCAGCAGCGTAATCAAGTCCGCCAACATTTAATTTTCCTTTAGTTTGAACGTTGATTTGTTGCTCAACACCAAAACCGTAAGAACTGTCAGAAGTTGAAGCTCCTGTAATTGCTCCGTCTGTTACTCCTATTAAGCCTTTTTTCATTACGATGTCAGAGTAACTTACTCTTAACTCACCAGTAATTGTAGTTTGTGCTATAGCAGCTGTTGTTAGAACAGAAGCTAAAGCAGTTGTTAACATTAGTTTTTTCATTGTTTTCCTTATTTGTTATTAATTTGTTAATTGAATTTAATTCTCAATCAACAGTGCTTTTTTATAGTTTTAAGTATATATTTGTTAAAATTTATGCATAATTAAGTTAATTATTTGTAATCTGTGTTATTTTTACAACAGTATTTTTAACTAATTATAATGATAAAAAGCCACTAATTTCAAATTTTTGAAAAATATGTTTAAATATTGCTTTATTTTATTGTTTTTATTGGCTTTTTTAGGTCATTGCGCAAAAATTGATCCAGTAACTGGAGAAAAAGTGCTTGAAGAAACTGATACAAGAAAAAAATCTAGAGAATTTGTTGATAAGCAGGGTGGTCTATTCGGTGAAATTGGAAAAAGTAGTTCTGGAACAAATTTTGAATTTTCAACATCTAATGTTTTGTGGAGAGCAACCCTTAAAAATCTAGATTTTCTTCCACTTGTTAACGCCGACTATTCAGGTGGAGTAATAGTTTATGACTGGTATTCAAATAAAAATGATAAAGAATCGATAAAAATATCAGTAAGATTTTTAAGTAATGAATTAAAATCCTCTTCCGTCTCAGTTGCTGGACATAAAAAAATTTGTGATGATGTAGGTAAATGCTTTATTGAAAAATTGAATAATAAATTTACCGATGAGATCAAAGAATCTGTTATCTCAACAGCAAGACTTCTAAAGATAGAAGACTCAAAAAAAGATACAAAAAAATAGTCGCTTAGTTTTTTAAAATGGAAAATTACAATCCTCTTCCAATTGAAGAAAAGTGGATGAATTTTTTTAAAGATAATGAAGTTTTTAAAACGAAAAAAAATAAAAATAAAAAATTTTATTGTTTAGAAATGTTTCCTTATCCTTCTGGAAACATTCATATGGGCCACGTTCGAAATTATACCCTTGGTGATGTAATAGCTAATTTTAAAAGGCTAAATAATTATAATGTTTTGCATCCCATGGGATGGGATGCTTTTGGTCTGCCTGCAGAGAATGCGGCCATACAAAATAATCTGCATCCTAAAGACTGGACATTAAAAAATATTTCAACAATGAAGTCTCAACTACAGCGACTTGGTCTATCAATAGATTGGGATAAAGAAATTTCCACTTGTGACGCCTCATATTATAAACATCAGCAAATCTTATTTTCTCTTCTTTTTAAAAAAGGAATTGCTTATAAAAAAAAAAGTTATGTAAATTGGGATCCTATCGATAATACAGTTCTCGCAAACGAACAGGTAATTGATGGCAAAGGCTGGAGATCAGGTGCAACTATAGAAAAAAAAGAATTAAATCAATGGTCTTTAAATATTACAAAATATTCTGATCAATTATTAAAATCTCTTGATGATTTAAAAGGCTGGCCAGAAAAAGTAAGGCTGATGCAAAAAAACTGGATTGGAAAATCTTTAGGTTGCGAGATTGATTTTGTTTCAGATTTTAAAAATACTAAAATTAAAATTTTTACTACTCGACCAGATACAATATTTGGAGCTTCGTTTATTGCTATTGCGCCAAATCATCCTTTTACTGAATATTTTAAAAATGAAAAAAATTTTCAAGATTTTAAAGAACTTGCTTTAAAAAATATGGGCACAGAATCATCATTATCTAAAAATGAAAAATTAGGTTTTAAAACGCCATTTTTTGTATCACATCCTTTTGTAAATAAAAAAATTCCAATTTATGTTGCGAATTTTATATTAATGGACTACGGAACCGGAGCTATATTTGGTTGCCCGGCACATGATCAAAGAGACTTAGAGTTTGCTAAGAAATATAATCTAGAAATAATTTCGGTTGTAAGTCCCAATAAGTCTAAATCTATTATCATTAATGATCAGGCATACACAGAAGATGGTTATATTATCAATTCAGATTTTCTTAATGACTTAAGTACAGAAGAGGCAAAAAAAAATATTATTCAAAAAATAGAAGAAAAAAAAATAGGAAACTCTAAAATAATTTATCGTCTTAAAGACTGGGGAATATCCAGACAAAGATATTGGGGATGTCCAATCCCAATTATGTACAGAGAAGATGGTAAAGTTATTTTAGTTCCCGAAAAGGATCTGCCTGTAGAACTTCCTAAAGATATAAATTTTAGTAAACCAGGAAATCCACTAGAAAATCATCCCACATGGAAATATACAAAATGTCCAGAAACTGGAATGAAAGCTATTCGGGAAACTGACACACTTGATACATTTGTAGATTCTTCTTGGTATTTTCTTCGCTTTTGTTCGTCAAAAGAAGACGAAAGACCTTTTAATATAGATGAAGCCAATTACTGGATGCCAGTAGATCAATATATTGGTGGTGTTGAACATGCCATACTTCATCTTCTGTATTCAAGATTTTTTACTTTGGCACTGCAAGATGAATTTAAATTAAAAGTTTCTGAACCTTTTGAAAATCTTTTTACTCAGGGAATGGTATGTCATCCGACTTTTAAAACAGAAAAAGGAAAATGGATTTTTCCAAAAGAAGTTATTGAAAAAGATGGATCTTATTTTTTAGATAATAAAGAAAAAGTTTTAAAAGGAGATAGTCAGGCAATGTCTAAGTCTAAGAAAAACATTGTTGATCCTGATGATATTATTAAGATTTATGGAGCAGATGCTGTAAGATGGTTTATTTTATCAGATAGTCCTCCAGATCGAGATATTCAATGGAGTGACAGTGGAATTCAAGGTGCATTTAAATACATACAAAAAATTTGGCGTGTTTGTGAAAGAATAAAAATTTATAAAAAAGAAAAAGAAGAAACTGATAATAGTTTTTTAATTAAAATAAATATCTTAATAAAAGAAATTACAGAGTGTATTGAAAAATTTCATATTAATGTCGCTGTTGCTAAACTTTATATTTTTTTAAATAATCTTAATGAAGAAATTGACAAAAAAACCTTAAATGAGGAAGACATTATTAATGCTTATAAAAAATATTTAATTATTATATCTGCCTTCATTCCTTATATCGCAAATGAATGTTGGGAAATAATAACTAAAAAAAATGATTTAACATCACAAGAATGGCCAGAAATAAAAAATAATCTAATACAAAAAGATCATTTCGATGTTGTGATTCAAATAAACGGTAAAAAAAGAGCAATAATCAACGCTATTAACAATGAAAATGAAGAAAGTATTTTTAGTAAATCCTTAGCAATTAAAAATATTAAAGTTATATTAGAAGAAAAAAAAATAATAAAAAAGATTTTTATAAAAAATAAACTGCTTAATATTGTTACTAATGATTAATAAATTCTTTCTAACTATTATATTTTCACTTACTTTAACTCATTGTGGTTTTTCGCCAATATATACTGGGAACTCCAAGCAAGTAATTATTTCTAAATCAGAAATAATCGGTGATAAAGACCTAGCTTTTAATTTAGAGCAAAAATTGAATTTTAAAAAAGACGAGAAAAGTTTGAGTGCTTATATATTTAAAGCTCAAATTTATGATACAGCAGAAAGCTCTCTTGTTGATTCAAGAGGAATATCTACGGAAGAAATCATTAAATTAACAGTAAGTTATCAATTTCAAGATAAAAATGGTGTCGTAATATACCAAGATGCCATAACCAAAGACAAGAGAGTTTCTGTCACTGATAATTTATCAAATAATATTTTAGTAAAAAATAATGAAAAAAGAGTATTGTTAGATTCTATAATTCAAAATATTTTATTCAAATCTAGAGTCTCATTAAATTAGTTTAAATGCTCTTAAAATCACAAGAGATTACCTTAAAAAAAAAGGATTTTTTCAAAGAAAAAATAATACTTTTATATGGAGAAAATCAAGACTTAATTACTTATTTAAATCAACAAATTACATCTAAATTTGTAGAAGAAGAAAAAATCTCAAAACCTTTTTTTGAAGAAGATATAATTAAAAATCCAGAAAATATTATCAGTTATTATCTTAATAGATCACTATTTGATGATAATAAAAATATCTCAATAATTAAAAATTGTTCTGACAAAATATTAGATATTATTAATAAAATAAAAAATAATATTAATGATAACATTATTATTCTGAACTCTGAAATACTTCTAAAAAATTCAAAATTAAGACAATTTGGAGAATACGATAAATTAGGTGTTTGCATTCCTTGTTATCAAGAAACTAAATTTGACATAAAAAAATTTCTTCTACAGCAACTTCAGATAAATAATATTCAATTATCAGATTCTCAAAGTGAAACTATTCTTAATTCATCTTCTTTAAAAAGATCAAAGATTAAAGAGATAATAGAAAAATTAAATCTATTTAAAAATTCAGGAAAAATTACAGCTCAGATTATTGAAGAAATTTGTACTGATGTAGATCTAAAAAAAAATGATGAAATTATTGATATTTTGCTATCTAAAAATGAGAAGAATATTAATGAATTTATATCCAACATGTCTAATTATGAAAAAAATTTT
>Ga0209400_1001799_pt1 | contig 16765 bp, 27 predicted proteins | sample M_130807_EF_Meta_FD_187313 | JGI IMG/M metagenome (GOLD analysis project Ga0209400, IMG submission 187313) | Freshwater microbial communities from Lake Montjoie, Canada to study carbon cycling - M_130807_EF_MetaG (SPAdes) (version 2) | ecosystem: Environmental > Aquatic > Freshwater > Lake... | reverse complement strand
TCGTGGGGCAGGATCAGGATCGGGTCGTTTTGATGTTTGATGCCCTTCTTATCTATTGTGGGTGCTGGCAGGAAGTAGATCCCTCCGTTATGGCCCCGAACAAACGGCATCAGGAATTCGGGGAAGTCTGGAATCGTTTTGGTATCCGGTTGCGTCCAAACTGATTCCTCCGTATCGGGCGGCGGGGCAACTCTGAGTTCTCGTCCAAGGAGGATGGGGCTTGTGATCTTCCCCCTGTGCTGACACCCGTCACATCCGGAAGGGTACTGATTGATAAACCACTCACATTTCCGAGGGGCAGGAATAGGTTGAGCTTTTTGTTCTGTTTTATTATGGTCATACTCCGGGTGATCCTCCGACATCAAGTGGATAGCGGTCGCCCCGTCCTCACAAAACTTGGCTATCGATAAGCCAGCGAACCACAGCGGCTCCTCTATAGTGTCGGCGTTCACCAGAATATTTTTTATCTGATTGCAGCCTGTACCCTCAATACTTTCTGCCGCTATCTTGCTGAAGTTCTTCGTGAAGTTGTCCAGCTTTAGCATCTGGAGGGTATCTTCATCCAGACCCTTCGCCGCCACTTCAAGGACGGACAACGCCTCGTTCTTCAGAGGCTCTTCACCAAAAAACTCTTTGAACTCCTGCCAGTCGTAGAGCGGAAAATCCTCGCTAATAAATAGCGTGGGTACTGGAGGATTGAATTTATGGTTGAAAGTCTCTGGCGCTCGCATGATCCGTGAGGCATCTGCCGTGACCACGGGGTCAATACTGATGTGTTCCATGCAGAGGGTTTTAAATCTCTCTGCAAATACTTTCCACTCATCAACCGGAATATCCCGGTCCATCAGCCAGTAAGCGTGAAGCCCACCACCTGAATCAACCACCACCGGATCGGGTAAACCCGTAGCACCTATCAGTTTAAATAGTGCTACATGTGCGTCGGCTTTTTCTGCGTACGCCTTGTTGTTACCTACGTCGAGATCAATGAAGAAAGACTTAACGTATAAACAATCAGCGGCTTTTCTGCTGTAGCCATCAAAAGAACCTAGGGCTACGAATACATTTGAATTCTTACTCTTGAACTTTTCAATTTCTTCCAAAACACCATCGAGTGTCTCTGCATATCGGTTCTTGATGTTGCCCTGTAAATCAATCCCGCTAACACAATAGACACCCTGCGTGGGCAATGCTTTCTCGTAAAATTGTTTTAACATGTCTCGCAGAGTTGAAAAAAGCGAGGTTGCCCTCGCTTTGTTAGTACAACGGGGGTTACCCCCCGTGGCTATTTATTTCCGTTGAGTTCTCTCCCTACTACCCCTTCAAGGTAAAGTTTTGCTTCTGAGACACTCCTTGCGGGGAGGATCTCTTTGGCGGTGTCACTCTCAATGATGTCCGTCAACGTCTCAATCTTCAAGATGTTTTTGTCTCGGATTTGGTTTCCGTTAAACCAATTGAAGATCGTCATCCGACTTACGTCAAGAGCATCAGCCACGTACTTGGCTGGCAAGTTTGCCTTGACGCAAGCCAAAGCCAAAGCCACCCCCGGCTTATGGGGGTTGGCCTTGAACAGCTTAATCAAAAAAGGTTCGCTGTACGTTCTGGACATTACTTCTTAGACCACTTCTTGACCACATCCGAGATGTCCTTCTCAGGGGCTTCGGCGGGTTTGGCAACGGAACGCTTCTGAGGTTCAGCCTCGGCTTCACCTTCGTCAAGCTGGTAGACATTCATCTTAATAGCAGCTTCAGCCGCCGCGCTCTTGGCCTGTTTTAAAATAGCCTCAAGATCAGCTTCTGGTACTGCACCAGCGGGCGAGAACAACACTTTCGGAGTTGGCGATTTAGTATCAAACGCCATCTTGGTCACAATGCGCCCTGCGGATACATTGTGTGAAGCCAAGTGCTGAACGTACGGACGGAACGGGAATCTACCGTTGTCTTCTTTCCCGAAGGTAGAAGTGGCTGGCAGGACAAGTTGCATTACATCCCCGGATGGATCGTTAGGCAACACCACTGCGGTACGCCACGACAGACGGCAAGCACTACCAAGACCGCCTTGACCCGATCCCTTGACCGACATCTCGCACTCACTACACTTCGACGCCATCGGGGATTTGACTTCAGGGTCAGGCACGTTGGAGTCACTAGCCCAACACGTAGGGCTGATCTTCTGCCCTTCCTGATACCCAGATTGGTAGTACATACGGGACGCTTGGTGCGCCATCTTCACGAAGATCACGTTCATGTGGCGATCTTCAATCGCACCGATTTCTTTGCCGCCAGCCATCAGACGGAACACGCCGCCCTTAATGGAGATGCGTTTGCTACGCGAAGCACCGCCGCCGCCCGATACGGCAAGAGTATCTTCATCCAGACCGGTCTGGACAAGTGCGGGGTTGTTGGCGAGAAGAGTTACTAAATCGTTTGCCATGATGATGATAATTCCTAACTATGTTGACTAATTGGAGGGTTTGCGAACTACGATGCCGAATTCCCTCATTACATTCACTCCGGGCGGCAAGCCATCTCGCTCGTGCTCGGACATGAATTGCTTGAAGTTGCCCTGATGGATGCGGCGTTCCAACAGATCAACCGCGTCGTTGTCCATGACGAACTTCTTGAAGTTATCCCAGTCGTTCGTCGTGTAACGCTCATTAAGTTTCCTGATCACTGTGCCGCTTCCAGTACGAATACTGCTCGCGTTGGTGTCGTTACAGATGACAAGCATCTCCTTCTCCAGCGCGTTCATGTCGTCCAACAACACCTTGTCGTTGGCTTCGTACTGATTCTTCAGTGTCTCACGTTCGGTTCTAATAGTCAAGTAGGCTTTGACTAATTCTTCAAGGTTGCGTTCCAATTCCTAACTCCTGTTTGTACAGATCCACAAGTTTCTCGTGGGATGACACTTTGCCGTCAAGCATCTCGTAGACACGCCGCTCGGCTTCTGAGCCTTGCAGGTGAACCACGGTCATACTGTTCTGCTGACCAACACGGTCGATGCGAGCAATACATTGTAAGTACGTCTCTACCGAAGTGACGGGCGACCAGAACACCACGGTGTCAGCGGCAGTAAGCGTGACTCCGTGCGAAGCGGCTTGTGGTTGGATGACTAATATCCGAGGATCGGGCGTTGACTGGAAACGAGTGATGATGTCTGCTCGTTCCCGTGGGGGTACACTTCCGTTAATTACTTCACTGACTACTCCTTGTGTGTTGAGAAAACGTGATACTAATTCGATGGTATGAGTGTACGGAACGAATACCAACACCTTGTTGTCGGTTTCGTCTAACACCTCCATCAGCGCGTTGAGTCTTGGGCTAATATCAAACTCAACGACATCGCCCTCGTCGGTGTACACTGCACCCCCCGACAACTGTAAGAGCTTGCTCATTTTCGCCGCCGCATTGACTGCGGTGATCTGCTCACCCGCCGCTTCGATCAGCATCTGGTCTTTGAGACCTTTATAGTACCTGTTGACCTGCGGTGTCAGAGGTACGTGTCTCGTCTGATACATCACTGACGGTAGATCCAGACACTCTGACTTCTTGAAGCGTATGGCTGGCTGTAGTGCTGAGAAGACGTTCTTCTGAGCATCTAATTTGGGAACCCATTTGAACTGTGTGACTTGCGTCATCACCCTATCGCGCCACGCCGTGAAGTACTGCGGCACATACTGAGGGGAGACTAGCTTTGCTAACCCATAAGCATCAAGAGGTGATTGAGAAGCTGGCGTTCCTGTCAGCATCCACAGTTTGGTGGACGGTCGTAACACTTTCTTTAGGGTTTTCCAACGCTTGGTAGAGACGGTCTTGTACGCGTTGGCTTCGTCGATGACTATCAGGTCAAACCCTGAGTTGTAGATTTCGTTCGCTACGATGTTAACGCCATCGTAATTGATCACAACGAACTCGTAGCTTCCCTGAATAATCTTCTTGCGCTTCTCAGGTGTGCCGTAGGCCACTGCGACGCTTCTGTGCATAGCCGTCTTGAAGATGTCGGCTTGCCATGCGGTGATCATGATAGACAGTGGGCAGATAACAAGAACTCGGTTAACAAGTTTCTTGCTCATGAGGTAGTCTGCCGCCCAGATGACGGAGGATGTCTTGCCTGTACCCGCCTCGTTGAAGCAGAACGCCCGATCTGTTGAGGCTAAGAACTCAGCCGTCGTTTTCTGATGTTTGAACGGGGTGTATAATCCCGGCCAATTATATTCATTCATACTTAATCTCACTAAATAACTAGAGGTGACCCCTTACGGGGGTCAGTCGGCCAAGCCCGACATGCCGAGGAGATAGAGCATCATGAGACACCGCTTGGCTGATGCGGTTAAAACGGGGTGTCAGATCCCCGGCGAAGCACACTCACACCTGACTGCTTCGCTACTTCTTTTCGCGTTTGCTCGTTTCCGAGACCAACGCACGTTGAGAGTTTCTTTTGAATGAACGGTTCTTGGACGGGCTTTCCAAACGGATTCCGTCAGCGTTAGAACCGCCTTTACTGAGGGCTTTAACGTGGGCAACATCTTTACCTGATCTATCAACACCATCATGGTCAAGCTTGCGTCGCGCTCGCTGACGCTCCATCCGGTTCGGGAGTTCCCCCCGCTCCTTCTGTTGCTGGTACTCTTTTTTGTAGGGCCTCGGTTTGTTTACGTAAGGCATTTTGCTGTTCTCTTGCGTCAAGGATTGCAACGTGGATCATTCGTACCTCGACTAATGCGTGAAACGCAGCCGAGAGAGCACCATCATAATCCTGTTCTAGCATCGCGTCATGTACATCTTGAAGCAACTTTTTCGCGGCAAGGTATGGTTCAGAATAGTCAATCATCATTTCCCTTTGTTGGTTTTTTATCCACCGTTCTTCTCCTTTAACCTAGCCTCAAGCGCGGCTATCATGTCTATGACATACGGACGGTTCGCCAGCGAAATTTCTTTTGCCTCTTCTTTAGTCAACCCGACCCACTGTCGCGGGGCGGCATAAAGAGGAACAACTTCATTGAGACTTGCTTTCCAGTCATGCGCTTTTTGTGGGTTATTGGTGATTTCAATCAAAACACGGTTCCCTGCACGCAGTTCCCACGCCACCGGCTCCTGTTTGCGGTCAGTCATAGCCAACTCCCTTGCAAAACATATTTTTTCTTACCCTTTTCCCATACATCAATTTGCCGTTCTTTAAGCCTTAAACGCTTGGCGTAATACCGCGCTCTGCCTAGATGTTTAGTTGCAATAAAGTTTCGACCGCCGCCTTTGGGGTAATCAATCCAACGACAACATACGTAATACAGTTTCTTGGACCAGCAGTATTTCATTTCTCTCCCCTTGCACTTAGTAACTTCTTTGTTCGGAATCCGCTTAATCCTTTTCGCTCATAGCAGGTCTGGCACTTCCAACGGAACCCCACTCCACTAGATATAGGAACCTTGTGGGTAGCGGGGCGTATCCGACACTGCTGGCAGTTAGGCGGTTCGGGTTTATCCATGCCCTTCCTTCAACGTATCCCAATACACGTTGCTTCGCCATAGCGTTACAGATGGCATGTGGTTGTGCGGATCAATAGGCGGCACGGGATAGAGTGCTCTTATCCATCCTAAGTTTTTCAGTACACGCACACCTGATACCCACACGTTTGGATGTAGTTGTGGGGGGCGTCCCAATCCGTTCTGAGCACATATCTTCTTAAACTCTTCGCCACGGATAGTAGGAACATTACGCAATGTCTGTTCCGCTATCCGTAAGTATTCCTCTACAAATTCAGGGGCTATTTTGTTAGCTCTTTCCCAACATTTATCTGCTAACAGCAAAGCGTTTGTCATCCTATCGCTATACGTTTCCATATTATTTCCTTTCAGGGCAGTCTCGCCCTTCGTTGCAATTGTGGTTACAGCAATCGGCCTTAGCTGCTTCCCATCCCGCCGAGAACGCATCGTGGATGTGCCCTTCCATCGGGTGATACCCACCCATCGGCATGTGTTTGCCGTGTTTCTCCATCCACCATTTGCGCCACGCTTCGCCTTTGTCCATGCTTACCTCCGGTCTTTGTAGTGTTCACAAGTAGTAACGGGACACCATCCACACAATGGCGTCTTGTTTGGGTTCCAAATGTCTGCTTCGTATGAGATACGCAAGCGGGTGAGATCGCCATCAAAATGACTCCACAACTTGTCGATGTCCTCGCGTTTGTATTCTTCTTCCAAGAAACTTTCTTTGACGATGAAGAGCAACGCCGCGTTGATATGCTGAACTTCTGGGAAGTGCGCGAACGTCATCAGCGCCATCAGCTTTAATTGTTTTGAGTCAGCGTACTTGTTACTGCCCGTTTTATAGTCAACGATGTGCGCCTTGTCACCGTTGATGACCAGCAAATCAACGATGCCTCTCACCCAATAATCTTTTGAGTATTGAGCGGCGTCGCCGTTGCGGTCCAAAGCCATTTTATGTTCGGGGAACTTCTCCCCCTCCATGTCTACAAGCACATCAAGTACAGACTTGAACTGCTGGTAGTTTTTGGCAAGCTCGGACCCGTCCTTGACGTAATTTTCTATCGCCTTATGTACCTCGTTTCCGTAGGTCATTTCTGGCGTGGGGCGCTTGTGGAACCGCTTTAATACTTTTATCTCATGGTACTGCCTTGGACAGTTAACATAATCTTTGAGAGAAGAGAACGACCACGTGTAGTTCATTTCGGTTCCGTTTGTAAAGCGCAAGTAGACATATTAACACTCCCCGTAGCTATGTGCAACACTTGCTTCGCAGGTAATCGGCAAATCTTTGCCCCAATCGGGAGGGGTTGACATGCACTCCATGATGTACGCGAGCGCCTCGTCCTTCTCAGCCTCTGGCACTACGCACACCGCCGCATCATGCACGGTCAACACGACACGATAGCGACGTTGAATAGCCAGCATCTGTTCGCCCACGACTATTCTTGCCAACGCTTGCACTACGTTCTCAACTACCGATCCACCCCATAGTGGGATCTCACCTCGGCGTGACTTGTAGACGTAATGCGTCTTGCCCTCGTCCGTTTTTTTATTTAATTCCGGATAACGGATGTACAAACCGTTGGGTAACCTGATACCAGTTTTATCGACCTTGACCACGCCATGCTCGCCATAGTCGAACTCCGAACTTTCATCTGACCACGTGTACAGACCCTCTAGCATCTTGTCACCCTCACGCCATAGCTTGACGATGGTGTCGTTCTTCTTGCGGTAGATGTTGACGATCCGCTTGCACTCTTCCTCGTCTAGTTTGACGCTGATGGGTTGCGCCGTGGCTAATGTGTGTTGCAACTTAGTCGCACCTGTACCGTAGCCCAGACCTAGAATGCAAGTCTTGCCGACGAACCGCTCTTCGGGATTGGCCTTGGTGATGGGCTTGCCGTAGACCTCGCTTGCGAAGATTGAGTACACATCCTCGCCCTTGGCAAATTGTTTTACTACATCATCCTGACCCGCCAGCCACGCGAGTATCCGCGCCTCAATCTGAGAAGAGTCACAGTTGATGATCATGTACCCATCTGGCGGACAGATAGCGTTCTTGAGTGTCTTCTTGGTTTTATCTCTTGACGGAAGGTTCTGGAAGTTCACCTTGTCCGTACCCGACCATCGGCCTGTATGCGCCCCGTAGTATTTCAGAGGTATGGGGATGCGCCCACGATTGCGCTTGGCAACATCAATGAATCTCTGACACCTTGTCTCTTCAAGGGTGGACTTAGTATTGAGCCTAACCGAACACAACAACTGAACTTCTTCGTCCTCGTGTTCTAGTAGTGCAAGAAAGCCCTCGTCCTTTTTCGCCAGCGCGAGCGTAGGCTTGCCCGTCGTCGGGCTTATCTTCATCGGCGGGTCGATGCCGAACATCGTCTGAAGAATCTCTGCGAACTGTTTGTTGCTATGCAACTTCTTGGGGACTTCCTCAAGTTTAAACGGGGTGTCCTCTCCTCCAAGTGCGTGATAGACCCTGCCAAACATAATGACTCGTTCGTAGTCTAGTTGCAGTAGCCTATGGTCAAGCATCGCATCGTCCACGGTCAGCACAGGCTCCGTGAACATGCGGATAGTCATGTCGATCAGATCTAATTCTTTCTGTGGAAAGTTTTCGGCCAATAATTTCCACAGGTTGTAGGTCAGGTCTACGTCGTTCACGCAGTACCGCCCGTATTGATCAAGTTCTTCTTTGGTGAAGTCGAGCCTACGCTTGCCCTCGGCAGCGACAACCTCGTCACCCTTAACTCCGATCCCATAGCGCAACGCTAGTGAGGCAAGCGAACCCCCAACGTCCACGCCGTGGAGCGCCCGCGCCATGCACAACGTATCGCGCAACGCCTTTGGCTTGATGCCGTATATCCAACTGAGGATAGCGCCATCGAACAACATGTTGTGGCACAGGACTGTACTATCGTCCCACGGTAGGGTGGACAGATATTTAGTGATCTTGTCCTTGGTCCCGGTGACCCACTTGGCCTCCCCCCCGTCAAACTTGACACCGACGCCAATCACCTCAAAGCGTTTGTCACGTATGTATTCCTCTGTTGTTTGATGCTTGAACCCGAGCTTGATTTTCGAGTCGTAGAATGTCTCAAAGTCTAAAGTTATAAACATTAGATAGTGGCTAGTACAGTCACAAAAAAGGGGCATGAGCGAACCCATGCCCCCGGTCGATTAAACTAGATCGCGTCCGTCAGCGTGATTGCTGATCGCTCGATCAAGATACCAACGGGCCTTCTCCAGATCTTGGAGTTTATTCCCTTTGTGATCCGCACGAGTGACGTACTTCACTACGTTGCCCAAGTTGTAATCCAGTCCCTTCGCCTCGATAAAGTCGATGGTCTCTATCCCGCCAACCTTGTAGTGCGGCGGGTGATTAACTGAGTCTGCGCGTAAAAACGATGGGACCGTAAACGCCGGGATCGTCATAGTTTTTAGTTCACCTTGAGGTGGAACAGTAACTGTAGTAATTGTGATTGGAGGAGCGTCCTCTGCAACCATATTACCTGCCGCCTCCTCAATGGATGCCTTCGGGATGAGCGCACGTGCCTTACTACGCAGGATGTACGCGTAAGTCTTGTTGACCTTCATCTTGGCAGTGAAATCATCTACCGACATGAACGGATCTTTCGTGAGCAGTTTAACTGCGCGAGCAATAGTACTAACTTTGGTAGCCACTTTATTCCCCTTCTGGAATAGGCGATTTAACAGACACGATACCTTCTTTCGCGGTACGTGCTTCTAACATGGAATCTGCGATCTCAAATGAGACTCTGGCAATGTGGTCTCGGTAGATACCTTTTGTTATCAGACCGAGCATAGCCATCCCCGCATATAGATCCCGCAGAGACTCCAATTCTTTATCCATGACGCAACTCCTTCAACTGTTTAATTAACTCAACAAGGTACTGTAGATCTGACGCGTTCTCGTTGATGACTGCGGTGTAACCCCCGCCCAACTCAATATCCATCAGATTCTTCTTCTGCAACTCGGTAGGTTTGTTACCGTTTGCCTTCGCTTCGATCCCTAAGAATCGTCCATTAACACAACACAGGAAGTCCGGTACGCCTGAGTTCCCCCATCCTGTACCTATTGGCATCGCATAATAAACTCTTTCCATTTTCAGGACTTCCTTTATCTTCGCCTTAACTTTCGCTTCGGGTGTCACCTTTCATTTCCTCCAAGTCTTTCTTTGGTATTACTAAACAAAAATACGAATCCGACGACTGCCAGCCGATGTCGTGTAGTTCTACGGGTCCATGATTCACATACAGTTCGGCCTTCAGAAGTTCTCTGTCTCTGATGACGTACTGATGGCTGGCAAGAATCATAGACAATCGCATCTTAATCGGGTCTGGCAGCGTCTCATCCGTATACGTTCGTGTGAAATTGTCACCCACATGCACCGTGTAAATTCCCTCTCCACGGTGCAATGGAACCCTAATCAGGGTCCAGTCAGTTTGATGCACGACTGGACTAAGACTGTCAAATTTCACTGACATGGTGAAATCTTTTACGACCACCCAATCGGAATCATCATCCATTGTTCTTGATACTCCGAAACAGCCGTAGGATAGTAATAAGCAACATCTAAGTTCGCGTCGTACATATCAGCCCTTGGTATGAATGGCGTGATCATGCTATGTTTAGTCCCCTCGTAAGCAACCTTCGCCATAGTTAGGATCGGAATCAAGTCCGGGTAAGTTTTGTAGAGAGTATCTTGGGAGATACGCTGATAGCTCTGCACGATCTCGTTTTGATACGGATCGCTATTGTTCTTAACTCGCTTGACCTTACCGACCATGATATGACCGCGCTTGTCTGCCGCGAGAAGATAGAACGGGTTCTCAAACATCCTCGTGATCTCTTTGTTCCTCTCCACCATATTAGAATCGATCTCGTTGTATTTGTCAAGTGCCGTTTGACATTTAGTTCGGTCTACAAACAACGGCGCTCCGAGCATGATGGTCTTCAATAGTTGATGGACCTCATCACCAGTGAATGTGTCTGTAGATTTATAGATCTTACCGAAGTGTCCTTCTACTTGGTGCTTCAACCCGTCCACCGCTCGCCTGAGTTTGCTTACCGTTAGATCGGGTTTGACCGCGTTACTTTTCTTTAGCGCACCCATCAGTGAAGATAGTTTGTGACTAGTCCACGTGGTTCGATGCAAATCAGACTTGCCACGTTCCTTGGACGCGAACGGCGTGAAGTACGCGTAGTGGGTTTTACCTTCCTCCTCCCACGCATACACATGACCCTGCGCGAACCCGTTCTTGTCAACCATATAAAACGTATTAGCAGAAGTTTCGGGACCGACACGCTGATACTCGTGCTTGTGATCTAACACCTTCAAGCCATAGTGATGGTTCAACTCACGGATGAGCGGAAACACCATGTTGGAGTTGGTGAGCGCGGTGATGAGAGAGTCCGTGACGAACTCACCGTAGATTAATTTCTGTACAAACATTTTTAAATACTCCTCAGTCGTTGTTGATCATTACTTTCTTGCCCACGGGAGGGTGGAACGATGTATTCTCCGTCACCATCCAGAGAGTTGGCGGTATCACATCCCACACGAACGAAGACTCAACGTAGCCATCTGTGAAGACAATCACACAGTCTGCATTGATTCTTTCTTTGACGATGTAATCACTAACGCAGCCCACCCGAGTACCGCCGCCACCCACAGGCTTGAGCATCTTCGCCAACCCCATGTAGTTGCCCTCAAATATCTGCTCGCCATGCACGTGAGTGTCCCACCACAAGACGCGAACTTTTTCTGGTTCACACAGATCGCAGATAGATGCCAGTTCTGTTGCGAACCCCGTAAGAATGTCACCGCTGATTGATCCCGACGTATCGATAGCGACCACAACCTCACCGACAGTCTCGTTCTCGATGCTTGGCAAGTACAAGTCATTGACCAACTGACGCTTGTTTAGCCGACGCCAAGTGAACTCATCCTTGCCACGGATCGATGATGAAACGATGTCGCGCAGTGCATCCTTCCAATCTACCTTTGGTGTAAGAAGATCACTGATAGCGCGTGGCATCTTACCGCCCATCCGCCCAGCTAACATTCCACCCTCACGTAGAGCTTTATCAATCGCATCGCCCAACTTCTTCACATCTTCGGGGTCCATGCCTTCGACCAACTTCTCAAAGTCATGCTCATCGAAGTCGCCATCGTTGGGAATGTCTTTAAGTTCATTACCATTGATGATGATCTTGTCTGACTTCTCGCTCTCACCATCAGCAGGCTCATCGCCTGAGCCACCACCCGGAGCGGGATTCCCTTCGTCGCATGGCTTATCTCCCTTTCCACGTGGGGGTGGAGGAGGATTCTGCTTCTTCAGATGATCCCAGACCTGACGCACAGACCAATCGTGGAACATCGAGTCATACAACGCACCATCAGGTAGCTCGACAATACGCTCGGGTGTATTACCGATGGTTCCGCTAATGTTGTAAATGATGTCGTTGACCACAAAGTCTGCTGCCATGTTCGCCAGCTTACGGTTCTCCTTGAACAAGTCCAGATGACGGGGCAACTGCTTGAGCGCAACGTGCAGGTTCTCGTGCAGGATCAGACCACGACGCTTGGCAGGGTTGGTGATCTTCTCTAGGAATTGGCGGCAATACTTCTTATTGACACCATCGGTGTACGCGGTGAAGTTACCGTCTTCGACCGCGCTCTCTCCCATCAGCATGACACCTGAATACAGGGCAGTTTGTGGGTGCTTCATCAGCGCGATGTGCGCTTGCTTCAACAAAGTTTCTTGACTAGACATACTATCCTCTACTGATTAATTAACTTTCCACCTGACGGTGGACACTAACACTCGGGAATCCCGACCGGGGAACAACCGGGAATCCCGATCCCGATCCCGACTTACAACAACTCGTGGTTGTTCTTCGCCCACTCACCGATCTTCGCGTTGTTACGTGCGAGTTTGATCGCTCGTGGGTTACGCATCATCATGGTGAAGAACACCGCCTGAACCTCGGACGAACGAATGCGCTCGACGAACTCCATGAACGAAGACAGTTCATCCTGAGTCGCAAGCGTATCGACCGCTTGGAACATCATCATCAACTGAGCCGCGATGTCATCGGGGACCGGGACACCCTTGGGGTCTTTGACAACATCCTTAACATCTATGACATTCTTTTCCATGTCCAAGAACACCATCATGTCTTTGGCAGCAGACAGACCGATGGTCCCGGCCATTGTCGCTTGCACGAAGTTGGGCTTCAACTTATCACGCTTACGCACAATCACATCGTTCTTGGCAAGCGAACGTGGCGACACAAACGACAACACCCCGTTTCCGGGCTTGAAGATGTAGGGATTATCTTTTGTATGATCCCCCTCTCTGTACGACTGCAAGCACTTCGGGTACATAGAAACCCACGCCCTCGTGACACGGGAGATACCGTTGGCGCTCGCCCATGTCAACCAATCGTTTACACTTGGTTTGCTCAACTCCACGATACACACACGATTGCCAGCATGAGCGAGCATCGTGTCACCGACGCCATCTGACGAATTGTTGGATGTTGCAATAATCCACGATCCATCAGGCAACGCCTTGTCACCGACCATGCGCTCCAACAACATACGGGTGAAGATCACCTGCAAGAGTTTCGGCGCTTTGTTCAACTCGTCGAGCATGATCACCTTCGGACGCGGGTCGCTCAGGTTGAACAACGACGCCACGTAGTACACGAGTTCTTTGGTGACATGATCAGGGATTGTCATACCGATGTCGCTCATGTCCTTGACCGGACAATCTACGTAGATATAGTCACGACTGTCATCAGGGAAGTGTTGCCCTGCTTTGCGCCACTTGTCGCCGTTGTCTTCGGCGAGCATCCCCAAGAGAGAACTCTTGCCGCATCCGGGTTCGGACAGAACAACAACAGACACCTCGTCACCGATCAGGGGAATACCCTGACGCAGTTCATCGATGCTAACAACTGGACGGAAATTAAGTGCTGACATTTTAAATACTCCTCAATGATGGGATGGACTGATAAATAAACTCAAACACACTGAAACGAACCGAACTTGCCGAGGATGTCATCGACATCCCCCTTCACCTGCGAGCGCACCGCGTCAGAGTCACGGATCGTATCGGCAGATACTCCCTTGATCGCATCCTCTAGTGCGGCGCGCGCCGCTTCCAACTCTGCGTTACCCGTAAGATTAAAATCTTTGAAGGTCTCGCACATCTCACGCGCTTTCTCAAGCGTACTCTCGTAGATCTTGCGCTTGCGCGTCTTGGTCTCACCGTTCTTACCCGTGACCTCCTCCGTGTCACAACAGTAAGAAATGCTCTTCATCACCTCGATGAACCGATCCTGCTGATCTTGGAGGATGCCCGCCACGATCTCCTCAGTTTGTTTGCTATATGTCTCAAACAAATCATCAGCGATGTCTTGGGCGATTTGACACCTAAAGTCGTTCATCGGTACGTCACTCACAAACAAACGCATGTTGAACTTGCCCCGCACGATCTCCTTTGGTGGGTAATCGTTGCGATTGAACATATCGCCCAGACCAGACTGCGTGAACGCCATCGCCGCCACGATGTTGTCGTACTCCGCTACAAACGATTCCACGTGTCCATCGAAAGCTATTTTATGAGCGTCATACTCTTGCTTGAACCTTTCAAGTTCAATCTGTGGAAGATATTGGTTGCCCTTGTTCCACATGTAGGTGCGACGCTGAAGCCAGTTGTACACGGTCTGCCGATAATTGGAGATCGCCTTGTGCTTGGGATGATCAGCCAGCAAGTGCTGAGTGTACCGACCGGCAGCAGCGGAGGCATTCTTAGATGAAGTTATCTCGTCCGACACCGTTTTGTTCTGCTTAGTCGCAGACCAGACGTTGACATCGACGCTGACCAACATACCGGACGATGCAAGAGAGATGAGATGCTTTGGTTTCGCAAACATTTTGTTTCCTTTTCCACGGTCACGTGGACTACTGAATTAAGACTGAGATGAGAACTGAACTAGCGCGGTGAGAACTCGCCGTGCCAATTCACATTATAGCACAACTTTACATATACACACAGGGTTTGAGGTAACTTTTTTAGAGTGTCACTTTCTCCTGTATTGCTTCTATCAGATACCCAAGCCTACGGATGCAGTCCAACGTGTTGTCCGTCAGCACCGTGTGCCCTGCCATCTGCGCGAAGATACGAGACTTGTCGCACTCCGGGTAGACCATCCGTGTCCCGTAAACATGTTTGATCCGAACCTTGATCATCTGTTGCTCTTCCATCTTCTCATCCCACTTGCGCCATGCGTCACACGTGGGACATCCGGGTTCGTACTCGTCGCACCGCGCACCGAAAATTTCCTCGAAAGTCTCTTCCATGATTACTCCTCGTCCTTTTCAATCTCAGTCAAATAGCCTTGTAATGATTCGTCATGTACGTTACTGAGCAATTCATCAATTGCCATAAACTCTCTATTTTCTATGTCTTCTTTTAGTTGAACATAAACGCGTTCCAATAATTCTTCCCTAGTCATCACACTCTCCCAAATCTAAAATATTTGACGATCCGATCACGGAACTGCGCCTTGTGCCGCAAGAGAAGAGACGTTTGCAATCTCTCCATGTCCCACGACACCACGCGACAATTCGTTGGTCCGGGCTTTTGATAGCCAATACTTATCATTGATGGTCCCCAGTCCTTCCTGAATACCACCTCCCCTTGATCATTTTTAATTAGCATTCCATCCTCCTGTGGTTAGTTAAAAACAACAATTGCCCAAGCGCAAAGCGCGAAGACATACGCGCACGCCAATAAAAGAATTAAATCCATCAATAGTTTCATTTCTTCATCTTCTCCCATAGTTTGGTTACCCAATATGATTCGCTCCACGTACCATCGCGTGTCACGAACCCTTTCTCAAACTGGAAGCCAGCACGCGCCACGCGGTCGAGATGATCGTCAGTAGATAATCTCTCTTCCGAATAGCAGAACCAGCCAACGTCCGTCACCGCTCTAACGTCATCCCACGTTCCACGTTCCGATGGATCGAAAACTTTAGTCGCACTCTCCAAATCAATAGAAGTGCCACGTTTTGCATACTGGAACACATACTCGATTGGGAATTCCGCTTGTCTTTTTAGTGGGGCTTTCATCACCAGTCCTTGATTATTTCTCTTCTGACCCAGAGCCAATCGACCTCGTATTTACCATCGGCTCTCCACTCCGTATCGTCGTCGTTTTCACCTATACGTGTGAACACGTAGCCGATGCACTCTCGGGTGTCCTCGAATGTTTTATAAGTATCATTAACCAAAAGTAGTAATTCTTCGTGGTTTTGAACATGCGAATAAGTGTCGTACCACTTGATGTCCTCCGCGTGGTAGTTGATCTGCAACTTGTTCTCATCGATCTCGCACTCTTCTAACGCCGCCCGGCAAGTGTCTTTAGATTTGGCTTCGGCAATGAATGTGTAGAACGTATGCTCGTTTAGTTTGTCGTCGTCGTCGGTGAACCGGATCGTGTACGCGACTGTTGATCTATATCCCATTCGTTTTCTCCATAGTTTATAAAAAAGTAATTTCCGATTGAACTGCATTGCTCACTTCATGTATTGACTGTCTTGGGGTTGAGTTGCTTGAGCATCTCCATGTTGAAGCATGGGAAGTAGTGGGACTTGTTCAGCGGCACGATTGTGTACCGATGCTTTTTCGCCCGCTTCTCCCCGCATGGGAGACAACACTCATACTCAAGCATCCATCTGTCAATGGAGAACTCTTCGCCGCAATCGACGCACTCGGGAATCTTCATGCTGACCTCATCGCGTCGTATGCTTGCATCACCTCATAGCCCTGAACCTCATACTTGAAGCGCCCGTCGTATGCGGCAGATGTATCACCAGCCATGTACAACAGTCTGTCGAGGTGCGCCGACGCCTCGTCCGGGTAGACACCCATCACATGGCGCTCTGTGTCGGGGTACTCACTACACCAAAGAATAAATACTTGGGGGAGATCAGGACACCCCATCTCTTGTTCGGTCTGTTGGCTGATCTCTTCATGATAGAACGCTTTCATCTTGCCCATAACTACTCCTTGACTTGTGGATACTTGTGAATTCCATGGGTACATGGATGTCTAGTTAACGATGCAGGTCACGGCGCAGGGTAGCGTGTTGAGAAGTCGCCGTGCCAATTCACATTATAGCACAACTTGACTTATAACCACAGGCTTTGGCATATCTTTTTTTCGTGGGGCTGGCGGGTGA
>Ga0209400_1001797_pt1 | contig 16784 bp, 16 predicted proteins | sample M_130807_EF_Meta_FD_187313 | JGI IMG/M metagenome (GOLD analysis project Ga0209400, IMG submission 187313) | Freshwater microbial communities from Lake Montjoie, Canada to study carbon cycling - M_130807_EF_MetaG (SPAdes) (version 2) | ecosystem: Environmental > Aquatic > Freshwater > Lake... | reverse complement strand
GAACAAGCCCTATGACATGAAGGAATTGATTTTGAAGGTCGCTGATGAAGGCGATTTCTTCGAAATTCAGGAAGCGCATGCGAAAAATATCATCACGGGTTTTGCCCGCATTGATGGGCGCTCGGTTGGCATTATCGCCAATCAACCGATGGTACTGGCGGGCGTGCTGGATTCAGATGCCTCGCGCAAGGCTGCGCGTTTTGTGCGTTTTTGTGATTGCTTCAACATTCCGCTGGTGACTTTTGTCGATGTGCCGGGCTTCTTGCCGGGTACCGCGCAGGAATATGGTGGTCTGATCAAGCATGGCGCGAAACTGCTCTATGCTTATGCAGAAGCCACCGTGCCGAAGATCACCATCATTACGCGCAAAGCTTTTGGTGGCGCTTATGTTGTGATGGCATCCAAGCATCTACGGGGTGATGTCAATTACGCCTGGCCGTCAGCACAGATTGCGGTGATGGGCGCCAAGGGCGCGGTGGAGATCATCTTCCGCCAAGATATTGGCGATGCGGAGAAGATTGCAGAGCGCACAAAGGAATATGAAGACCGCTTCCTCTCGCCATTTGTGGCGGCCGAGCGCGGTTATATTGATGAGGTGATTATGCCCAATGGCACGCGCCGGCGCATTGCGCGTGCTCTGGCCGCGCTGCGGCACAAGAGCCTCGATAATCCGTGGAAGAAACACGATAATATTCCGCTTTAAGCGGCACATAGAAAAAGGCCCCGGAGACGGGGCCTTTTTTGTGCCGTCTTTGCGAGCGGAGCGAAGCAATCCAGAGCAGCATGTGAGGCCCCTGGGTTGCTTCGCCTGCGGCTCGCAATGACGGATCTAGATTTCTGGCAGTTTTGCCAAAATCACTTCGCGCTTGTCTTGTAGATTTGTGGGTAGCTTCACGCTCTCGCCCAGACGTTCGACATTTTCATCGACCGTAAAACCCGGCGTGTCGGTCGCAATTTCAAACAGCACGCCGGATGGCTCGCGGAAATAGATCGACTTGAAATAAGTGCGATCAAGAACAGGCGTTGTTTCCAATCCGGCACGGCGGATTTCGGCGACCATAGCGTTTTGGGCGGGCTCATCTGCTGCGCGAAAGGCCAGATGATGCACAGAGCCCGTGCCGCGTTTGGCTTGGGGTGCATTGGCTGCACGTAAGAGATCGATTTGCGCACCTTGCGCTTTGGCGCCGCTTTGCAAACGCATGCGCTCGAACCCCGGCAATTCGGAGCGGCCTGTTTCATACCAGCCAAAGACATCCATCAAAATGCGCGCTGTGGCTTCCACATCGCTGACAAGCAAAGTGGCCGCATGCAGACCCGTGATGGCGTGATCGGGCGAGAGCTCTTCGAGATGGGGATGTGTGAGGTCAAGAAACTCATGCTCGACCAGTTCGAGCGCCAGACCATCGGGGTCATGCAAAGCAATGACGGGGGCTGTTGCATCATGATCCAGCGCGCAACCAATGCCCTCATCGTTTAAACGCTCGGCCCAGAAAGGCGCAGAGCCCGGTGGAATGGAGAAGGACACGGCTACTGTCTCACCAAAGCCCGGTTGTCCTGCGCGCGTATCTTCCCACGAGAAGAAAGTGATCAGCGTGCCGGGCGTGCCAGTCGTGTCGCCGTAATAGAGATGCCAGCTCGCAGCATCATCAAAATTGACGGTCTTTTTGACGAGCCGCAATCCGAGCACGCGTGTGTAGAAATCATGCGTGCGGCGGATGTTGCCAGACAAAGCGGTGACGTGGTGGAGGCCGATGGATTGTGTCATGGGCCATGACATGGCGCGGGATTCACACCCCGTCAACCACAAGGATTCCGCCCCCCTTAACCGTGACTCACTGTAGCCCTGCCAGATTCACACAAGGGTAAGGAGGCAGGCTCAGTCTGATCGCATGTTTCAGTAGCGTAACCTGAGTGAGGCTTTGCGTGTTGAGCCGTTTTGAATTGGGAGAGGGGGAAACCCCGCGTGCTTCCATTGCCGCGCTTGCGGCCCGCCCCGTCCTCACGCAAGAGGATGTGACCCACCTGCGCCGCCGTGTGCTGCGCTTTGGCTGTGTTACCCGCGCCGAGGCCGAGGCATTGTTCGAGATTGATGCCGCCCCCTGCGCCAAGCCCGAGAGCTGGACGCCGCTGTTTGTCGAAGCCCTGACCGACCATATTGTCTGGCAATCACGCCCGACCGGAGTGGTGAGCCCCGAACAGGCCGCTTGGCTGCTGGCCCGCGCCGACGGGGCCAAAACGCTTACAAGGCTCGCTCTGCTGGTGAATATTCTGGCTGAGGCCCATCAGGTTCCGGCGAGCTTTTTGGCGGCGGTGAAGGAGCGGGCGGCCGGGTGGCCGGGCTTGGAGAAAATCCATTCAGCTGCCTGAAAAGAGGGCTGAAAAGGAGCCGGCTGCGCTCCGGCTTCCCCCTTAGGCGAATGGACCAAATTGCTGCGTCGCCATAAAGATGGACCCCGATAAATTCTCGCTCGGCGCTTCCCTGCGCTGGGACCTGTCGGGGCGCATATGTTCAAGAAAATTCTCATCGCCAACCGTGGCGAGATTGCCTGCCGTGTCATCAAGACCGCCAAGCGCATGGGCATCAAGACGGTCGCTGTCTATTCGGATGCTGATAAAGACGCACTCCATGTCGAAATGGCCGATGAGGCCGTGCATATCGGCCCGCCCGCGGCGGCAGAATCCTATCTCGTCATCGAGAAGATCATTGCCGCCTGCAAACAGACGGGCGCTGAGGCTGTGCATCCTGGTTATGGCTTTTTGTCCGAGCGCGAGGCTTTCGCCCATGCGCTGAAAGAAAACGGCATCGTCTTCATCGGCCCCAATCCGCGCGCCATTGCCGCGATGGGCGACAAGATTGAATCGAAGAAATTTGCCAATGCGGCGAAAGTGTCGACCGTGCCCGGTTATCTTGGTGTGATTGAGGATCCCGACCACGCCGTGAAGATCGCCGATGAGATCGGCTATCCGGTGATGATCAAAGCGTCGGCTGGTGGCGGCGGCAAAGGCATGCGCATTGCCTATAGCAAGGATGAAGTCGCAGAAGGTTTTACGCGCGCCAAGTCGGAAGCGAAAAGCTCCTTTGGTGATGATCGTGTCTTCGTTGAAAAATTCATCGTCAATCCACGTCACATCGAAATCCAGGTGCTCGGCGACAAGCATGGTAATGTGATTTATCTGGGCGAGCGCGAATGCTCGATCCAGCGCCGCAATCAGAAGGTGATTGAAGAAGCCCCATCACCGCTGCTTGATGAAGAGACCCGCCGCAAAATGGGCGAGCAGGCTGTCGCGCTTGCCAAGGCGGTGGATTATGATTCCGCCGGCACGGTGGAATTTGTGGCCGGCCAAGACAAGAGCTTCTATTTTCTGGAAATGAACACCCGTTTGCAGGTGGAGCATCCGGTTACTGAGTTGATCACCGGAATTGATCTGGTCGAGCAGATGATCCGCGTGGCAGCTGGCGAGAAGCTCAGCCTTCAGCAGAAGGATGTGAAGCTCAACGGCTGGGCCGTCGAGAGCCGCATCTATGCGGAAGATCCGACGCGCAATTTCTTGCCCTCAACCGGACGTCTTGTTGCTTATCGCCCACCAGCGGAAGGCGTTGAAGACGGCATTACGACGCGCAATGACACGGGCGTTTTCGAGGGTGGTGAAATCTCGATCTATTATGATCCGATGATTGCCAAGCTGGTGACGCATGCCAATGATCGCCTCACCGCGATTGAAGCGCAGGGCCGTGCGCTCGACGAATTTTACATCGATGGCATTCGCCACAATATCCCTTTCCTATCGTCGCTGATGCAGCATCCGCGCTGGAAGTCTGGCCAATTGTCGACGGGCTTTATTGCCGAAGAATATCCCGAAGGTTTTTCTCCGCTCAAAGCCGAAGGCGAAGTCGCCCATGTGCTGGTCGCAGTGGCAGCGCATGTCGATCATGTGATGAATGAGCGCAAGCGCGCCATTTCGGGCCAGTTGCAGACGCAGCGCGGTGTGACGTTTGAGCGCTCGCGCTCTGTGATGCTCGGCAAGACCCGTTTCGATATTGAGATCGAGGCGGGCGATGAGGCTTTGCTGGTACGCTTTGCGGATGCCTCTGGCCACGCCCATCATCTTGAATCCGATTGGGCGCCGGGCACAAGCGTGTGGCGCGGCTTGGTCGATGATGATCTAACCGCCGTGCAAGTGCGCCCCATTCTGAATGGTTTCCTGCTCTCGCATCAGGGTGTGTCGATCGAAGCGCGTGTTTTCACGCGTCGCGAAGCCGAGCTCTTCGCGCTCATGCCGGAGAAGAAGGCTGCCGACACGTCAAAAGTCTTGCTCTGTCCGATGCCGGGCCTCGTCAAGCAATTGCTTGTAGTGGAAGGCCAGGAAGTGAAGGCAGGCGAGGCGCTCTGCATGGTGGAAGCCATGAAGATGGAAAATGTGCTGCGCGCCGAGAAAGACGTGACGGTGAAAAAGATCAACGCAAAAGAAGGCGATAGTCTCGCCGTCGATGCTGTGATTATGGAATTCACCTAAGGCCCCGTTTTGAGCTCGATATCGAAATGCTCGGGCGGCAAGCCGCTTTCATGGCGCTTCCAGGATCGCGCATAAATCTCTTTGAATTGCGCGACGAGGCGTGTGGCATCATAGAGCCGGGCGCTTGGCAAAGCGCGGATGAGTTTTCTTTTGAGCAATTCACTTTGCGCCTTGGATTTTCCAATACGCGTTGCGAATGAAATATAGGCTTTTGTGTCAGCTACGATGGTCTCGGTCATGCCGACGGCTTGCAGCAGGCTGGCGCTCAAGCGTGATTGCCCGGTTGTGCCAGGGCGTGTGAGCACAGGCAGGCCCGCCCACAGTGCATCTGTGGTTGTCGTTGCGGCGCTGAAGGTGAATGTGTCGAGAAACAGATCCGCGCAGCGATGGCGGTGGATGTGTTCGGCTTTGCTGGCGAGACGCGGCGCAAAGATGAGCCGCGCTGGTTCCAGACCTTGAGCAGCCAATTGTGCGCGCAAATAATCGCGCGAGCGGGCGCTGGGGCCATCTGACAGCCAAAGCAGGCTGTCAGGCACGCCTTTGAGAATGTGAATCCAGGCTGCAAAAACCTCTTCGTCGATCTTCAGCCAATTGCCGAAAGCGCAGAAGACAGTGGCGTTTTCGGGAAGGCCATGATCAGCACGTTGGGGTTCGCCCTCGGGAAGGGTGACGCGATCTCCGCATTGAAAAGCATCCGCTAACCGAATGAGCGGCCCATTGCCATTGTCGCGCTCGTCATCTTTCACCAGCACGCGGTCAACGATTGTGTAATCGATGAAGGGTGCCGGCATGCCGGCCAAATGCTGCAACCAATGAATTTGAATGGGTGCAGGGCGCATGGCAAAGGCTTCCGGTAGGCCACCACCCAGATAGCCATCAAGATCAATCAGAATGGAAATATTGTCAGCGCGAATTTGCGTGGCCAATTGGGCCGGCGTCAGGCCGCGACAATCGCGGTAATTTGGCGTGGTCGCACGAATGCGTCCCGCATAATCGCTCGGGTCATTAGCATTGAGATGCAAGGCATAGAGATAGAGGTCGGCACCTGTCGTGCCATGCGCCTCAAAAAACGGCGAGAGCAAATGACCAATCGGATGTTCGCTGAAATTATAAGAGACAAAGCCGATGCGTAATTTGGCGCTGGCTCGGTGTTTCGTCTCGGGCAGGCGTGGATTGCGCGCATGCAACATATCACCAACTGCATTGAAGACACGCATCAAGAGATGATCCTCAATGCCATAATAGGGCAGCAGGAAACTCAAGCGCCGCAGGGCATTGATGTCGTTCAGCATCCAACGTGGCCGCGCATCTGCGGGCAAGCTCTGGTCGATGGCTGGCAGGAGCACTTGTCTTGCTTGCGCGCGATGGTCGAGTCGCGCGATGCGCCCGGCAATGGAGAGATAAGAGGCGAGGCGAATGTCGAGGGTTTTTGGTGGCAGGGCTTTGATTGTGGCGGCTGTAATCTCGAGTGCTTCATCCAATCTGTTGACGCATTGATAAGCGACGGAGAGTTGCTCAAGCGCCGGGATGGTCTGGCCATTGCGCGTGATAAATTGTTCAATCAGTGTCACCGCTTCGGGATAGTTTGCGTCCTGAATATAGAGATTGGTGAGCTCACGCAGATATTCAAAATGGTTGGGTGTGCGCGTCAGGCTTTGTACGAGAAGCGCTTGCGCTTCATTTTTCCGCGCTATGCCCACAAGCAGATCAGACAGGCTTAAAACACTGGCTGCTCTTTGCGGATCGCGGCGAATAGATTCTCGCAATATGGCTTCTGCTTCGGCAAAATTACCTTCGCGTTTGAGGGCGACACCCAGATTGTGAAAAGCGCTGGCATCACCGCCAGTGGCACGAAGCGCGAAGCGCAAGGCCTCCGCCGATTTGGTGAAGGCACCTGTGTTGAAATACAGCTCGCCCAGAAAGGTCCAGAGTTCACCACGTCCGGGGGCGAGTTTGGCTGCCGCTGAGGCATTTTCTATGGCTTTGCGGAGATCTTGGCGCGCGGCAGCTTCGCGCGCCTTTTGGAAAAGACTTTCGGCAGCTTTGGACATGAAAAACAATCTAAAAAAATGGTGCTCAATGAATGTGGCGAGCCTATCAGCCTCTGCCTGCGGCTGGAAGGGGCGGCGTGGGTGCGATACAAGGGGGCATGCCGCTGTATTTCGCTTACGGATCCAATATGGATGTGAAGGCCATGGCCGAGCGCTGCCCGCGCTCCAAGCCATTAGGGTCTGCACGTCTCGCACGTCACCGCTTTTTCATTATGGACAGCGGCTGGGCCTCTGTTTGTGCAGACCCGCGGCGGGAGGTACATGGCGTCTTGTGGGATTTGGCGCTGGCCGATGTGCGCGTGCTCGACAAATATGAGGAAATTCACAGCGGTCTTTATCAAAAGATCATTCAACCCGTTTTGCGCGGTGGTGGCGCATCTGCGCGCGCGCTTGTTTATGTGGGCGGCAGTTTGAAGCCGGGTGTCGCGCAACCGGGCTATATGGAAGAGCTCGTTGCAGCAGCCCAAGGATGGGACTTTCCTGAAACTTATCTGCGCGAATTGAAGGGCTTTGTGCCAGCCAGCAAACGATCAGCCCCAACACCAGCTGCAACAGCACCCGATAGGCCCGCACAATCGAAGCAGGGCGTCAAAGTGCGCCCGCGTTTTGCCACACCGCTCGATAAGGGCCGTTCATGATTGATATGCTCGTCATTCATGTGCGCATTGAAGGCAAAGTGCAGGGTGTGGGTTTTCGCAATTGGACCGCACGCGAAGCACGCATGCGTGGCCTTTCGGGCTTTGTGCGCAATCGTCACGATGGATCAGTGGAAGCGGTTTTTTCCGGCGATGCGGATGCCGTGTCGGCACTGGCCGAGGCCTGCGGGCGCGGGCCAATCGGTGCGCGCGTTGAGCGTGTGGATGTACGCCCCGGTCGTGAAGAAGATCTCGCTTATGTCGCCGCGAGTTTTCCGATTTTGCCGACGGCTTAGGCGGTCGGTCCAAAGATCTCTTCAAAGGCAGCGCGCAGCGCCATATCGACTTCTGGCATGGTCACGGGCAGGCCTAGATCGACAAGACTTGTGACGCCGTATTTCTGTGCCGAGATTCCGCAGGGCACGATGCCGGAGAAATGCGACAGGTCGGGTTCGACGTTGAGCGAAATGCCATGAAACGTCACCCAGCGGCGAAGTCGAATGCCGATGGCGGCAATCTTGTCTTCAAAGCCGTCGCCCTTGTCGGGGCGCTTCACCCAGACACCAACACGATCTTCGCGCCGCTCGCCGCGAATATTGTAGGTGCCAAGCGTGGCGGTTATCCAATCTTCGAGGGCCGCTACAAAGACGCGCACATCGGGTGTGCGGCGTTTCAAATCGAGCATGACATAGGCGACCCGTTGGCCGGGGCCATGATAGGTGAATTGTCCGCCCCGTCCGGTTTTATGCACGGGCAAGCGGGCGTCGCGCAGGTCTTCATCCTGTGCTGATGTGCCTGCCGTATAGAGGGGCGGGTGCTCGACCAGCCAGACAAGCTCGGCTGCTTTGCCCTCGGCAATGGCCTCGGCGCGGGCCTCCATAAAGGCCACAGCTTCAGCATAGGGCGTCAGGCCCTCGGCAATAGCCCATTCGACGGGCAGATGGCCGGGCGCTGCCATCATAGGGCGGGCAATGCTATCGCGTGTCTGAGGGGCCGGATTCGGGGACAAAATCACTCTCCTGAAGCGCCCTTTCATCGCATATTGGCAAGGATTTGCGAAAGAGGGCGAAAAGCGGCTTTCAAAGCTTGTCACAGTGGAGGTGATTTGTTAGACGAGCCGCCTACCAAGTGGCGGGGCCAACCTCGTCATTTCAAATGTGCGGCCATGGCGGAATTGGTAGACGCGCTAGCTTGAGGTGCTAGTCCTTTAACCGGGGTGGAAGTTCGAGTCTTCTTGGCCGCACCATTTCTTCTTGATCTTATCAAATCTGATCGCGCTGGATGATGGATTTGCTTCCTCTTTAGCGCTTTTAGCGTGAGCTTGTGCGCTGGCTCGGGCAGCAATTGACTTCGGCCCATGGCTCTATAAAGAGCCGTTAAGAATGCAAGCAGTCCAAGCCGGATATCGTCCATGGCCGAACTAGAAGACGAGAAGGCCCTTTTGGCCCCTGATAGCCCGCGCGACGATGAGGGTGAACTGCGTTCTTCCTTCGTCGAGGCGGCTGCAGCCTCGATTGAGGCTGGCGATGCCGATGCCTTGCGGGCCTTAGCGGGTGATCTGCACGAAGCTGATCTCGGCGCGCTCATTGAAGCACTCGAAGCTGATCAGCGCACACGCCTCGTTGAATTGCTCGGTGATGATTTCGACTTCGTCGCACTGACCGAAGTCGATGAAAAAGTCCGTGAAGATATTCTCGAAGATTTGGCGCCCGAGACCGTTGCCGAAGGCGTGCGCGATCTCGAAAGCGATGACGCGGTCACCATTCTTGAATATCTTGATCGCGAAGATCAGGAAGAGATTCTTGAGGCGCTGCCCGCGGTCGATCGTCTTGCCATTCAGCGCTCGCTTGATTATCCGGAAAATTCAGCCGGTCGTCTCATGCAGACGACGCTGGTGCGCACGCCCCCGTTTTGGACGGCGGGTCAGACGCTCGATTATATCCACGATATTTCTGACGAAGAGCTGCCCGATTCTTTCTTCGAAGTTTTCGTCGTTGACCCCGCTTATCGTTTGCTCGGCAATATTTTCCTCGACAAATTGGTACGTGCGCGCCGCTCCTCAAAGCTTGATGAGCTGATGGACCCAGATCGCCGTCGCGTGCTTGTGACGGATGATCAGGAAGAAGTCGCCCGTTTTTTCGAGCGCTATAATCTCGTCTCTGCGCCCGTTGTTGATGAGGCCGACCGCCTTGTGGGCGTGATTACCATTGACGACATCGTGGACGTTATCCGCGAAGAAGCTGCCGAAGATATCGGCGCGCTCGGTGGTGTGAGCCCACAAGAAGAATTATCCGACACGGTTTTGTGGATTACCAAGAGCCGCTTCACTTGGCTCTTTATCAATCTCATCACCGCCTTTGTCGCGTCGAGCGTTATCGGCCTGTTTGAAGATCAAGTGCAGAAAATGGTGGCTCTGGCTGTGCTCGTGCCAATTGTCGCCAGCCAAGGTGGCAATGCTGCCACACAGACGATGACGATTGCCGTGCGCGCTTTGGCGACACGCGAACTCACGCGTGCCAATGCTTGGCGTGTCGTGCGTCGTGAGGCTTTGGTAGGCTGCATCAACGGTGTTGGTTTTGGCATTATCACCGGCATTGCAGCAGCCACATGGTTTGGCATGGCGTCACTGGGCATTGTCATTGCGCTTGCCATGTTCACCAATCTGGTCGCTGGTGCCTTGGGTGGTATTCTCATCCCCATCGCGCTTGAAAAATTTGATGCCGATCCGGCGGTCTCTTCGGGCGCTTTTGTGACAACCGTCACAGATGTTGTCGGCAATTTCGCTTTTCTGGGCATTGCGACTTTGTGGTTCAAGCTCGGATAAGAGCCCATTAACTCCCTGTTGACGCGCGCGGATTAATTTCGCGCTATGCGCACTCCTCATCTTCTTCTCACGGCACTGGCCGCTCTTGCTCTCGTTGGCTGTGGCGGGCCTCGTATGCCTGCAGGCTCGCAATTCACCGGGCCTTACCCCACCGACTTTGAAGTGCATGGCATTGATGTCTCCAAATATCAGGGCGACATTGACTGGGCCACAGTGCGCCGCTCGGGCGTTGAATTCGTCTGGATCAAGGCGACCGAGGGTGCCAACCACGTCGATTCAAAATTCCAGCAGAACTGGGCGGGCGCGAAACAGGCGGGCATTGCGCGCGGCGCTTATCATTTTGTGTGGTGGTGCCGTCACCCGCATGAAGAAATAGCATGGTTCAAGGCCAATGTGCCCAATGATCCCGATGCTTTGCCACCTGTGCTCGATGTCGAAGCCACACCGGATTCTAAAAGCTGCAAGCGCACTTTGCATCGCGAGGAGGTGCTCGCCGACATGCGCATCATGCTGCAGGACATAGAACGCGCTTACGGTAAGCGCCCGGTGATTTATGTCACGGTCGATTTTTACCAGCACGTCATGCATCCGAATGAATTTTCGGATTATCCGGTCTGGGTGCGCAGCGTGAAACATTCCCCGCCTGTGACCTATCCGGGTCGTCGCTGGGCTTTTTGGCAATATCAATCCGATGGCCTCGTGCCGGGCATCCGCGGCAAAGTGGACCGAAATGCTTTTGCGGGAACCCGTGCCCAGTGGAATGCGTGGCTGCAGGGTCGCTAATCCGCGCGTGAGGCCTCTGGGTTGCTTCGCATCGCTCGCAATGACGGATCTCCTTTGCTAGGATTGCCTTAAACGGGAGGATGCAATGCTGAAATTATGGGGCCGTCTTAATTCGCTCAATGTGCAGAAGGTTGTCCTCGCGCTGGAGGAAAGCGGCACGCCTTATCAGCGGACTGATGCGGGCCTGCAATTCGGCCATAATAAAACTCCCGAATATCTGGCCAAAAATCCGATGGGTCTCGTGCCCGTGCTCGAAGATGATGATTTCGTTTTGTGGGAAAGCAATGCGATCACGCGTTATCTTTGCGCCAAATATGCGCCGGCTCTTTACTACAGCGACTTGCGAGAGCGTGCAGATGCAGAGCGCTGGATGGATTGGCAAGCGACACTGAACGGCGCGCTTGTTCCTGCTTTTTACAATCTGGTTCGCGCCGAACCCAGCAAGCGCGACATGTCGGCAGTTGAGACATCTTTAAAGAAAACAGCCGAACTTTTTGTCATGTTCGATGCGCATCTGAAAGACCGTGACTTTGTTGCGGGGCAACACTTCGGCTTTGGTGATTTCGGGCTTGCGCCGATCGCGCATCGTTGGCTGCATATGCCCTGCGAGCGCGCATCCATTCCGAATGTGGAAGCTTGGTATCAGCGGCTCATGCAGCGTCCGGCTTTTCAGCGTGTGCTGACTTTGCCGCTCAGCTGATCAGGCTTCTGCATCTTCATCCGCATGGGGTTCTGTATCCACGGAACCCGGCAGGCCCAAGCGATAGATGCCGCGGAAATCTTCCGGATCAGCGGGCTCGCCTTTGCGATAGATGATGATCTTTTCGGCGCGCGCGAGGCCGATGGCGGCATTACGCACTTCGCGGGCCCATGTGCCAGCACTGGCATCATCACCCTTGCGGCCTTCGGCAAAATGTTTGGCGACGACCATCGGGTTGATGCGACGCCCGTCGGCTTCATGCAGCATGCGCATGATCAGCGCTTCGAGCGTGGGTTTCTTTTTCTTGGGCTCCGTCACGCTTGTGTCTCCGGCGGCTCGTTATAAGTCACGGCCTCTTGAGCATCCGACATATATTGGCGTGCTGACATCACGACCAGAATAGCGGCTGTTGTTGCCATAAAGGCATAAGGCCCCGCGAACCAGCCAAAATAAGCCAAAGCGAAAAAGAAAGCACGTTGTCCGCGTGTGAAATGGCGCCCGGCCGCAATATTCATCTTGGCCGCGCGCATTGCGGTACGGCGACGTTCTTCCTTATCAGGCGAGATTTTCTGCGGGGTCGCGCCGACCAAGATCGCCGTATAGTTGAACAGCCGATAGGACCAAGCGAATTTGAAAAAGGCATAGCCAAAGATCAGGATGAGGCCGACGATCTTTACTTCCCACAAAGTTCGCGTTTGATCCGCGCCAAAGGGGAGGTCGGCAAAAATCTTCAACAGATCATCGGTAGCGCGCAACAGGGTGGAGACGCCACCAATCGCGAGCAGAGAGGTGGAGGCGAAAAAGGCCGTCCCGTTTTGCAACGAGGCCATAAGTGAGGAATCCATAATCCGGTTTTCACGCTCGGACATTTCGAGCATCCAGCGCACACGGTAATGATCCATCAGGCGATTGAGGCCCTGATCAGCTCCCGGCCCATGGCCGATCAGCAGATGATAGGCAGCCCAAGCAGCGACAAAAAAGCCGAAGGCAAGGAGATCAGGCGTGGTCAGGCCAAAGTCATTCACGGCGGGCGTCCGTCTCTAGCGAAGGAATCAGATCTAATTCCAGATTAGCGGGGCGGACCTTGTGGCGCGACCCTTGTCAGTTCGGGGCTGCTATGCGCCCTATTTATGGCTAGGCTAGAGTTTCTGACGGTGAGGAGGCAGGGCACATGCAAGGAGCGGGCGGCATTGCGCTGGTGACAGGGGCGGGGTCAGGCATTGGCCGCGCGACCGCTTTGGCATTGGCAGAAGCAGGCTGGACTTTGGTGCTGGCGGGTCGGCGGCCTGAGCCTCTGGATGAGGTGGCAACCCTCATCCGCAAGCAGGGTGGCGAAGCTTTGCCTTTGCCAAGTGATGTGTCGGATGAAGAGAGCGTCGATGCTTTGTTCAACGAAGTGCAACGTCTCTATGGCCGCCTGGATTTGCTGTTCAACAATGCAGGTCTCTTTTCACCCGCTGTCTTGCTGGAAGATCTGACCTATGGCCAATGGCGTCAGGTTGTCGACGTCAATCTGTCAGGCGTGTTTCTCTGCACGCGCGCAGCTTTTCGTCTGATGAAAGCGCAAGATCCGATGGGTGGGCGCATCATCAACAATGGCTCGATCTCGGCCCATACACCGCGCCCCAATTCGGCGCCCTATACGTCGACCAAACATGCGGTGACGGGCCTCACCAAATCCGCAGCGCTTGACGGGCGTAAATATAATATTGCGGTTGGCCAGATCGATATTGGCAATGCTGAGACGGATATGGTGGCGCGCATGAAGACCGGCGTGGCTCAGCCCGATGGGCGCATCATGCCCGAGGCGGTGATGGACGTGAGCCATGCCGCCAAGGCGGTGGTCAATATGGCCAGTCTGCCTCTGGATGCGAATGTTCTGTTCATGACCGTCATGGCAACCAAAATGCCCTTTGTCGGACGCGGCTAAGGCGGCTAGACGAGGCATATGGCACTTCATCTCATCAAACTCTGCGTCGGCGCGGACTCGATCAAAGACCTTGAGGACTGGATCGAGCTCAAGCTTCGCCAAATGAAAAAAGACGGGCGCAAGCCCGAGCAATATCACACGACACGCATGCTCCCAAAGCGCGTGGATGAAATCCTTGACGGCGGCTCGCTCTATTGGGTGATCAAGGGACAAATTGCAGCGCGTCAGGAAATGCGCGACATCCGTCCCTTTACCGATGGCGAGGGCATATCGCGCTGTCATCTCGTGCTGGAGACAAAAGTCATTCCGGTCATGCCGCGTCCCTGTCGCCCGTTTCAAGGCTGGCGCTATTTGAAGGATGAGGAAGCGCCGCGCGATCTGGGTGAGGGCGGTGCGGATGTCGCGCTCATGCCTGAAGAGCTGCGCCGTGAATTGCGCGAATTGGGATTGCTCTGATCCATGATCATCAACCTCCTCATCGCGCTCGCTATCATCTTCGGTGTCTACCACGCGATCCGCTTTGCTGGACGCGCGCAACCGAAAGTTTTGGTGCGTGCGGTGAAACTGGCGGGCGGTGTTGCTGCTTGTGGGGTCGCGGGACTTTTGTTTCTACGAGGTCATAGCGAGATTGCCATTGCACTGATTGGTCTGGGTGCGTGGATTGCGGGTTATGGCGTTGCGCCGCAATGGTTGCAGCGTTTCAAAGGCGGCAAGCCCGGTGCGCAGCGCTCGGCCATGATCGAGATTGAAATTGACCAAAGCTCCGGCGCGATGCAGGGCGTCGTGCTGGCGGGAAAATACGAAGGGCGCCAGCTCGGTGAACTGACGCCCGCAGAATGCAATGCGCTCTATCAGGAAGTTTTTGCCGCCGATCAATCCGGCGCACGTTTATTAGAGATTTATTTTGACCGCCGTTTTCCCGGCTGGCGTCAGACAAGCGAGAGTGACGCGAATGCGGGGCGCAGCCATGCGGCCCATCACCGTGTCACTGGCGCGATGTCCGAGGATGAAGCTTATGAAGTCCTGGGGCTTGGGAAGGGCGCCACGCGTGATGAAATTACGTCCGCTCATCGCACGCTCATGAAGAAACTGCATCCCGATCACGGGGGGACGACGGCTTTGGCTGCGCGTGTCAACGAGGCTAAGGAAATCCTGATGCGTCGTCATCAGTAAGGCCTTCAGTTCTTGGTGGTGAAGCAGCTCATCCCTGAGCGCTTCAAGGATTTGCAGGCGGCTTCAGCTTGTGTTTCCGACAGACCCGCAAAACGTGCGCGATAGACTGTCTGGCGACCTTTGCTGATTTTTTCTGTCACAGGCGTTGCTTTGGCGAGCGTGCCTTTGCTGGCTGTTTTGGCGCGCGAGATCAAAGCTTGTGCTTTTTTCGGCGCATCAGTCGCGCCGATTTGAATCATCACGCCCTTGGCTTTGGCGGGCGCTGCTTTTTCAGCAGAGGCGACTCTTTTTGTCGGTGCTGCTGGTTCAATGCGCGCATATTTGGGTTCAGCGCGCGTGGTCATTTTCGGTGCGGGAGCGTCAGCGGCTTGCGCGCCATTCACCCAACGCATGCCATTGGCTTGTGCGGGCGGCACGACAGCAGCTGCATTCAAAGACGGGCGGTTGGCATTGTCGATTGATACGCCTTGATAGCCAACAGGCTCGGTCGAGGCGACTTGCACGGGGCGTGCGGGCGCTGCGGCTTCACTTTCCGCCCGCGAGACTTGCACGCGTGTTTCCGGTTTGGCTTTTGCCTTGGCGGTGACAGCAGGTTCCATCCGCGCATGGGCAAAAACCGACGGCGCTGTTTTCACATGCGATGCATATTGGATCTTGTCTGTGATGAGATTGGCCATAATGCGGTCGCGTGCAGCCGCCGATGTGCCACCGAGCACGGCTGCTACAACATGCTGACCGTCACGGCGCACAGAGGTGAGCAGATTAAAGCCCGAAGCATTGGTGAAGCCGGTCTTGATCCCGTCTACGCCCTCAATGCGACCGAGCAGATTATTGTGGTTGCGGATCGACTGGCCTGCATAGCGGAAGTTCGATGTGGCGAAATAGCTGTAATATTTCGGGAAGCGTTCCTGAATGGCGCGACCGAGCACAACGAGATCGCGCGCGGTGGTGACTTGGCGCTTATCAGGAAGGCCCGAAGCATTCGCATAAACCGTGCGCGACATGCCAAGCGAACGCGCTTTAGCAGTCATCATGTCAGCAAAGCGTGCTTCCGAGCCACCGATATGCTCAGCAATAGCAGCGGCCACGTCATTGGCCGAACGCGTAACGAGAGCTTTGATCGCATCTTCGGCGGAAATTTCATCGCCTGCAGAGAGATAAAGCTTTGACGGCCTCATTGATGCGGCGTGACGCGAAATGCGGATCGGCGTGTCGAGTGTCATCTTGCCGCGCTCAAGCTGCTCAAACAGCATGTAAAGCGTCATGACTTTTGTCACGGAGGCGGGATGTCGAAGCTCGTTCTCACTCTTGGCGTAGAGAATTTTGTTGGTGTTCGCATCAATGACGAGCGCGGCGAAGGGCGGCGTATAGCCGGTGATCACATGCGGGCGCTTGCCCTTTTTCTTTTTCTGGGCGGCCTGGGCTTCCATCGCGGGCAGCGCGAGCGAGAAAATGAGGCTAATGCCTGCCAGAATTGCAAACGCTCGGCTTTTCTGGCTCGCCACACGCATCATCATTCGCTTCAACCCCGACCGCCTGAGCCTGGACCTTCCGGACCGTCACCCAAAAACAACAGTCCGGAAAAGTTAAGTGAACGCGGTTACGACAGAGTTAATCTGGGCTTTCCCAAGGGCGAGTTTTCTGAAGGCCAGATAGGGGCTTACCGACGAGCTTGGTGAGATTTCTTCAAATATCTTCAAAAAAGACCGGGTTCTTTGGAACAATTGCCTGCGCAGACCGTTCTGTATATAGTCTGGAAGCCTTGTGTTAACCATCCAGCCCTTTGATTTTAAACAGAATAACGTTTTCAAAAACCTGTTTTAGGTCAGCCTTTTCTTTGACTTTTGAAGGAGGGAGACATGCGCGTCTCTTCATTTTCAATTCCCGTGATAGCTGCGGTTCTTCTGGCAGGCTGCGGGCCGCAAGATCGTTCTGTGGAATTTTACACCCAGGCAGAGAATGCCGCCGAATTCGCGAATGCGATTGAAATTTGCAAAAAATCCGGTCTCAGCCAAAAAGATAAATGCGTCGCTGTCTGGCAGGCGAAAGCCAAGATGGATGCTGCCGAGGACAAGGTGCTGCGCGAGCGAGCCATTAGCGAACTGGGCGGGACCACGGTCGTTCCGCAATCGCCCAGACCAGCACCTGTTTCCGGAGGCGTTTCTCCAAGCAA
>Ga0209400_1001794_pt1 | contig 16790 bp, 28 predicted proteins | sample M_130807_EF_Meta_FD_187313 | JGI IMG/M metagenome (GOLD analysis project Ga0209400, IMG submission 187313) | Freshwater microbial communities from Lake Montjoie, Canada to study carbon cycling - M_130807_EF_MetaG (SPAdes) (version 2) | ecosystem: Environmental > Aquatic > Freshwater > Lake... | reverse complement strand
TGTGGTACTTCTTTAGCATTAAGTTCATCAGCTAGTAAATTCATCGCTGAACTCAAAGTAGGCGCACCTGTTACTGGTACGACTTCTTGTACATCTTTAGGGTTTGGAATAGTCCAGGCATCTGCTACTGGCTCTGGGAACTTCTCTTTGATAATAGGCTTCTCGACTTTTGCCATTTCTTCTCGGCTTGGTCGCTTGCCTTTAGCTGCGTAGCCTCCGTTAGCCAATGCTCGCCCAAGGCTCGAAGTTTCCGCGTTTTCGCACGCGCTAGTTGAATTAACACCACGGTCAGAATCCTTCTCTTCAGCATAGCCAGTCGCGAATGCGACTTGATCGAGAAAAGTGCGATAGAGGTAAGCCTTAAAAACATATCTATTAGCTTCACATACTTCCATTTCAGTTGCGACACGTCCATCTGGATAATCCTTCCAAAACTTTTCCAGTCGGCTCTCGACTGTTTCATAATCAGCTAGATTAAACGCCATGATCTATCTCCTCTTGCTTTACTAGAAAGTCGGCTTGCTCGGTTAAAGGCCAATGAGATCCATCTGGCCATATTGAAACCCATACTGCACAGGGTTGGCAGTAATGTCGGTTGATGCCTTTAGACTTAGCATGCTGACTTACCACAGTCCAGACTGCAAATGTCTTGCCTTTGCCATTTGGGTGATCTTGTCCCCAGCGCATCTTGCAATAATCACACCATTGACCGGGTTTTGCTTTAGTAACTGTCAAGGTCATTCCAATCAGTTGATGTAATTGCTCCAGCGATTGCAGAGTAGCTACAGATGTCTTTGTAAGAGTCTGGGTGGTTTGCCGTTGTTTTAATTCTCGAGATTTTGGTGAGGATGAGACAGATTGCGACCTCGTGAGGCTCGATGTTCTTGTCAAGGTACACGCTCCAGAGTCTTGCGATCTGAATGTGATTGAGAGTTGAATCGCCGTATTCACTGCCTCGTTCAACAAGGAGTGCTTTGGCTTCATCGAGGATTTCATGCGCCTTCACTCTGACCAAAATGTGTGTCGAGCGACTGAACGACCCAGCGCATATCCTTCTTCTTTGCCTTGCTTAAATCCATGAGCATAACCAGCTGCAACACCTACTGTGAGAAACGCCAGCATAACTAGCGTTAGATATAAATCTAAATTCATTTTGCCCTTTCCATCAATCAACCATTGACTGATAAGGCGCAATCTACAGGCTACCTAGGACTAATCCAGCACCTTTTGATAACGAAACGGTAACAATTCCCCATCATCCATAGCATCATCGATCGAACGCCCAAGCGGATTATCGAGATCGTCCATACCTGCGACCGCCATAAGCAAATGTCCCATCCTTTTCTATGTGGATTATTGATACTTGAACGCCTTTAGCATCCTCTTCCACGATTAAGAAAGCCTGTTGCCAGTTCATTGTGCCCTTGGTATATGCAGCTTTGCGAATGTCCATTAGATGTCCACCCTCAAAGCCTCTCAGGATACGCCCTAATTTGCCTCCAGAAGCCTCTGTAAAGGCCGATTGCCCTGCTCTGTGAGTGTGTCCACAGATCACGCTAAGCCCATGCCTACGAGCCGCTTCTAGCGCAGTGAGTCCAGGAGTAGGCTTAATAGCCTGTTCATCACCATGAACCACAACATAACCCTTAGCAATAGGAAATGGCTTCTTATGATATGAAATACCCAGTTCATCGAGCTTCATAAACTTCTCAAACTTTAATTCTGGTAATGATAAGAATGCTGGAATCTTATTCATAATGACATTGTAAAGTCGATCAGTGTGGTTTGACCGGATCATGTGAGCTTCTTTGACATGCTGGGTCAGTTCCCATAAGACATCGACTGTCATGTCTCGATCACTAGCTAGTGTTTGCTCGTACCAGCCCGGTTTGTTTTCTGTCCATCGGCTGATCTGTGGGAGATCGATTTCATCTCCGAGAGTAACCACAGCATCAGGGCGAAACGCCTTAATAAAACTCGCAACATTCTTGACTGCTACTTCATCGTGATAAGGGACTTGTAAGTCTGGTACTACGATGGTTCTTTTCATTAATCCTCGTCATCGTCAGGATAATAACCCGGTAATTGACTTGGATTGTCATTGATCCGCTTGGGCAGAATCCAGTCAGGATAAGAGATTGGGTCTTGTATCATTGAGATACATATATCGACAGGAAAACCAGCCTTGCGCAAAGCCTTGTAATACTCATTGAGTCCAATGCAATATGCCTCTAGAGCTGAATAGCCCTGATCCTCTAATGGTTTAACTTTACGCGCAGCCATGACTTTATTCTACCTCTCTAAGAGAATATTATAAATCTCATCGACTCGCGTGTTGAGTCGCTTGATCTCGCTCAGCAAGTGTGTGATCACATAACCAGCCAATCCACCGATTATCGCAATGGTGGCAATATAGAGCTGAAAGAATTCGCCCTGTGTCATCGTTTTGGGGTCGCATATCCGAATACTCCAGCCAAGATAGCCCAAAGGATCGAGCGATAATCAGCTGCGAAATTACTGGCTGCCCAAGCAGATAGAAATGCACCAGCAGTTAATAGATAAGGGTTCTTCATGTTCATTCTGTCTCCTCTGGTGTATCGATGATTTCGATGATGTTGTCATTTGGCTTTGAAGAGTCATAACCGCCAATGCCATAAGTAACTGTTTTTCCCATTATGATTTCCTTAACCAAACTACTGGACTGACAGTAACTACGGATAGCGAAGCAGCAGTCGCAAAACCTGATGAAGAGTTTATAGATTGAATAAATCCCAAAATCATATTTGCCGTAGGACTGCTTGCTCCGTTAAGCGGAGTAAGAGCATTAGTAGCCACCGAGTATTGGTTGAGGCTAACAGTTGCTGCGGGATTAACAGCAAGCCAATACCAGCCAGCGTTTAGACTTTGACTAATTGTAATTTCAAAGTTTGTTGTAGCAGCCGTGATCGAAACATTTCCTGCATCAATTAAAACAGTGTCAGGTTGGTCATTTGTAGAATTGTTGTAAATGCCTAACCTGACATTTTGACCGCTATTGGAACTTCCGCTTCTAATTGTTATTCGGTCATATATTCCTGTTGTTGGTACAAAAAATGGCGTGTAATAGGTAATATTTGGAGTAATAGTTGAAGCGGCGATTGTAGATGTAATTGGGGTTCTGTAATAAATGGTGGATAAGTGCTTTAGGTAACTACTTGTTGGATTATTCCATTGAGTGTTGTAATCTGTTGAGTCAATCTTTGATAATAATTGACCCGTAGTTCCGCCAATAGGTACGCCTTGACCCGTTGCACCTGTCGGGCCTGTTGCGCCATTAGTGCCATTAGTGCCAGCAGTACCTGTAGCTCCTGTCGCACCTGTTGCGCCGTTGGTTCCGTTGGTTCCGTTGGTTCCGTTAGCACCTGTTGCACCTGTTGCACCTGTGGCTCCTGTTGGCCCTGCTACAGAACTTGCTGCGCCTGTCGCTCCGGTATCACCCTTGACGCCTTGAATACCTTGTGACCCAGTAGCACCAGTGTCACCCTTTACGCCAGTGGCTCCAGTCGGGCCAGTCTGACCTGTTGCACCGATAGCACCCGTTGGCCCTGTAGGGCCTCCTGCTGGGCCTGTAGCACCCTGTGGGCCTTGTATGCCAACACTTGCAACAGTTACCTGATTAACCTGCTCAGTGACAGCCAGATTAGTTACTGCTTCTTGAATGATTATTATGTCACTCATCGAGTCACCTGTGCATTGACAGTTGCAACGCCTTGGATCAATCGTGTTACTACGCCTGAAGCGGATGTAATCTCTAGATCGTAGTCGTATTTATCAGCTGACATTGCCCCAGTCTGGGCAGCAGTCGCAGTAATAGCGATAGTGCCAGTTGCACCTGTAATGGTGATGCCTGATCCAGATGAGAGACTTAAGGCTGAAGTGGCTGTTGATGATGTTAAGCGAAACTGCATAGCTGCTGTGTAACCAGTTAGGTTGATTGCTGCACCGGTTGAATCCTTATAGGTAAGGTTTAAGTTCCAGTTAGCACCTTGATCAATTACGAAAGAATATTGCTCAGCCATTTAATGATCCCCCGATCATAGGTATTTGAAGAAACTCACTATTAAGGTCAGCCGATTTCGTAAACGAGATATGGCAGTGGTGATTATGTTTGTTGATGCCTGTGTATTTGCGCCACTTCCAGTTAAGGCGTGGGCTGGCAATTCTGCCGTCAAAGATGATGTAACTGATGCGCTTTGAATTATCAGACTTTGCAAAGATACGAATCTGATCCGCAAGATCTGGCATGAGGTCAGGTTTAACTTTGCCTGTAAGATCTCGATCGATGTCGATGGCACGAACCCAGCCGTTAGCATCAGGATTGTGATCTGAAGGGCGCGCGCTGTGTCGAGTGTCACCGATCCAACCATCAGAAGTTCGATCTCGATCTCCGAATGTGTCGTCAATCTGCTCTCGTAACTGAATCGCACACTTTGAAAGTCTTGGTTTCATTAGCCTAAAAGTAACTTAGCTTCTTCGGCTGTAATGCCCAATTTAGCCAATAGGTCAGCCTTAGCGACTTCCTTGGCTGTTGCTTCCGCTTCGCGGTCAGCTTGAACTTTAGCGTTAGCCAGAGTCTCCATATTGTGCAAAGTAATCTCAGCAGGAGTTAATGCAATTTCTTTAACTTCACCTGTAGAACAGTTTACTTCGATCTTGATGTTTTCCATTTTACAACTCCCCATAAAGTGTTACGACGGTTCCGGCATCTAAATTGTTGCCACCAGCGAGCAAAGTCAAACTTGTAATTGCAGCAGAATTTCGCCAATATCCAGCAGTAAGAACTTCTCTAATGTTTCCGCTGGCAGTGCCTTCTTTGTGATTAACACTGGAAATTATAGATTTGTTAAATGATGTTCCTTTATAATTAGGAATTTCTATTTCGCCAGAGCCAGATAAGCCAGCAGCAGCAGAGGCAGCAGCTATAGAACCAAGCTCGAAGGAAGTTCCAGCAAATGAATCAAAACCTTGAACTGTAGAACCGTAGGCTCTTATTACTTGAGTATCGTAATTAGCCCCAGTATCGGCATTAACGCGCAAAAGAATAGTTTGTGCCGCTAATGCTGAAGTACCTCGAGCTTGATATACCAATTTTAGATTTGTATAAGTTGATGGAATAGATGATAAAACTATACTTGCAGCCGCTGAACTTAATACAGTTTGAGAAATTTGTACCATTCCTGCAGTCGATCCACCGCCAATAGCAACCCAAGCAGAACCACTGTAATACTCAGTGGAATTAGTGTCTTTTAGATAAGACATGTTGCCTTCTTGTGGGCTGGTTACAGCTGCTGTTCGGGCTGCTGCATCGGCGAATACCCAAACACCTTGCATTAAGTAACCGTTTGTATCTGCGGCTGTGAGAACATCACCTGTGGCGAATGTCTTGAAGCCTAATGGTGTTGCCATTTGTTCTCCTTAGTAAGAAAGTGTGTTAGTGCCTAGTATCCCATAATTTGTTCCAATAATGAACGAATCGATGATGGGTTCTAGGGTGGTTAATGTGGTTTTCCAAGCGTTCGGTTTAATGTCATGTGACACGCCGAATACCTGCAAAGTCTTAGTTAGGGTTGATGAACCCGGTTGAGTTGTGGTTACCGTGATTGGATCAAAGAAATCAAGATCCAAAGCGGCAGTAATGCCAGCATCATAACTGGCAGTATAAAGATCCAAAGTAACTGCATCGCATCGAATTGATGTTTCAGCTCGAGAAGCAACAAAAGCTAGGGCATTGTCAAGGGCATTGGCATCTGTTTCCATAAGAAGATTCTGCTCTTGATATGAGTGCAAGAAATATTTATCGATTGAGGCTTGATTGCTGGCAATCTGGGCAGTGCCACCGGTACGGGTAATGCTGGCTTTATTAAATACAAGAGTATCGTCTAGTTTCCAGAGAGCATTGTTATATGAAATACCAGTTCCATTATCGTTAAAGACCACTGGAGTGCCAGCCACGCTAGATGAAGTTAAAGCACGATCTTGGAATACAACATTCCCAAAGCCATCCATATAAAGCGCGCCGTACTCAGTGCTTTCAATAGTCTGCAACGCACCAAGAGAAGTGCGCAGATTGCCTGGGTCTGCTTGAACGGTTGTCTGTCCGGCATCGATGTCACGCATGCCCAAAGGCCAGCCAACTTGGTCAAGAATCTTGCCTATACGAGTGCCTGTTGTTTGACCAGCCGTAGCAGAAGCTACTGTGGTGATCTGAGCATTTTGGAATAATCTAAAGCCATCAACCGCTTGAATAGTTGTGTAAACCACTTCACCGACATCGCGAGGAGTGGTCGTATCGTAAGAAGTAATATAGCCAGCAAAGATTGGGTAAGTCGTGTTATTCCAAGTTGCTGTGATTGTTACCTTACGCATTGGATTGAGCAGATTGTAATAAGGACTTGCTGGGTTCATCGGGTTAAAATAACCGTTCTGATCAATGATCCGAAGGCTCATTGTTCCAGTCTGAAATACATCTGAAAGGGCTGTGCGACCGCGCGTGGTTCTGATCGAATCTACCAAATCAGAAACATCGACCGAGATCGAAGTGCTATCAGCTAATGCATTAACGCCAAGAACGCCAGAATCAATGATCATAGGCGAAGCAAAGCCAGCACCAGTTGAAAAGTTTATGATTGCGTTGATTACTGGAATTGGCATAATTAACCACGATCCGGCAAGACTGCGCCTGGTCGATAAAGATTGCTGCCGTTAGTGTTTGCAATAACTACTGCATCATTTACAGCTGCAACAAACTCATCTTGCATAATTACAGAACCGTTATTAGTTACATTAACTGTGACTGGTGCTGGCTGATTCTGTGGAATTGTGTTTTGAAGATAACTTGGAAGAGAGAAACCAAAACCACCAGTGTTGCCACCAAGCCCGCCAAAAGGATTATTAGTTGCAGGAGTTGGACTTGGCTCTATAACAACTGGAATTGGTTCTTTGTTTGTCGGTGGAATAACAACTACTGGAGTTGGTTGGAAAGGTGAATTAGGAGTCTGAGTCGCAACGATTGGTTGGTTTGGATTTAACATCGATGATGAAGTCATGTTAATTGGCATTCCAAGAATCTTGGAAAGGCTTACTGAAACTGCTTCTAAAGATTTAATCCATTCCGCAAAAGGATCGGTGACTGGCTTAATGCTATTGATCTGCCCTTGAAGAGCTGCTGTAGCCTTCTGTGAGGCTTCTAGTTGCTTCTGTAACTTATCAGCTACAACAAAATCTTCATCGAGGATTGCGCGTTGTAACTCTAAACGCAACTTCTCTTCATTTGAGATCTTGCCCTTTAATGCAGCTTCGATCTGAATCTTCTGTAAATTAAACATGGAATCGGCTTTATCTAAGATTGCCTTATTAGCAGCAGCTTTTTTATCAGCTGCAATCTTTGCCGCTGCTGCTGCTTTGATAGCCTTTAATCTAGCGGCTTCTGCAGCAGCTTCTTTTCTTGCTGTCAATAACTCAGTTGATACGCCAGAACCACCTGTAAAGAATCTACGAGCAGACGGTCTTTTAACTAGTTTCTGGGCTGTGCCTTCAGTTACATTTCCAGTTACTAACGCACTTAACCAGTCGAGTGCGCCATATTTTGAAGCATCTGAAAGCATTTGGCCAAGAGCCTTGGAAAAGGTGTCAATGTTGGCTGTTGCTTCATCTATGTTGCCATTACCAGCTAATGCAGCAAATAGATCGACTAAGCCTTTTCCGATTGATTCTTTAGCGTTATCAGCTGCAATGCTTAACTTATCGACAGATCCTGCATAAGTATCGATGGCTGCTTTGCCAGCACCTTTGCTTTGCTTTGTTAAAATTGCTTGTATTTCTTCAAATGACTTTGAAGCAAGTTGCGCTTGAGTTAATCCAGTATATAATTGTTTTAATCCCTTGTAATTGCCTACATAAGCATTTGCAAGAATGTCAACAGTTGAGGCAAAATCAATTCCATTAGCAGCTGATACATCGAAAGCCAAAGCCATTAAGTCTTGAGTCTTGGTGGTTGATAAAGTTACTTTAGCAAGTTGAGCATACGCTGGCCTTAATAAACTATCGGAAATGGCAGCTTGAGTTTCCATATTTTTGATAAAATTATCTGCATTGGCAGATTGATAAGCCAAACCAAGATTTTTTAAATTAGTTCTCAATACTCTAATTGCTCGATCATCTTCGGCGAATGCTTTAACTGAAGCCTTGCTAAAGTCAACAATGGCCTTGGCACTAAAAGTTACACCAATTGTTTTGCCTAAAGTCTTAACGCTCTTTTCAAGACTTGAAGTGGCATTACTAGCATCTTTGAAAGCTTTTTTGCCAATAAATTCTGCTGCAACATCGATCAAAATGTCTGGCATTATCCGCGCACCGTAGCTCTCTTGTTTAACTTATCTTTAATAGATTCAATAGCTTTAAGAACGCCATCTCTGGCTTTGCCATTATCTTCATCGTAAGCACGATATAGGACTCGGCCTTCCATTTTGCCATCGCCCTTCATGCTTGAGCCGTATTTACTATTAAGATTTTTTACAAATCTTGAATCAAATGTTTTACGACCAGCAGTTTCATAGATCGCACCAGCAGCAGTCTTATTGAATAAGCGCGCTAACGATCTGAATCCTTTGCGATTAGGCTTAGAAGGTGTTGTTTTAAAACCAATGCCAGCCTTTACCATTGAGGCGTTGTAGGTAGGAAATCTACCCTCACCCATTTGTCTAGGCTTCCAGCCACTAAGTATTTGACTTTCAGAAGGCGCATAGCCCCTAGCTGTCTTAACAACAGGCTTAAGGGCTATCGCCATCTCTTTAGGTAATTGCTTGGCTAAATCAGGTGTGAATTGCCTTAAGGCTTTACGAAGTGCGAGTCCGCCCTTTACTGCGACTGGCATCTTTTATCTCCTTGTTTCGATCTTTCATAGCCTGTAATAAAGCCTTAAACATTCTCGAATCAAGTTCGAGTAAGTCATTAGGCGCGATCTGCGTTTCCAGACTTAATCTTGCGACTAAGTAAGTGAAAGAGTCACGCCCTATAGTTCCGGGTCATCATCTAGAACTTCCACCTTTGCAAGTGTTTCTAAAAACTCTGCACCAAACATCTTGACAGTTTCTCCGCTACGGCGAATGCACTCCCAAGCCAGCCAATACACATCACTCTGCTTTTCATCGTCACGAAAGGCCTTGTGAAAGCCTTTCTTGGCGTAAACCTCGAATGCGTATTCGATCGATGGGGTTATCTGATGATCAGATACAGAGCCATCTGCCCTTGTGATCTTTAGCTTTGCCATTTCTTTAGCCCTTTTCTTTAGTAGTTAGATTACCAAGTGCCAGTTGTTGCAGTTGTTGTCTTGCTATTGCAAGTAAAGGTTAGATCCATCATGCCTTCATCGCCAACTGCGCCGTTAATGTCTGTTAGGTTATCAACCAAAATTGTGCCTGAGTAGAGCAAGTTAGTTGCTGATATTGCAGCACCTGAGTCTTGAATTGCAGCCCATGCAACAGTTGTGCCATAAGCAGCCTGTAGTGTTGCTAGAACGTTTGACGCAGCTGTGTCGTTCAAGAATGATACTGTGATGGTGTCTGCTGAAAGTCCGGTTACGAACTTGTGAGCTGTGTCGCCCATTGCAGTAACTTCGATCTGGTCTGCTTGACGGTTAAGTGTGAATGCAGTTACATGATCTGAAAGATTGATAGTGGCAATCTTTAGACCAACTTTGTTATTTAGAAAAATTGCCATGATTATTCTTCTTCCTTCTTAGTAGTTACTGGCTTTGCTGGTGCATCGGTGATCTGACCAATCTTCTGCAAGAAGGCTAGATCCTCTGGTGTTAGGTCTGACATATTAACTCCAACTTGTTAGGATTGATACGGACATCTCGCAGCTGAGCAGATCACCTGATGCAGCATTGAGAACACTTGGGGCAGATACACTGCCTACATTATAGGTCAAAGAACTTGCAGCGAGTAAATTAAACACTCGAACTACATTAGTTTCAATGCCGTTTAAATTGCCTTCGTTATCGAATAAAGGTACTGTAATAATAATCTTAAAATTAGCCAGGGGACTAACTGTGTTGCGCGCATTATTGCTTGGCGCAAGGTAAGGATCGTCCGGACTTACAATAACTGAATTGGCAAGAATAACCGAAGGTGGAAAGGCAAAAGTCTGCCAAAGTGAATTATCAATCAACGCTGAGGCTAAAGTAGATCGAAGGTTAGTTATCGCGGCCATTAGCCCACCATTGAGCGAGGGTCTAGTGCGTGTGCAATCAATCCTCTGACCTTAGCGAGAAGCTGTGCGCTCATTCGGTAAGGTGAGGGCTGGAAATCGACAGAATTGGAACCAGTCAACGTGCTGGTTCTCGCTTGCCAGATCTCTACAGCTATCATCAAAGCGGCTTGCTGAACAGCCATGTCGAGTGCCCAGTCTGTGTAACTTGTAATTGATACAGAACCATAAGGATAAATTGGATGGTATCCCTGTGCTGTTGCATGACTTGTAGCAACAGTTATTGTGTAATTACCCATTGATTTTATTATTTTACTGCCGTTATAAGAAGTGCCTGAATTAGCAATAGTTACAGTTTGACCAACATAAAAAGTATCTTTAATTGGCTCATTAAAATATAAAGTTCCCTCACCAATGATATTTTCGTGAGCGATTGTGAACCATTGTGGTGTCCATAGCATTGGAAGTAAGACTGCATCTGTTGCATCGCAGACTTCCTGAATTGTTGCATCTGGGTACAGCGAGCCAACGCCGAGAACATTTTTGAGTTCAGCTACTGTGCACAGTGACATTCCAATTCCTTTCTAAAGACCAAGAGGGGGCAAGGGCTATGCCCCCTCTCAGCGACTTAGGGTATTACTTAAGCAGCGTTATTGAATCCAAATGCTCCACCAGTTGATGGAACCTTTGTAGCAATCGCGCCATAACCGTAGTAACCAACTTCAACCTTACCTGTACCGACTTTGTCAGCACGAAGTTGTAGGCGAGGAGATTCGTACCATGTAAATGAGTCGCGGTTAACAACCACGATTGATTTATCTGCAGTACCGGTTAGTGAGTAGTCAACATATAGATCTAATCCTAGAAGAGATCCGCGAAGTGACTGTGAAACATTTCCCATTGCATTTTGTGGCTGTGAGGCAATGAATAGAGGACGGTTTTGTGAATCAACCATTCCCATGATGTTTGCCCATTGTGTAGGCGAAACAATTACGCCTGTTGCAAAACGAAGTGTTGCTGTGTAGATAGCATCAGAACCACGAGCAATGAAACTAGCCATTTCTGCGCCGTCCCAAGGAAGTGTTGTTGTTGTTGCATCAAGAGCTGCACCTGTTTGAATTGCTGTGCGAACTGCAACGTTTGTTGCCTTAGCGTAAGCATCAGCCATCAATGATTGTAGCTCAGCGAAGAATGCTGGAGATGTGCGATCTAAAACTTCAACATCAAATAACTGCATTCCAGCGTACTTCTTCACATCAACATCTAAATACTCGATTTCAACTTCGGTATCGTCAAATGCGCCACCTTCTGCTGCTACTGCAACAGTTGGAACAGTTTTAACGCGAGGAATTTGGAACTTCATACCTGCATCTGGAAGTGCACCAGTTGAGATTGCATCAATCGATGGACGACCAGCAGTTGACTTATTGTTGATGATTTCAGTTAGTTGACGTGTTGGTACAAGACCTGCAACGTCTGTTGTTGTTACATCTGATGCAGCAGCTAGGTATTGACGAGCATTCTCATCACCAAATTGTGCACGAATTGAGTTTTCTAGAAAAGCTTCGTTTGATAGATCAATACGAGGCTTTGAGTAAACCATTGCTGTGATTGTAGGGCGAGCAGCTTCCACAGCCGCAGCTTCTACCGGTGTTGCTTCGACTGTTGTGTCTTCCACGACTGTCTCGCTTTCTGTTTGTGGGGTTTCTTCGACAGGGATTGTTTCCTCTGCCGCGATCTCTAATACTTGAGCAGATTTAAAGGCTGGCTCAGTTACTAGAGAAACTTCTTTTAATTTAGCCGCTGTAACGACCATGTGACCATTGCGTGATGGCTTTGATGCAATAATTTCTGCACCGATAGAAAGTCCGGATACTAGACCTTCTTGTGCCTGGATAAGGGCATCGTTACCACCTGTTGATCGAGATAACTTAAAGGTTGCATAGATACCTTCTGGACGAACTTCAGCTGCGGTCATGCGACCAACTGGCTTCTTCATATCGTGTTGCGATAGCAACTTAATCTTCGAGATATCTGTGACATCGATCGAACCAGCTTCGAATACTGCACCACCAAGATTTGTATGACCAACTTCGCCTGTTCCCATTGGGACAATAAGTCCTGAGATTTCACGGCGTTCTTCTGAGCATTCAATAGATGATGCTTCAATGTATAAGGTTTCCATTATGCGGTTCCACTTCCATTAGGAGTCATGTCTTCCATTTGCATTGCCTGTTCTGTGGTTATTAGACCAAGAGCCAACATTTTTTCAATTACCAGCAAACGCTGCATTGGATCAGTTCTTAAGAATGTGTCATCAACTGCAAACTTGACATAATGACCAGTTGTAGAGATGTCGTCCATTGAAAGACGATCTTCAATAGCAGAAATGAAAGGTTGAATCATCCAGATAAATTGTCTGCGTTCATCTTGCACATTTGCATAAGTCATTGTGTTGTTCTGATCTGCTGAAAGATAATAAGGCGGTACTCCGCACATGCGAGCAATTTCTGTTGCGCTATTTTGAATTGCCTCGTTATACATCATGTCTTTTGGTGAAAATGATGTCGGATTGTATTCCAGAGTCGACGTCAAATAGGCAGTAGAGCGATTAAGGCGAGCAGCCTTCCACGCAGCTAGTAATCCGCTAACTTCTTTAGGATCAAGGTCAGCACCGTTGTTCCGAATATATCCAGACGGCATTGGAGTCTGGGCAGCGATTGAAGCGGATCTGTGAATGTCAATAGCACTTTGAATTGCGCGAGCAGAAGTGTTTAGAATGCCTTCATCTTTTTGGAAAGTAATTAGAGATCCGACACCGGACATTGGTACTGGAATTCCATCAACATAATATTGAGTAACTATTGTCGATGGGAAGTTCGTATCAAATGTGACGCGAGTGTTAGCAATCCACTCGCCACGAGCCATGCGACCATCTTCTGCATAAACTTCTTTGATCTGCCAATAAGCTGATCCATACATAAGCAATGAATCAACTGTCCAAAGGATCGTAACAAATCGCGGCTGATTGATCGATGGTTGTTCAACCCATCGAGGAGCTGGGATTTCTTCTCCAGTAGATTTTTTGTAATACTCCAGAGGAATTGCTGCAATCGTTCCGGCAATCAAATCTCTGCAGCGTTTGATACTTGGCACAGACATGGCATCTTGGCGAGCCATTGAAGATATGCTGTAATAATTGTTATAAGGTAAAAACTGATCGCCCAAAATTTGAGGGGCATATTGCGCTTCGACAGTCGGCTTAGTTTGCTTTGATTCTGCGCGCGAAAATATACCCATAGCCTAAATGATAGCACAACCTAGACAGATTGCTAGTATTTGTCAAGTTATGATTTGTGGCTTTGGTGCTGGCAGCATTAACTTGGAAACTACCATTGCAATACCAATAGGGGCTGAAATATCGCCAGCAGACTTTCGCTTGATGATTCGCCATGCTGAGTCATTAACTTTAGCTGCGCAGTTGTTCATTTGCTGGATTAATTCAGCTTGTCCATTGTGAACCACTTTATGGGTCACTAAACCTGTTAGAAGGTCGCCACAGGCCTGATAGAACTGCTGGCCGCTAACATCTTCGACCATTACACCAGATTGCTTCAAACGGTCTGCAATCGACTGTGTGGCGTATTTATCGAAGCAAACTAAACGCGGCCGATAAGTATCAGCCCAACCTTTGATATCTACAGCAATCTTTAAATCATCAACTGCTACCTGGCTTGACCAAGTTTGCAAAATTCCAATTCCGATTCGACCATCTGGCAGTAATTGACCAGCAACTAGCGAAGCATTGCGCCTAGACGGGCTAACATCAAATGCAAAGACTGTGTATGCACCGGGCGGCATCTCTAAAGTGCTATCCGAAGTTTCTTCAAGAATTCCATGAGGCCAAGGACTTGAAAGGCTGTCGATCCACTGGCAAAGCAACTCGGTTCTTGTATTTTCGATCGGGCTGGTTGCAACTGACTCTTCGAGAGCTTCTAAAGTCACCATATGCCCTAGAGCAGGGTTTGCCAGTGCCCAGGCATTTTGATCTGTAATCTTGCAATATTGGGGAGCCGAATACTCGTAATAACCAAAAGACTTCGGCGGATAATCTTGCGCGCGTTCTCTTAAATCGTTTAGAACTGTGCTGTAAGCATCTCCAGCATTAGATGTCAGGAATGTGTGAGCATTTGGTCTAGCACGAGTTACCGGCATCGCAGCTCGATAAGCCTCTTCTGTCCATTCTCGGACTTCATCGAGGAATAGGGCATCTGCGGTTCTACCACGCGAACCATCACGAGTAGCAGCTACAACATCTAGGCGGCGACCATCTTTCATTTCGATGGATTCTGTGCCGTTGGCGTATCTGATCGCTTTGACCATCTCCATGAGGTTCAGGTTATTTTCTAAAACACTTGCAACCTGCCTAAAAGTATCTAAAGCCATTGCCCGATTAGATGAAGCAATAATGATGTTCTTACTGTCCCATTTGAGCAAATGAGCCAAAATGACCATTCGGGTTAGGTGAGTCTTGCCATTCTGCCGAGCAACCAGCAAAAGGTTGGTTTTTCGGATCCACATTCCCTTAGAGTCAACTTTTAACATATCTGTGAGCACAAACTTCTGCCAAGGCAGCAAAGGCATCTTGATCATCTCAGCCAGCTCTATAACATCATCAACTTTAGATTTGCCCTTGAGATATGGGCTGTGAAGCCTTGGTTCTATTGCCCCTCGTATGGGTTTGGAGCGTTTGGGTTTATCTGTCATTGATTCGGATTAGGTCGGGCGGTAAAAGGACTGTCCAGCATCGGCTCGGACTGTGTTGGAGAGATACAGACTGAAAAGACAGGGGGGGTAGCCGCTTGTGCTAAAAAAACGCCATCATTCTTGACACCCTTGCGTAGATTGCATGACTTACACAAGACTCTGAGATTATCCAGATCGTGAGTACCACCAGCCTTGCGTGGAATGATGTGATCAATGTGCATCTCACCTGCATCTGTTCCACAGATAGCACATGATCTACCATCACGCTTGAACACACGCTCTCGCTGTCCTCTATAGCGTCTTGAGTTAAGTTTATCTAATGCCATGAGTATGCCTTCCAATGATCTAAAGCTGCACAGAAGTTAGGCTCATCACCTACTAAGCCATACCTATGAGATACATACCGGACACTCCAATGATACTGCTGTATAGGAGTAGCAATAGCCAACCAGTCTGACCTACCCTGCATGAACCCATGATGACTACCATTAACAGCTGAGAAGTCCCAGTTACTCTCATGAGTAGCAAGAGTATTTAAGCAATCATAATTCTTAATTGATAACTGGTCTTTGATATATTCTTTGATATCTAAAGGTTTAATCTCTTTTACTTCGACTGCGTTAGCAGTCTCAGTTGAAGCGTATTCATTTATGAATAGACCTCCCCCTAAAGCTAACATCGCGGTCGCGAGCAATTGCGCACACGCGCTCGCTAGCGATTTATAGCGTAGCAGGCCTGTCAAATCCATCGATGATTTACGCATAATCTTGGGCGTGTCTAATCCTGATTGCAATCGTGTCTGATATTTATATCGAATGAGCAGAACTGGCAACCCATGACCTCATAGCAATAGGCGCACACATATTCAAACTGAACTTCGTTGCAGCAAGTAAAATGAGCTGTTGAATCAGACTTTAATTTATAGTCAAATGGCATTACTTATCCTTTCCCCATCCAGTACCTTTGAAGATCGCTGGAGTTGCTTGAAATACCCGAATCATAGGAGTTGAACAATGCAGCACCGGGTTACTAGCTGCGCTAATTGAGTGTTCTAACTCTTGTTTTGTTCCGCATATTATGCATTCATAGTCATAGCGTGGCATTGTGATCCTTACATTTGGTGCAGTATTGATAATCTGCAATTAACCATGTTCCACAACCTTGACATCTACTAGGCTCTTGAAACCATTCTGAGTAATCGACTTTATTGAGTAGCTGGATCAGATCAGAGAATCGAAGCATGGCTCCGTACTCCCCAGCATCTTCACCTTGCCCGTTAAATCTCATAACGACTATAGACAGCTTCCCATCTGCCCGCTTTCGTGTCTGATCCAGCCACTCCTTCGGTTGGAAGGCACTCCGCGCTTTAACTTCGATGTCGAACGGGACACCAGTTATATCGCTACCTTGCCGACCTGCCCCAGCACTTTCAGCATATGGGAACCACTTTTTTAGGTACTCACCGACGCATTTCTGAGTGCGGTATCCCCGATGCTTACGATGCTGGGAAGCCATTAGTTATAACCAGATTGGTGGGCATTGATCTGCCCGGTTCTTTGATGGACAGGTATAACCCTCGTAAGGCTTGCCTGTCTTGCTTGAAACCCCGGTCTTGTGAATCATGAAGTCATGCTGGCACTTAGGTGCTTGTGGTACTTCTTTAGCATTAAGTTCATCAGCTAGTAAATTCATCGCTGAACTCAAAGTAGGCGCACCTGTTACTGGTACGACTTCTTGTACATCTTTAGGGTTTGGAATAGTCCAGGCATCTGCTA
>Ga0209400_1001792_pt1 | contig 16792 bp, 26 predicted proteins | sample M_130807_EF_Meta_FD_187313 | JGI IMG/M metagenome (GOLD analysis project Ga0209400, IMG submission 187313) | Freshwater microbial communities from Lake Montjoie, Canada to study carbon cycling - M_130807_EF_MetaG (SPAdes) (version 2) | ecosystem: Environmental > Aquatic > Freshwater > Lake... | reverse complement strand
GAGCCTCACAAGGGTGTGAATCCGGACGAAGTCGTGGCGATCGGTGCTGCGATTCAAGGAGGAGTGTTGAAAGGGGACGTGCAGGACGTTTTGTTGCTCGACGTGACACCGCTCACTCTGGCGATTGAGACAGCCGGTGGGGTAGCTACGCCGATGATTCCCCGTAACACCACGGTACCGACGAAGAAGACGAATGTTTTTAGCACCTACTCAGACAACCAGCCTGGGGTGGAGATTGTGATTTTGCAGGGGGAGCGACCTCTTTCGCGGGACAACAAGAGGTTGGGGACATTCCATCTGGATGGAATTCCACCCGCTCCGCGTGGGACGCCGCAGATTGAGGTGACCTTTGATATCGATACGAATGGAATTCTGCAGGTTTCGGCCAAGGATCTTGGCTCAGGGAAGGAGCAGAAGATTTCGATCACCGGCTCGAGCGGTCTTTCCAAGGAAGAGGTCGAGAAGCTGACTCGAGAGGCCAAAGAGCACGAAGCAGAAGATTTGAAGGCGAAGGAGAAGATCGAGTCTCGGAATCAGGCTGAGAACACTGCCTTTGCCGCAGAAAAAATGATGAAAGAGATGGGCGACAAGCTGGATGCCGCAAAGAAGAAGGAGATCGAGGACGCGGCGAATGCGGTCAAGGAAGCGGTGAAAAAGGACGATGAAGTGGCGATCAAGGATACAGCTGAGAAGCTGAATACTTTGGTCCAGGCGGTAAGCACGGATCTTTATCGTCAGGCTTCGGAAAAAGCTGCGGCTGGAAAAGAAACAACTTCACAAGCGGGAGAATCGGGATCGGCTGATCCAGGCGACCGTCCAAAAAAGGACGGGAGTGACGTGATCGACGCCGAATTCGAGATGGTCGACAAAGACAAGAAGGGCGGCAAGAAGCCGAGTTGACCGGCGGCCCGCGGGGGTCGTACCCATCCTTCGAACAAAGAAACCTCAACCCAAAGAAAGGAGCTCACGAACCTTATGGCAAACGTGAATATCCGTCCTCTCGGCGATCGGGTGCTGGTGCATCCGCTCGAGGAGCAGGAAGTTAAGAAAGGCGGGATTATCATCCCTGATACCGCCAAAGAGAAACCCCAAGAGGGCAAAGTTGTCCAAGTCGGACCCGGAAAACGGGACGAAGCTGGAAAACTGGTCCCGATGGAAGTGAAAAAAGGGGACAAAGTTCTGTTCAGCAAGTATGGCGGAACAGAGATCACCTTAGATGGTGAAAAAATGCTGATCATGCGCGAGGACGACATCCTCGGCGTGGTGAGTTAAAGGAGGAAATAGATTATGGCAGCCAAGCAACTATTGTTTGACGAAGCCGCCCGACATGCGCTTTTGCGCGGCGTGGAGAAACTCTCCAAAGCCGTGAAAGCGACACTCGGACCGGCCGGTCGCAATGTGGTTCTCGATAAAAAGTTCGGTTCCCCCACGATCACCAAAGACGGTGTGACTGTGGCGAAGGAGATCGAGCTCGAGGATCCTTATGAGAATATCGGTGCCCAACTGGTCCGTGAAGTCGCGAGCAAAACGAGCGATATCGCGGGAGACGGCACCACCACCGCCACTGTTTTGGCGGAATCGATCTACCGGGAGGGTCTGAAAAATGTGACCGCCGGTGCGAATCCGACTGAGCTGAAGCGTGGAATCGACCGTGCGGTCGAAGCGATCGTGGAGGAGCTAGCCTCGATCAGCAAAAAGGTGAAGGACAAGGAAGACATCCGCCAAGTGGCGACCGTCTCGGCCAACTGGGACAAGACGATCGGTGAAATCATCGCCGACGCTTTGGACAAGGTGGGCAAAGATGGCACCGTGACGGTGGAGGAAGCCAAGTCGATCGAAACTTCGCTCGAAGTGGTCGAGGGGATGCAGTTCGACAAGGGCTATCTCTCTCCTTACTTCGTGACGAATCAGGAAGATCAGGAAGCCGTTCTGGAGAACGCCTATCTTTTGATTCACGAGAAAAAGATCTCGAGCTTGAAGGATATGCTTCCTTTGCTCGAAAAAGTCGCCAAATCGGGCAAACCGCTCTTGGTTATTGCCGAGGAAGTTGAGGGCGAAGCCCTGGCGACCTTGGTGGTGAACAAATTGCGTGGCACTTTGCAGGTTTGTGCGGTGAAGGCGCCTGGTTTCGGAGATCGTCGCAAGGCGATGCTCGAAGACATTGCGATTCTCACCGGTGGCAAAATGCTGAGCGAAGATCTCGGAATTAAGCTCGAGAACGTCACGTTGGACGACCTCGGCAAGGTGAAGCGTGTGGTTGTGGACAAAGAGAACACCACCCTGATCGAAGGGGTTGGGAAGAGCTCTGACATCCAAGGCCGCGTCTCGCAGATCAAGAAACAGATCGAAGAGACCACCTCGGACTACGACAAAGAGAAGCTGCAGGAACGTCTGGCGAAGCTCGCCGGCGGGGTGGCAGTGATCAATGTCGGTGCTGCGACCGAGACTGAGATGAAGGAAAAGAAGGCACGTGTGGAAGACGCATTGCATGCGACCCGCGCGGCTGTGGAAGAAGGCATCGTCCCCGGGGGGGGCGTGGCTCTCATTCGCGGACAGAAGGCCATCGAAAGTCTCAAGCTCAAGGGCGATCAGGCGATCGGGGCGGAGATTATCCGTCGCGCCGTCGAACAACCTTTGCGCACTTTGGCGGATAACGCCGGAGTCGAAGGCTCGATCGTGGTCCAAGAAGTGAAAAGTCGGAAAGGTGCCGAGGGTTACAATGTAGCCACCGGTGAATACGTCGACCTGTTGAAGGCTGGCGTTGTCGATCCGACGAAGGTCACTCGGTCTGCTCTGCAGAATGCTGCATCCATTGCAGGATTGCTCCTGACCACCGAAGCGGTGGTGACGGAGTTGCCTGAGAAGGAGAAGGCACCGGCACCGGCAGGTGGCGGTCACGGCGGAGGAATGGACTACTAAGCCATTCGATATGATTTTCCCCCGGGGTACGTCCCCCGTGGGGAGCTGAATGGGGCGCGGTCTCGAAAGGGGCCGCGCCCTTTCGGTTTTTACCAATTTCTCACGCCAAGGACGTCAAGGGGATCAAGGAGGGGGGGTGGAATTGGGAAATCTAGAGGATATAGGATGCGCAGATTGCGGCGAGAATGAGAAGGGTTTGGAAGACGAGGCCGCCACGGATGGAGAGGGGATCATGGCCACGGTAGTGGCATTTTTCGTGGAGGCGATGGATCGATTGAAGCCACTGGGGAGGATGGCGGAGGAGGTCTCGAATTCCTGTTATATAGTCGGGCAGAATCGAGCCAAAGGCGCCTGCGAAAAGAGTCCAGAAAGAGGTGGAGGCAAGAAGAGGAGATGAGAGAAGAAGAAAAAAAACTCCTGCACCGAGGATCTGGTCGACAAAAACCATCGGCAGGAGGCGTTGAAGTTTGGTGACGTGATTTGGAGAAGAATGAACCCAGTGTCCGATTCCAGCGTCGCCGTGAGGGATGGCGTCGAGTGCGAGATGACTGGCGACCCCGAGGCAGAGAGCAGACACGGGGCCTCCTGAAATTGCTGAAGCAAGGAGCATTCCGACCGGTATGTGGACAGGAGAAAACAAGGCAGGCCCTTTCGATCGATTCAGACCTGGGCGGTACGGGCTTGGACGGTGCGGAAGGTTTTATCTCCTACGATCGATGTGTTGATGATGACGAGAGGGGCGTGCGGGTGAACTAGACCTTTGACCAGGAGGTCTCCGATGGCTTCTTGGATGACGGTTTCACGTTCGGGACGATCGAAGGGGAGGCAGCGAGCACGAACGCCGTAGTGAAGTGCGAGTTGGCGGGCGAGAGAGGGAGTGAGAGTGAAGGCGTAGATGGGGGAAACACGGGGGCGCAGGGCGGCGGCGACGCGTGCCATTCGTCCTGTACGGGTAAAGAGGAGGATCCCTTGGGCGCCGAGTTGGTTCGCGAGGTGAACGCCTGAGGAAACGATGCCGTCCGCTTCGCCTTCGGAATGAATCTCTTTTTCGTAGCCGATGGAGCCGGAGCGCTCGATTCGTCGGGCAACGCGGTCGAGAACTTCTAGGCAGGCGCGAGGATATTTTCCGGTAGCGGTTTCTCCGGAGAGCATGATGGCATCAGCTCCTTCAAAGACCGCGTTAGCGACGTCGGTGATTTCGGCACGGGTGGGAAGGGGATTCGAGATCATGCTTTCGAGCATATGAGTGGCGACGATGACCGGCTTCATGGAGGCGATGCACTGTTTGACGATTTTGCGTTGAATGATGGGGAGTTCTTCGTACGGGCACTCCACGCCTAGGTCTCCACGGGCGACCATAATGGCATCTGCCGCGGAGATAATGCCGAGGATATTTTTGACGGCCAATTGGTCTTCGATCTTAGCGATAATTTTGACATCTTGGGCTTGGTGTTCGTCTAGAAAATTGCGGAGGGCGATGACGTCTTCTGGATCTCGGACAAAGGAGAGGGCGACCCAATCGATTCCTGCCCCGAGTCCAACGAGGAGATCGGCGGCATCTTTTTCGGTAATGGCGGGAAGATTCACGCGAACGCCTGGGAGATTGATGTGACGGCGATCGCCCAAGGTGCCAGCGGTGAGAACACGGCAGTGAAGGGAGGTGGCGTCTTTTTTGATGACTTGAAGGTGAATGACGCCGTTATCGACGAGCAGTTTTTGGCCTGGGGCAAGGTCGCGAACGAGATCGGGGTAGTTAACGGGGACGGCGGGGGCGGGGGCGTGGGGATCGATGGAGAGGATGAGTTCATCGCCGACGGCGAGTAGGCGTGGTTTTCCGATGGTGCCGGTACGAATGGCGGGGCCTTGAGTATCGAGAAGGAGGGAGATTTCTTGGCCGCGGTTGGAGGCGAGAGAGCGGAGTTTCGGAGCGGCTTGACGAACGAAGTCGTGAGTTGCGTGGGACATATTGAGGCGAAAGATTTCTGCCCCGCCGTCGAGGAGTTGAGAGAGAGCGGAGGACTCGGCGTGTTGGGGACCGAGAGTGGCGATGAGCTTTGTCCGGCGAGCGTGAGGAAGTTTCCATCCGGAGGCGGGTGAAGGGGAAGTAAGTGCCATTGTGAAATCGTAGAGAAAAGGGAGGCAAAACAAAAGAGGATGGATTCAATTGAGGTGGAGTAATCCCTGTGCATGTGTAAAGCATTGATTTAGAGCATTAAATTTCTGTGAATAAGTATAAATATATATTTACATTAAAGCCACTTAAGCGAACTATGAATGAAGCAGGTTTTATGATCAGAATACAAAATTTATTGGTGGCGGCGTTAAAGCATTCGGGTGGTGCAGTGGCGATTTTGGATCGGGAGTTAAAGATTTGTTGGGAGGGTGGGTTAACGCGGGCGGTGGTGGGGGCGCCTGTAAATATTTTGTGGCAGGGGGCGAAGTTGGCGAGAAGGGAGGCAGGGAAAGTGTTGCAGTGTTTAGCCGTGGGGACGGGGTGTAGTACGGAGGGAGAAATTCAAAAGAGTGGTTTGAGGTGGCGGATTGATTTCATTCCTTTGCGGGATGCAGCGGGTGAGTTTCAAGGATATGCGGCCGTGCGACAGTTTGTTGCGACGACGGCGGATGGGTTTTCGGAGGGGGTGGTGGAGATGTATGAACTACTTTTTGAGATGGGGTGGAGTGGTGGAATGGACTTTCAAAAAGCCTAGGCTTCGGGATTCTCTTTTTCCATTCGTTCGGCGAGCCACTGTTTTATCATCGACTGGTAGTTCAGGTAGCGCCGAGCGGCGAGGCGTTTCAAGCGACTGAGCATTCGTGGATCGATACGCAAAGTAATGGAGGTGGAATCTTGTCCTTCGCTTCGGGAAAGAGATGCGGCGAGGAGAGAGGGATCGAGCTGGTGGTTGGCCCAGTAGTTGGCCTCTTCCTTGGGATTGGGAAAAAAGGGGATTTCTTCCCAATGTTTGATTTGAGTGAGTTCGCTCACAGTGATTCCTTGGTTTTACGCTCGTAGAAAAAAGATTCGTGGGAGGTCATCGGGCGGCTAGCGATGGGGCGCATTTTACGGCCGTCGGAGCTGTAGAGGGAGAAAAGGGCTTTTCCGGAAAGAGTTTTTCCGAGGCAGAGGAAGCGGGAGTGTTCTGCGAGGGGTCCGCTGCTGGGCAGAATACGAAGGCAGAAAGGATCTTCAAAACTTTCCTGTACCTCGAGGGCAGGGATCTGGGGGGTGGAGTAGGAGGTCCAATCGAAATCCATAAAATCGTAGAAAAGCCTTTCTGAATTGATGTTGCGAGTCGGGCGGGGCAGGTCAAGATGTGCGCTTATGGGATTGATTCTGAGTTGGGAGAAACTTGCGGGGTGGCGGGAAGGTCATCGAAAGGAAGGCCGGCGGGTGGTAGCGACCAACGGATGTTTTGATCTTTTGCACGTGGGGCATGTGCGTTTTTTGCAGGAGGCAAGGAATAGGGGAGATATTTGCATCGTAGGGGTGAATGGGGATGGGAGCGTGAGGGAGTTGAAGGGGGTGGGTCGGCCTGTGAATGGAGAGATGGAGCGAGCGGAGGTGGTGGCGGCGTTGGGTTGTGTGGATGCGGTAGTAATTTTTCCTGGGAAGAGGGCGACGGAGTTTTTGGAGGCGGTACGACCCGATGTGTATGTGAAGGGCGGGGATTACCAGATGGAGGAGTTGAACAAGGATGAAGTAGCGGCGGTGAAGGCGGGTGGGGGTGAGTTGCAGATCTTACCTTTAACGCCAGATCGGTCGACGACGGCGGTTTTAAAAAAGCTGAAGACGTGAGGAGATTGAAGCTGGGAGTTTTGGGGTCGGGGCGGGGCAGTAATTTTGTGGCGTTGGCGAAGGCGGTGGAGATGGGAGAGTTGGATGCGGAGTTTGTTTTGGTCGGGTGTGATCAGGCGGGCGCAAAAATTTGTGAAGAGGCTGAGGCAAGAGGCATACGGACGTGGGTTTGTCCCCAAGGAAAATATCAGACAAAATTAGAGCCTGAGATTGAGGAGGAGTTGGGAAGGAGGTTGGTGAATGCCGGGGCGGAGTTGGTGGTGCTAGCGGGTTATATGCGGGTGGTGAAGGCGCCTCTTTTGGATCGGTATCGAGGTGCGATGGTCAATATTCATCCTTCGCTACTTCCCGCGTTTCCTGGGTTGCGGGCGTGGGAGCAAGCTTTGCAGGCGGGGGTGAAGGAAACGGGTTGTACGGTGCACTGGGTGAATGAGGTGGTGGATGGGGGATCGATTTTACGGCAGGTGAAGGTGGCGGTACGGAAGGGGGAGAGTGCAGAGGAATTGCACCGACGAATTCAGGAGGCGGAGCATCGGTTACTGCCGGAGGTGGTGGGGGATTTGGCGAAGGGGAAGATCCCTTGGGCTGGGGATCGGCGGAGATAGTCGCTGCCGGCCCTGGACTCGAACCAGGAACAGCCAGATCCAAAGTCTGGTGTGCTACCATTGCACCAGCCGGCAATCGTTCCAAGAGTACGGAAACGGGCGAGGATTTCGAGGAGACTTTTTGTAGTGGGAGATTAGGCAGCGAGAGGGGGGAGGCTTGCTTTTTCGCGAATGGGGTTGAGGGCTTGGCGGCCGAGTTGGATGGCTTCGTCCAGAGAGGAGGCGCGGAGAGTAAGGTGGCCCATTTTTCGGCCCGGGCGGGCTTGGGCTTTTCCGTAAAGGTGAAGGGAAGCACCGGGGAGGGCGAAGAGGGGAGCCCAATCGGGTTCGCCATGGTTCCAAAGATCGCCGAGGAGGTTGAACATAGCGGCGGGCGTGGTGGGGGAGACATGGCCGAGGGGAAGGCCACAGACAGCGCGGAGTTGCTGTTCGAACTGGCTGGTGGGGCAAGCTTCGGCGGTTAAGTGGCCAGAGTTGTGGACTCTAGGAGCGAGTTCGTTGACCCAGAGAGTGCCGTCGGCGAGTTGAAAAAGTTCAACGGCGAGAAGACCAACGAGGTTAAGCTTCTCTGCGATTTGGGTGGCGAGTTTTTGTGCGGCGTCGGAGATGGAGGAGGGAACGCGGGCGGGAAATAGGGTTCGTTCGAGAATTCCGTCTTGGTGTCGATTTTCGAATGGGAGATAGGAAACGGTTTTGCCTTGGGCATCGCGCGCGATGATGACGGAGAGTTCCCGAATGAAGGGGACGAACTCTTCGAGGATGGCTCGAGGAGCTTGGAGATTTTGCCAGGCCGTGTGCGGGTCGCTGGTGGGTTCGAGAGTGATCTGACCTTTCCCGTCGTAGCCGAAGGCGGAAGATTTGAGGCGAGTTTTGCCTGAGAGAGTTTTCATGGCGGTGGCCAGCTCAGTAGCGGAGGTGATGACGGCATAGCGGGGGGAGGGAAAGCCGGAGGATTTTAGGAAGTTGCGTTCGCGTTCGCGGTGTTGGCAGATGTGGAGGATGGAGGGATCAGGAAAGACAGGGCGGAGAGTGGCGAGAAGTCGGAGGGATTCGATGGGAAGGTTTTCGAACTCATAGGTGAGAACGTGGCTCGCTTTGGCCAAGCGTTGGAGGGCGTCCGAATCGTCGAAGGGGGCTGAGAGAGTGAGATCGGCCACGGGGGAGGCGGGGCAGGAGGGGTCGGGATCGAGGATGGCGATGCGGTAGCCCATGCGGCGAGCGGTGAGAGCGAGCATGCGACCGAGCTGACCGCCGCCGACAATGCCTATGGTTTGGCCTGGAGGGATCACGGAAGGTGACGGAAGAGGGCGATGACGAAGCGTGCGGCGGCGACGGCTCCTTTTTTTCCGATGGGAAAAGTAGCCACGGGGATGCCTGCGGGCATTTGGGCGATGGAGAGGAGAGAGTCGATCCCCCGAAGGGATTTACCAGCAACGGGAATTCCAAGGACGGGAAGTGGGGTGAGGGCGGCCGTCATTCCGGGCAGGTGTGCGGCACCGCCTGCGCCAGCGATGATGATGCGGAGGCCTCGTTTCTGGGCGGAGCGGGCATATGCGACGAGGCGGAGAGGAGTTCGGTGGGCACTGATGACGCGGGCTTCGGTAGAAATCCCTGCGCGGCGGAGAAGAGTTTGGGCGGGTTGGAGTGTGGGCCAGTCGGATCGACTACCCATGATGATTCCGACAAGAGGGCGAGATTGATTCAAGAAATTGAGATTAAATGTTTTTTGATTGAAGTGAAGAATTTTGGGGTTGGGTTATTGGGAAAGGGCCTCGAGAACGATGGAGGGAGTGATGAGTTCGGGAAGGAGTTGGGGTGGGGAGTTGGGGTTGGGGCGAAGGAGGACGTAGGTGGGCACTCCTTCGCGTCCGTATTTTTGGAGGGCGGTAGTGATGGCGGGGTCGCGGCGAGTCCAGTCGGCCACGAGGAAGGCGATATTCTTTTCGCGAAAGGCGGCTTGAATTTCGGGTTGAGAGAGAGTGAGTCGTTCGTTGACTTGGCAGGTGAGGCACCAAGCGGCGGTGAAGTCGATAAAGACGGTGCGGCCGGCGGCGAGTTGGCGGGTGACTTCAGCTTCGGACCAGGGGAGACGGTCGAGCGAATGGGCTAGGGTGGCGGGGGAGGATGCGGTTTTGAGGAGGAAGGCGGGGGTGAGGGTGGAAAGGAGGATGAGAGCGAAAGAGGAGAGGCGCAGGAGTTTAGGAGAGGGAAAAGATTTTTGGGCTTTGCCGAGGAGGATGAGGCCGATGGCGAGTAGAAGGAGAGCGAGGAGGATGGGCAGAGTGGCGGTGCTACCGGAGAGGCGGGTGGCGACCCAAAGAAGCCAGAGGACGGCGGCGAACATGGGGAGGGAGAGAATTTTTTTGAAAGTATTCATCCAGGCTCCGGGTTTGGGGAGGAAGGAGAGGAGGGCTGGGACAAGGGAGAAGAGGAGAACGGGGAGGGCGAAGCCGATGGCGAGAAAGGAGAAGATCAGGAGAGTGCCTAGGGGTGGGAGGGCGAAGGCGGCGGCGAGGGCAACGCCCATGAGGGGTGCGGTGCAGGGGGAGGCGACGGCGACGGCGAGAAGACCTGAGGCGAAGGCACCGGTCCATCCTTGGTGGGGGCTTTTGGCGGCGAGGTTACCGAGCAAAACTTGAAATTCGAAAACACCGAGGAGATTGAAAGAGAGGGCGAAGAGGAGGGCGAGTAGGAGCCAGACGACGGGGGGGGATTGGAGTTGGAATCCCCATCCGAGAGCTTGGCCAGAGGCGCGAAGAGTGATGAGGAGAGTTGCGAGAGATAGAAGGGAGAGGAGAACACCGAGGGTGAAGGCGAAGCCTTCGCGGCGGGCAGCGGAGCGGCTTTCGGCTGAGATTTGGACGAGGTGAATGGCTTTGAGAGAGAGGATAGGAAAGACGCAGGGCATGACGTTCAAAATCAATCCGCCCAGAAAGGCGAAGAGTAAGGTCAGCGGGAGGCGGGAGGTTGAGGTGGAAGGAGATTGTAAAGTGGCGGAGATTGCGAGAGCGCGGTGGCCGGAGGTGTCCCAAGGTTTTTCAGCGACGAGAAGACCAGAGAGAGTTTCCGGAACCTTTGCCTTTGGCTTGAGGGGAACTTTTATGACCAGCTGATTGTGGGTCTTTTCGATTTTTGCGGGTTGGAACTCATCGACGTAGTCGCCTTCTGAGGGAAAGAAAGTAAGGTCTCTGACGTCGGGGGGGGTGTGGAGGTTGAATTCCAAGAAGTTTCCTGTTTGCTTTGCGTGAATAGAAATTTCAGGAATGCGGGCGGGTATCTCGCGACGGATATCATCGAAGAGCTTTTGGAGATCGACGTTCTCCTTGGGCGCCTTCGGAATGATGAGATCGAGAGTCGCGGATCCGGGGAGGCAGGTCTCTTTGCAGACGAGCCATTCGATCGAGGCTTGCACGGGAACTTTTTGTGGGAGGGGTTGGCCTTGGGGTGGGGTGAGTTGGACAAGGAGAACAGTTTCCTGTTCATAACCGTAACTGACGAGAGGTGGGACAAGAATTTTTTCAGGAAAGGGGAACTGGAGTTCGCCTGCAATCCAGCCTGCGGGAAGTTTCCATGTGATGGAGGGGGGGAGGCCGGAGTCGCCGGGGTTCGACCAGTAGATATGCCAGCCTAGAACTGGGCGGAAACGGAGACCAAGGGTGATGGGTTTGCCCTGTTCGATCGGAATTGGTTCGGCGATCAGGTCGACGATGACTTGGGGAGTTTTGGCGACGGAGCCGGCCCAGAGGGGGGTGTGGAGCAGTAGAAGAAGAGATAGGGAGCGGAGGAAGGTGGGGGTTGGGTGAGACATAGGGATAGGGTATGCTAAAAAGTTCTGATGGAAACGGTTTCTGCACAGTTCACCCAGCAGTTGCGGGATTTGCCGCATCGACCCGGGGTTTATCTTTTTCGGGATCGATTCCATCGGGTGATTTATGTGGGAAAAGCGAAAGATTTGCATCGCAGGGTGAGCCAATATTTTCACCCTTCGCGAAAGATGGGGGCGGATCTGAAGACGCGGGCGTTGCTGCAAAGCATTGCTGAGTTGGAGACGCATGGGGTAAGGAGTGAGCCTGAGGCGATTTTATTAGAGGGGAGGCTGATTAAGGAGTATCGGCCACGGTATAATGTGAGCTTTCGGGATGATAAGCGGTTTCTGATGGTACGGGTGGATTTAGAGGAGCCGTATCCAAAGTTTCAAACCACGAGGATGAAAAGGGAGGATCAGGCGCGATATTTTGGGCCGTTTGCCCATTCGGGAGCGCTACGGCAGACGTTATCGCTCATGCGCAAAAAGTTTGGGTTGCGATCATGTCGCCCTGAAATGCCTGGGGAGAAGGATTATCGGCACTGTTTGGATCATGTGATCAAAAATTGTAGTGCGCCGTGTGTGGGAAGAATCACGCGGGAGGAGTATCGGGAGAGGGTAGCGCAAGCTTGCTCCTTTTTGGAGGGAAAGACGGCGGAGATGCGTGATGACTTAAAAGTGGCGATGAAGAAAGCGGCGGAGCGCCGGGATTTTGAGAAGGCGGCATCGCTACGCAATCTGGTGGAAGATTTGAAAAAGACAACGAGGCCGGCCCGGCGTTTTTTCCGAGATTTACCCAGCACGGTTGTTCCGGAAAAGGATTTAGAGTTATTGCGGGACGCTCTGGGGTTGGGAACGGTGCCAGAGCGAATTGAGTGTTTTGATATTTCAAATATTTCCGATACGCACAGCGTGGCATCGATGGTGGTGTTTCGGGATGGGAGACCTTCGAAGCCTGCGTATCGCCGGTATCGGATTCAAGGTGTGGCGGGTCAGGATGATGTGGGGTGCATGGCAGAGGTGATTCGGAGGAGGTGTGCGCGTTGGCGGGAGGAGGGAAGTGAGCCGCCCGATTTGATTGTGGTGGACGGGGGTAAGGGGCAGTTGGGTGCGGCGACGAGAGAGTTGCGGGAGGCTGGGTGGGCGGAGGTGCCTGCGATTGGCTTGGCGAAGCAGAATGAGGAGATTTTTCGACCGGGGAGACCTGATCCGCTGGTATTGCCGAAGGAGAGTGGGGCGATTCGTCTTTTGCAAAGGGTGCGGGATGAGGCGCACCGGGTGGCGAACGGGTATCACCAACTTTTAATGAAGAAGCGAATGGAGATGAGTGAATTAGATTCGATTCCTGGGGTGAGTGGGGTGAGAAAGCGGGCTCTCTTGAAGAAGTTTGGAACGGTGGGGCGGGTAGCCAAGGCGAGTGTGGAGGAGCTGGCGGAGGTGGAAGGTGTGGGTGAAAAGGTGGCGGCGACGATTGCGGCTTACTTTGTGAAAGCGTGATTGAGAAATGAGAAAAAAGTCGGAGGAAGGGGGAGCGTGGTTAGTGGAGAGTCGGGAGGGGGGAATTTATTTGCCGCAGGTGAATCTTTGGATGGATCCGAAGAGGCCGCAGAAGCGGGCGGTGGTGACGCATGCGCATTATGATCATCTGGCGGGCCATGAGGAGATTTTGGCGAGTCCTGGGACGGCGAGACTGTTGCGGCTGAGGGTTTCGAAGAGGACCAAGATTCGGGCGATTCCGTTTGGGCGGTCATTTCCTTTGGGAGGGGGTGCAAGTTTCACTTTGCTGCCTGCGGGTCATATTTTGGGGTCGGCGATGGTGTGGGTGAAGAGGAAGGTGGGAAAGAGGGAAAGCCTGCTGCTTTACACAGGGGATTTTAAATTACGCGGGGGTGAGACCTCGGAAAGGTGCGAGCCGAAGCAAGCGGATGTGTTGGTGATGGAGACAACGTTTGGTCGGCCCGAGTATCGATTTCCGCCAGTCGAAAAAGTAGTGAGGGAGATGATTGCTTTTTGTCGTGGGGCGGTGAAGGAGGGAAAGGTGCCGATTCTTTTGGGTTACGCGCTAGGAAAGAGCCAAGAAATTTTGCAACGGGTGGGTGCGGCTGGGCTACCGATTTTGATGGATGCGGCGGGGCATCGCATCTGTGAGGTATACCGGGAGTTGGGGCAAGATTTACCGACAGCGAAGAGGTTGGGGAAGATCACGCAGGAGAAGGTGGAGGGTCATCTTTTGATTGTGCCGCCGTCGATGGCGAGGGGAAATAGACTGAAGGTTTTAGAAAAGCGTCGGGTGGCAGTGGTGAGTGGGTGGGCTTTGGATCGAGGGGCTATTTACCGATATGGTTGTGATGAGGCGTTTGCTTTATCGGATCATGCAGATTACGGTGAGTTAATTGAGATGGTTGAGAGAGTGAAACCGAAAGAGATTCGAACCGTGCACGGATTTTCCAAGGAATTTGCTATGGATTTGCAGGAGAGAGGATACCGAGCTTGGGCCTTGGAGGGGGATACTCAAATGGTTTTGCCCCTTGGATTCCGTGGGGGGCAGACGAAAAGAAAAATGGGGAGTGGGGCTAAGACTAGCTATTGAACGCAGATTCTTTCGAAGGACCAGGAGTGTCGTCTGAGCGAGGTTTTACGTCCATATCGATGGTTCCCTTGACGCTGGCTCCATCGTTGATGATCAGGCGGGGGGTACGGATATCACCAAGCACGTAACCTCCGCTGACGATCTCAACTTTATCTTTCACCGCGATATTTCCTACGACTCCACCCGCGATGTTGATATCATTTGCATCCACATCGGCTTTAACGAGGCCACTCTCACGGATGAGAACGGTGGTATCAATCATGATCCGACCCTCGACCCTGCCTTCGACCACGAGTTGTTCACTACCAATGATTTCGCCCTTAACGGTGACTGTTTTTCCGATTATGGTTTGGTTGCCATCACTGTTTTGATTGATTCTCATTTAGCTCAGCAAATACGCTGAATAACTTGGATAGCGTTCCTAGGAAGTAGCGTCAAGAATGCCTTCCCTTCGATTGGGAAAAACAGGGAACAAACTAGGGATACAATAATTTACCGGTTTTAAAGTAAAAACCTACTTTGGAATGGTTCCCGTCTACTTAGATGCTGTTTGCCATACCCCGTTCCAATCCTTGGGAGGTGGAGTTCGGGTAAAAGACGCGATTCGGGTTAAGAATTCCAGTGAGGGGCCATCATTCTTTCGGATGGCGAGGCAGTTCTGGAACCCTTTTTCCGCTTCAGTCCACTTCTGCTCTCGGTAAAGCTGAAGGGCGATGGCGTAGGCGTCGCGCAGTTGAAGAGTTGTGGAGTCCAGTTCGCCGATTCTGCTGAGGAGTTCATAGATACGAACCGGCTCCGTTTTTCCGTACACGGTCAGAAGATCGATTTCGCGGGCTTCCACATCCTGCTCGGCTAAGTGGAAGCAGTCCTCGTTGATGATTAGGTCGGTTCCATAGATCTTGTTCACGCCTTCGAGACGGGATGCGATATTGACCGTGTCTCCGATGACGGTGAAGGATTTGGTCGTATCCGACCCGACCGTCCCGATGAGCGCTTCTCCTGTCGCTAGGGCTATGCGGACATGAAACTTGGGAATATTGCGCCGAAGACCGGTGATATTGGAGATGTCGTCTGCGATTGCGGCGAACGCAGAACGCATTTCGAGGCAGGCGAGGCAGGCGTCGCGAGCGTGGGTTTCTCCTTCCGAGAAGGGGCTGGCCCAAAAGGCCATGACGGCGTCGCCGATGAATTTGTCGACGATGCCATGGTTTCGGCGGATGACTTCGGTAGCCGCTGTAAAATAGCGATTGAGCAAACGGACGACGGTGTCGGCCGTCAACTGTTCCCCGATTCCGCTGAAACCAGCGATGTCGGAAAAGAAGATGGTAACGGTGCGGCGTTCGGCGCTTTGCCGGAGTTCCCCCGTTGCGGGGTTGACCACATTCGCGACAATCCTGGGATCAAGGAACTGACCGAAGGCTTCACGGAGTTTTTCCTTGGATTTGAGTTGATCCACCATGGTGTTGAAGGAGGAGGTGAGTTCCCCAATTTCGTCGCCGGAGGTGATAGGGAGGGGGTCGGAGTATTTTCCATCCGCCGTTTCATGGAAGGCGGAGGTCAGCCTGCGAAAGGCGGTTTGGAGGCGTCCCGTGATCAGAAGGAAAACGAAGAGACCAAGGAGGGATGCGGAGAGAAAAAGAATGGCATTGGTCCAAATGATACTGAAAATGTTTGCACGGGTTTCTCGTAGGGAATCCATCGCGAGTTGGTTCGATTTCTTGCGGATGGAAGTAATGATTGGATCGAGGTATTCATAGGCTTGTAAGTTTCCAATTGCTTTCGCGGCTTCCGCAGACTTGCCTTGGGCCATCAAATCTACCGGTAGGGTGGCAGCTTCGGAGAAGCGATCTACTTCCGATTTGAGCGAATCAATCTCTCCGATCATCCGTGCCATTTCCAAGCGATCCTCCAGATCATTGCGGTCGTCTTTACTTCCTGAGTCGGACAGTCGTTTTGTTTCCTCAAAAATCGTATCGATTTGCTGGCGGCACTTCTGGGAGCGGGCATGGATTTCCTCAATTCGCTTTTGAGAGGGTCTTGATTCATTCATTAGGCGATGGGCGATGAGCTCGATTTCGTATGTGATGACATCCAAGGAATTGATTCGGGTGAGAATCGGAAGGTGATACTCCAAGATGCCGCTTACTTCATCGTCCGAGTCCTTGACCATGTAGAGAGTGATTGCGAGAGCGGCTGCAAAAAGCAGCAGCAGTGCGATTACCCCAGTCATAATCTTTGTCCGCAGTGAATGGCCCATAAAAGTGAATTTAGTTGAAAATGCAGGCAGGGTCACGCCTTACGGGTGACAAGCCAGACTCCCTCTTCGCCGAGGGGTTCGATCCACCGTTTCAGACGTCGGAGTCCAGAGGCCTGAATCCAGCTTTCAACTTGTGGGGCGGTGGGGCGACGAGAAGAGAAGATGATTTTCGTGCTCCGACTTGAGATCCAGCGTGCTTCGAGTCGGGCGAGAGATGGTTGGCGGGGATCTGAGTTGATTTGAAACACGAGTTGGCCTTGAGGAAGGCGAGGTCGGTATCGACGGGCGGCTGCTTCGAGCCACCGGCGTGTGGCGGGATTCTCGTACTGGGGAAGAATTCGGAGGGCGCCGGCACGGGGATTTTTTCCAGGGGCGAGATTGGTGCTGAAGAGAAGGAGATCGCAGGGGCGGAGTGTTTTGGTGAGGCGACGGAGAAGGGAAAGAGGATCGAGGTTTGGGAGAACTCCGAAGAGGGTGAGGAGGCGGGTGGGGGGTTGGGGGAGGGAATGGGATTGGAGAACGCGGGAGAGAGAGAAGGGGGAGGTGAGGTCGAGTTTTTTGGCAGTTTTCTTTTTTGCGGGGAGTTTTCGAGCGGCGATTCTGGCCATAGTGAGGGAGGTGTCGGCAGTAGTGAGGTGGGAGGGTTGAGGGAGTTTTCGAAGAAGAAGAGATTCCTTGAGGCCTTCGGCACAACCGAGTGCGATTACGTGGTAGGGTTGCGTTTTAAGAAGAGATCGAAGGAGTGGAGCGGGTTGAGAATAAAGTTTGCGAATGGCAGGACGATGAATGAAGGGGGAGCAGGCGAAGTGAACTTTTTTCC
>Ga0209400_1001788_pt1 | contig 16821 bp, 21 predicted proteins | sample M_130807_EF_Meta_FD_187313 | JGI IMG/M metagenome (GOLD analysis project Ga0209400, IMG submission 187313) | Freshwater microbial communities from Lake Montjoie, Canada to study carbon cycling - M_130807_EF_MetaG (SPAdes) (version 2) | ecosystem: Environmental > Aquatic > Freshwater > Lake... | reverse complement strand
AATAAAATAAATATTATACAATAATATATATAAACGAAATGCATAAAACACGTAAAAACTATGCTAAAATGACTAAAAAAAATAAAAGAGGCGGTAATAAAGACGAAATAACAAAATGTAAAAATACTTTTATTAAAACAAAAAAAAGATTAGATTTAGGAAAAATAAAAGAATTGAAAAAAATGTTAGAAAAACAAGCTCGCGTTAAATTTAAAAAGGATAAAACAAAATTAAATGAAACATTAAAAAGGATAAAAAATTTTACTAAATTGGATAAAAGTTTCGACAAGATTTTCGATGATGCTGAAACTCGTGCGTTTTGTAATCCTGGTTGCAAAGGGACACTTTTAGAACCAGGTAATAAATTATCCGAAAGATATTACAAGGATTTCAAAAATAGTAAAGAATTGATAGAAGTATTTAAAAAACGTAGAAATGATATTTTTGGAAAAAAAACAAATGTATTGAAGGATAGTTTTTACGAGAGTGCACCCAAAAAATATCTAGACGAAATAAAAAAAAAAGGTGCTATTTCATTTTGTTTGCCAATTACAAAAACAAAAAAATAAATTAATAAATAAGAGAATAACAGTATAAAAGTATTAGTAGTATAATTAATAACATCATTATAACACAACCATCAAACATGTCCTTTTTGATTCCACAAAAATCAAATGAATCAATAATAATAACAAAAGACACAATGAATCGTTTAATAAAAGATATAAAAGAAATAATATTACATCCATTAACTGATAATGGTATTTATTATTCACATGATGAAGAAAACATGTTAAAAGGTTATGCAATGATAGTAGGTCCGGATGATACGCCTTATTTTGGTGGATATTATTTTTTTGAGTTATATTACCCTGAAAATTACCCTTATTCACCTCCACGTGTTGTTTTTTGTACAAATGCGGAGAAAATAAGATTTAATCCGAATTTATATACAACTGGAAAAGTTTGTTTATCATTATTAAACACATGGAGAGGCGAACAATGGACTTCATGTCAATCTATATCAAGTGTATTATTAACTTTGTGTACAGTTTTAAGAAAAGATCCATTATTAAATGAACCAGGCGTTAAAAGTGATCATATTGATTTTAAAAAATACAATACAATTATAAAATACAAAAATATCGATATAGCCATTCTTCAAATTATGCTAAGAAAACAAGGTGTTTTCTTAACTCAATTTGATATTTTTAATGAAGAAATAAAAAATAATTTTATGAAAAATGCGGATAAAATTCGTGATTATTTGGAAAAAAAGAAAGAAACAGCGACGTTCATGATACATAATACTTGTTTATATAACATGCATGTAAAAATAGATTGGAAAGAGTTATATGATAAATTTATTGTTCTGTACAATATAGAAATGGCGGATAAAAAAGAACAAAAAAAATAAACATTAAATTAAAAATTGAATTAAATAAATATATATATAATTATTATATAAATCAATTATAATAATTATAAATTAAATATCAATCAAAATGCATTTTTGTTCTAATTGTAAAAATATGTATTACATTAAAATAGATGAAGACAATCCGAATAGTTTATTGTATTATTGCAGAAATTGCGGCAATGAAGATAATTTAATTACAGAAGATAATATTTGTGTTTCAAAAACTCAAATTAAAAAGGGTGAAAAGTCATTTAGTCATATAATCAATAAATACACAAAATTAGATCCAACATTACCTAGAATTAATAATATCTTATGTCCAAATAAGGATTGTGCCACAAACACTAAAAATGAACCACGTGAAATTATATATATACGTTACGATGATGTAAATATTAATTATGTTTATTTATGTTCAACGTGTAATACGACTTGGAAATCGGAGGAGCAAAATTAGGAAAAATTATAAAAAAATTGTATGTATTATATATTTTTTTATAATTACCAAATAATATTATAAAATAAAATTGATTAATTTATAATAACAAAAATATATTAAAAATAATACTATATATTATATTATATCTATAATACATATAATACATATAATACATATAATATCAAATTAAAATATATGAGTTCAAAAACGATGGAAGATATGGATGAATTAGAGGAAGTATTAGATGATGAAATAGAATCAAAAATAGAATCGGATGATGAAACTGATAAAAATGAAGCTGTAAGTGATGATGATGATACCAATGTTGAAGATATTGAAGATCTAGAATATGTAGATGAGGATAATAACGATTCAGATAATGATGCGATTGATGAGGATAATAACGATTCAGAGGTGGATGATGATATTGAAGATGTGAATGATATTGAAGATAGTGATGATGAAAAAGAAATATCAAAAAATTCTAATAAAGTAAAATCCATAAAAAAATCAAAGAAATCAGAAAAAAAGTTGTATTTAGAGAAAGATGATATAGAAGATGATCACGAAGATGATCACGATGATGATCACGATGATGAAGATGACGAGGAAGACGAAAATTATTTACAAAAATTTAATAAAGAAATTAATAAAAATTACATTGAAGACATTCACCCAGAATGTGTATATCACAATTATAATGAAATATCCGCATTATCCAAAGTTATTCGGGATAAAAACAATAATATAATAGATCCGCTACATAAAACTGTTCCATTTTTAACAAAATATGAAAAAACAAGAATTATTGGACAGCGTGCAAAACAGATTAATTCAGGTGCAAAACCATTTGTTAATGTTCCACAACATATTATAGATGGAAATATTATAGCTGAATTAGAGTTAAAACAAAAAAAAATTCCATTTATTATTAGACGACCTATTCCAGGTGGTGGATCTGAATATTGGAATGTAAAGGATTTGGAAATAATATAAAATATTTATGTTTATTTTATCTATATAACTAGCGCATTATTATCAATGAAAGCATACATATATAATTCTGGGTTTTCTTGTAAAATATTTATTTTTATTACTTCGTTATAAGATATATTTTTTACATCAATAATGTTATTCATTTTCTTTTTGTCTAACTTATTGTCTACTTTATTACCTGAATTATTTATATTGTGTAAATAATATAAGATACAAAAGTATGCAATAAATATATAAAACATGATTTAATTTAATTTACTATGGTTGCTTTATTATTATTTTTAATTTTACATAAAAATAATAATTTCGTTTCAATTTTTTTCTATAACAACCTCTTTTGCTATTTTTCGAATTATTTTTTCTTTGTTTTTCTCTCCATTGTTATTGACTCCACATCCCATTGTCTCCATGATTATTTTGTTGTATTCATCTGATTTTTTCGATTCAGGATTCATACATTCTGGATATTTATTTTCATAATCAGGTAATAATTGTAGATTCTTTGAAACTATACTACTTATTACACTCTTAATATGTTTTTTATCATCTGCTTCTTTTTGCCATTCGTCATCATCCTTAACATAAATGATTTCTCTCTTTTTATCGGTACAATGAACTGGTCGTTGTGTTACGTCTAGTGCATTCAGGCTTTTAATTATTATATTTGAAACCCCATCTACGTAACCCAGCTTTCCCATATTCTCCAAGTCGGAGAGCTGGAGAGAAATATTCTCAATAAACTCTGATAAATTCATCGCATCTTTGCATGTTTCATTCAAAAACACTTGTAAATTAAATGTATTGTTGTTATTACAATTGCTATTGTTTATAGTATTGTTCACAGATGGTTGTATATTTTTACAAATATCTAATACCTGTTTTTGTAATTCTATATTCTGTTTCTGTAATTCATGATTAGTTTTCACTATATCTAAAACTATATTACTCAATTCACCATATAATATTGGTGAATCCATTTTTTCATTATCGTTCACGCTATTAATATTTTTACATTTTTTTTGATGTTTCCACAAACCAGACATGGTGTTATATTCTTTACCACATAAACATATATGTTCTTTTTTAACTTGGGCTTTTTTTGTGGGCTTTTTTTTAAAATCATTTCCAAAATCAATATTTTGATGCTTTGGTCTCATGATATGTCTATTCCAATCGCGTATATAACTGCATTTAAAGTCACATTTTTCACAAACATATTTATCGGTGGGCTTTTGGGCTTTTCCATTTATTTCCATTATTTCCTAAAATTGGAAATGAAAAAAAAACCTAAATACAAACGAATCATTTTCTGAAAATTTTATCGTAACAAAATGAAAATTATTTTTTTTGCGCCCTTACGCTAATTTTCAATTATGCTCACAAAAAACGTTTTTTTCGGGAAAACTTTTCTAGCTTTTGAAAAATGGACAAAATAAATGTCCATTTTTTGATTTTCCAAAAAAGTTTTGTAAAATTTTTCGTTGTTTTAATATAATAAATTTGATTTTTAACTTAAAGAAACAAAATTTGGGTGTTTTTGTATTTCAGACAATTTTTTCTATAACAACCTCTTTTGCTATTTTTCGAATTATTTTTTCTTTGTTTTTCTCTCTGTTGTTGTTGACACCACCCATTGTTTCCATGATTATTTTGTTGTATTCATCTGATTTTTTCGATTCTGGATTCATACATTCTGGATATTTATATTCATATTCTGTTAATAATTGTAGATTCTTTGAAACTACATTGCTTATTACGTTTTTAATATGTTTTTTATCTTCTTCTTCTTTTTGCCATTCGTCATCATCTTTCACGTACATGATTTCTCTCTTTTTATCTGTACAGTGAACTGGACGTTGTGTTACGTCTAATGCATTCAAACTTTTTATAATAATATTTGAAACACCTTCTACATATCCTAACTTTCCCATATTCTCCAAGTCGGAGAGCTGGAGAGAAATATTCTCAATAAACTCTGATAAATTCATCGCATCTTTGCATGTTTCATTCAAAAACACTTGTAAATTAAATGTATTGTTGTTATTGTTGTAACAATTAAAATTGTTAATATTATTGTTATTTGTGTTGTTTTTTAATAATTCTACCAATTCTGCATTTTGTTTTAGCAATGATACGATAAGCTCTTTATCACATATTTCTGGTTTTTCTGGTTTTTCTGGTTTTTCTGAATTCTCCGTCTTTTCTTTTATATTATCACATTTTTTTTTATGCTTCCATAAACCAGATTGAGTATCGAATTTTTTTCCACAAGTACATAAATGCTGATGAGTATGTAAATTTATGTAATTTATGTAATTTAATTCCATTTTTTTCTTATTTACATTGTTGTAATGTTTACGAGTAGATAAATGTCTATTCATGTCAGATTTAAGACTGCATTTAAAGTCACAAACATCACACATATTATTATTTATGTAATTATATGTATTAATTAATTCCATATTATTCCTAAATTGGAAATAGAATTTTACATAATTAATCAAACGAGTTGTTTTCTGAAAATTTTATCGTAACAAAATGAAAATTATTTTTTTTGCGCCCTCACCATAAATTTCAATTATGCTCACAAAAACACGTTTTTTCGCAAAAACTTTTTCCTATATTAAAAAATGGACAAAAATAAATGTCCTTTTTTTGATTTTCAAAAAAAGTTTTGCAAAATTTTTGTTATTTTTAAATAATAAATCAGTTTTTTAACTTAAAGAAAAGTACCCCGAGTGACAAACCTCAATTCAAATATAATAAATCAGTTTTTTAACTTAAAGAAAAGTACCCCGAGTGACAAACCTCAATTCAAATATAATAAATCAGTTTTTTAACTTAAAGAAACAAAACAAACACATAGTTTCTTTATATTATCTAGACAATTGCATATTTTTCATAAATATAAAGAATACTTAATATGTAGTTTTTTACGATATATTCATTTTCTTTAAAAATATTATATTCAACACTAGTATAGTTTTTATATAAATAATTATTCTTTACTTTTGTTACAAAATAACTTAATATATCAATAATTTCAAATATATAATCTTTGTATGTTTCTTCATTTGTTTTATTATGTTTATAATTTTCGTGAATATATTCTTGTATGCTATTTTCAAATGGAAATGCTTTTATAAAGTATATTTTTGGTGTACCATATAATATGTATTTTCTTAATTTATCAAGTGGTATTGATTTTAACATATTTTGTAATGGTACTGATAATTTATCATATGTATAATATTCAAAATTATCATAGCCATTATATATACAATTAATATTATTATATTTATAATTTATGATATATTTTTTGTATAGATCAAAATAATGAGATATATATAATTTTATATTATTATTAACAAATAAATAAATGTAATCTATTAATTCATCTGGTAATTTGTCAATTTTGCGTAAAACAATCAATTCCTTTTTAATAGCTTTTTGTTTCTCTCTCTTTTTGTGTTTTTTATTTTGCTGAATTCTTTTACGTTTTTGATTTTTTGATTTAGTGTATGGATTGTTATAATGCATTTTATATATTATATATTGAATAATAAAATATTAGTGTATAAACATAAATTCAATTTTTTATTTAATTATTTTCAAAATAAATTAGATAAAAATATAATAAGTATTATATAATTATTATATTCTTACATTCTTACATTTATGAAAGCAGCTCTATGTTTTTTAATAAGCAAAAATAATATAATAAATAAAGAAGATGTTTGGATTAAATGGATAGAAAAAAATAAAGACATTATAAATGTTTATATTCATTATAACGATAATAATTCAATTGAATCAGAATGGGTAAATAAACATTGTATACCGATCCAATATATAGTTAAAACATCATATTTTCATGTAGTTCCTGCGTATATGTCACTATTAAATTATGCATTATTTCATGATAAAAAAAATCAATGGTTTTGTTTTTTATCAGAATCATGTGTTCCTATTATCTCTCCAAAAGAATTTCGTAGTATTTTTTTTAAAAACAATAATTTCAGTATTATACAATGGCAAAAAGCATGGTGGAATTTATCATTACATAAACGAGCAAATTTATCATTATTACCGCAAGATTTTCAATTAGCTCATACACCATGGTTTGTATTAACAAAATTGGATGCAATGAATTGTTTATTATATATGCAAATTAAAACACATTTTTATACGCTTGTTTGTAGAGGTGGATTAGCAAATGAAAGTATATTTGCTATTATATTAAAATCGTTCAAACGTTTAGAGTGTGAATGCATAAAAAATGAAATATCTACATTAATAGATTGGACTAGAATGACAAGTTCTACTAGTCCATATGTATTTAAAAATACTGACAACCTAGAAATAATAAAAAACGACATAGATTGGATCATGACAAATAAAAAAAAGAATAAATATACACTTTTTTTAAGAAAAGTAGATATTTCATTTCCTAATGACATATTAAATGATATTATTTATAAAAATAATATGTATGAATATAATATTAATAAACTTATAAATTTATTTTTTTTTGTTTTTATCTTTTTTATTGGAAGTATAACATATATGATTTATTACAATTACTTTTAACATTTCCATCTATTACCACAATTAATACACGTAACAAATGTTGTCATTGGCTCATCAGCTGATCGCGTTTGCATTTGATAATATGTACATTTATTTGAATAACATTTACGACATTTAAATGTATCAGTTGCTGCCTCCAAATTAGTTTCATATTTATATTTGTCTCTCTTTATTTTTTGTTGTATCAGTTTATCCCATTTTTCTGGATTTAATTCTTGATGAGTCATAAAAGCAATTTGATGTGCTTTAATATCATTTTTATTTAACGATTCTATTAATGATTTATTATTCAATAAATTTAAATAAATACTACGAATTCTATCAATATAAAGTTGGACAAAGAATGCATTATCCCATTTTTTTATAATTTTTCGATTAGTTGCTTCTTTCAAAGAATAATTATAGATGCCTTTTTCTAGATTTTTAGAATTTACCTCATTATTCAGTATGTTATTTAGTTTTTGTTGAATATTATTACGAAATTGTTCTGGTTCTTTAATTACACGCATTATTATTATTATTATTATTATTATTATTATTATAATATTTAAATCAATTTTTTATTTTACATATTTTACATATTTTACCTATTTATCACTATAATCATATTCTTCTTCAGATAATTCAGTAGTCAAATCTTCTAATATTAAATCTTCTATTATATCATTATTTTTTTTATTAGATTTACCCTTTTTTGAATTTTTAGATACGAGTGCTTTAGTTTTTATATTTACTTTTGTATTACTTTTTTTTGTTTTTTTTGATTTATATTTTTTTTTTATTATATTTCCATAATCATCCTCTTCTTCATCATTTTCTTCATCATCTTCCTCAATATCTTCATCAACATCTTCTTCAATATCTTCTTCAATATCTTCTTCAATGTCTTCTTCAATTTCATCATCTTCATTATCATCATCCAGATCTTCTTCTTCAACATCATCTTCTTCGTCTTCCTCATCTTCCTCATCTTCTTCATATTCTTCATCTTCTTCTTCACTTTTATCATCTACTACAAACCCATCTTTTAAATATCCCTGTTTTGTTTTTTTCTCTGTTTTAACATTTAATAATTCATCCTCCTCATTTTCGTCATTCAACGCCGTATCATTTAAATTTTCAAAACCGCCAAATAACTTCTCATATATTTTATCCCATAAAGATAATGATAGATCTGATAATTTATAACTATTATCACTGTCATTTTTAATTTCACATAATATAGCACAAGTACCAAAAAATAAAATATTATCTATAGGAGGCGGAAAATCATATTTATTTTCCATATTAGCTCTTCCATCTGTTTTAGCATAAACAGATACGACATATTTTTGTTTTTCAATAGTAACTTTCCAGACAGCTTGTTTTGAATAATTGGAATCATTTTTGAATCCACATTTTTTATACAGATCATTTTTATTGAAATCCTTTGTACTGATTTGTAATGTCTTTAATTTTCCAAATTTATCAATTAAAATAATGCTATTAGTTTTTGACATAAAATATTATATGTTTATGAATTTATATGTTAATGTTTGGTTATATATTTATAAATAATATAATTATTTAAATCTGATTAGGTTTAAGTAGTTTATCAATCTAAATAAAAAAATGTGTTATATATGTAATATTTTATTATATTGAATAAATAATACATATATATCATTGTATGATTTATTGGACAATAAAAACGGTTATAATATCTGTTATATTTATATTTTTAATACATCATTTAATAGAATTCTTTAAAAATACATTAACAGTTCCAAAAGTAAAAGATTTAGTAAATGTTCCAACACAAAAATATGAAGATATTTTTAATACTATAAGTAAAAATACAACAAGTAAAAATAATATAGAAAAAGAAGATCAAAATATAAATTTATCTACAAATATAAATAGTTTGCCAATCGTAGATAATGATATGAAGCATGAATTAAAAAAATTTTTAAAACAGCAAATGACAAATAACAGATTGTAGCTATTATTTGATTTTGAAAATATTAGTAGTTTTTTTAACAAATGGTTTTATGATTTGAAAATAATATTTTTTCAATTTTTTGTTGTATATAAAGGCAATTATAATTATTATAAATAAAACAAAAAATAATGTCATAAATATATATTTTTTATAAAAACTATATTTTTGTGATGTTTTACAATTCTCTACTTTTATAAGATTATTTTTATGATTACCTGCTAAATGTGTTACGATAGTTTCATTTACATGTTCTGTGCAACTAATATTATTTAATATATAATATGGTACAGTTTTAATATGTTCAGAATATTTTTTATTGGTTAATATTTTACTATCAAATGCACCCTGTTCATAATCAACGCCCGCATATTTTGAATTAGTTTTCCATGCATTATTTTCTTTCCACCAATTACTTGGATTATACAAGGTTTTCCAATATGAAACAATCTCACGTCCGTATTTATCATTTTTCACTATAAAAGAACCAGCATTAAAATTAGCAGTCCATGGTGGTGGATCTTTTGTTATAATAACTGAATAATTTGAATATGAATTTAGGAAATTATCCAATTTACTTTTGTTAAAATTTAAAAAAAAAGCATCACTGTCTATCCAAAATACATAATCAATATTAGAATTATTTGGATTAGTTAATATGTTGTCTATTTCAAAGACCTTTCCCCAATATGGCGGTATATTTTCTTCGCTTTTATACATAAATTTATATTGCATATTATTATCTTGACATATAATCTTATTCACCTGCATATTATTATTTAAAAATTCGTCATTAGTTCTATCTTCAATTTGTAATACTAAAATAGTAGGCATAAATATAGTTTTAATAAATGATTTAAAGATATATATATTGTATATATATAAATATTTTGATATTAATAAGAATAAAATGGTATTATTTAATGAAACAGAAATAAATGTTATTTTAAACAATTTTCCAAATATAAGTATGAAATGTTGTTATGAAAATATAGCAAAATTTCATACCAATGACAATGACAAAGACAAGAGTAGTTACGATCATCCTAAATATGATTTCTATACGGCCATACCTTTTGGTAAAAAATATATAATATGGTTTACTATTTATAATAATAAAAAATCATGTTTCTTATTAGTTTTTGGTTTTAACAAAAAAGTAAAATTTATTAAAAAAATATTTGTTCCATTTACAAATGATTTAATACATAGCGTTTTTTATGGAACTAATTTTTATATAAAAGAGCGACCAGAATCATTTATTACGCTAGAAGATGTATTATATTATAAAGAAAAGGATGTTACAGATAGTACAGAATTGGAAAAATTAAATATATTTCAAATGATATTTGCCAATAGAAATTTTAATTTGCCTGGTGCTAGTGGTAATAACAACATGAATGTTATAGGATTGCCATTAATAAACAAAGACAAATCATCATTAATGAAAGAAGTTGAATTATTACCTTATAAAATAGATATGATAATATGTAAAAATTTTAACAATAATACTAAAAAATATGTAAAAATAACTTCCGAAAATGCAAACAACGCAAACAATGCAAACAACGTAACCAATAATAGTATTTCAAGTAATCAGCAAATTGGAATAAATAAAGTAAATATTTTTGATATAATAAATAAAGTCCCTACAAAAAAAATCCCAAATTCATTCATCGAAGATACTGTAGCGATAATACCTATAAAAGAAACAAAACAATATCTAAATAATGGTGTAAGAAATAACATGTCTAACAAAAAAATGAATCAAAGTTCACCTAGCGAACGTATATTTATTGTTAAACCAGATATTCAAAATGATATATATCATTTATATACATCTAACAATAATAAAGAAGAATATTATGATACGGCGTATATTCCTACTTATACAACTAGTGTGATGATGAATAAATTATTTAGAAACATAAAAGAAAATGAAAATTTAGATAAATTAGAAGAAAGCGACGATGAAGATGAATTTGAAAATAACAACATTGATAAATTTGTTTATTTAGAGAAATCATATACAATGATTTGTAAATATAATTATAAATTTAAAAAATGGTTTCCAGTTTCAGTTGTAAAAAAATAATAAATAATATAAATATAACAATAATAATCAGCCATATTATAATATATTGATTATATATATCACAATATATATAATCAATATTAATGTCTGGATCGTATGCGTCTAATTTAGGGTATGCAAAATATCCATTAAATAGTAATGTAAACCCGTCTTATGTAAACGTTGGAAACACTAATAACCCTTTATTTTTTGGTAGTAATGAACAACAACCTGTAGGTTGCGTTGGTGTAAGTTGTAATATGGATGCTGCAAATGCATCCTCTATAAGTAGAGGTATGTCTGGTGGTAAAAAATTATACAAATCTAAAAAACACAATAAAGCCAATAAATCAAATAAGCATAAAGAATTAATGAAAAAAATTAAAAATATTAGTAATATATATAAAATGAAATACACAAAAAAACAACGAAAACAAATGAAACGTAAAATATCTAGAAAATATCGTTTACATAAATATTCAAAAATGAGAAAACTATCTGGTGGTAAATCTAGAAGAAGTCGTCATAGCCGCACTAAATCACAAAGAGGTGGCAAAATGACTACATTAGATTATGGTAATTATCCAGGAAGTGACAACAATAACAACATAAATCTTTCTTATAAAGACACTGTTAGTTCTGGTTATGGTTTTGCTCCAAATGTTGTTAATAATTCGTCATCTGCATTAGCTAATCCTATGCCTCATAAATCTTTTTCTAATATGCATTAAATATAGATTAATAATTATAATTTGATAAAACATGTTCCCTGTAAAAATGGATCTGAATCAATATCGTTATATGTTGATTGTGTTTTTACAGTATAATTTAATATAGTTTTCTCAGTATTTTTTTTATATCTACTATTTTTAGGTTTCATTAAAGTAGTTAATAATATGGAGGCATGAGATGGCTGTTGTGATTTTGTTGATTTAGTGTTGCATATACTATCTGGATCATATATAGTTTGCCATATAGTATTGACAGATGTATTGGTGGTATTCAAATAAACATCATTACTAGTATGAATTATTTTATATTTTTCTTTCATATAAAATGCTTTCCGTTTTTTCCACTGATTTTTAAATGGTTCATGTGAATCTATAATATCAATTACTAATGGTCCATTTTCATTTTTATCTCGAAGTATTCTTCCAACAGATTGTTCAATATCTGTTTTTGGTGTTGCCATTATAAGAGTTGTTAATGTTTTTATATCTAATCCTTCAGACGCCATTGCGTATGTAGCAATTACAATTTTTTTGTTTTCGCTTTCTTTTAATGCCATTTCTTTCATTCCTCCTATATAATACCCTACTGATCCGGATGCAATATTTCTATGTTTAACTGCATCAAATAAATATTTCAATAAGTTTTTGTTATGTGCTAATATCATAATTTGTTGATTTTCGTTTTCTCTCAAAAGATCAACAAGTATCCTCAAAATAAATTCACTACGATGATTGTACTCACATAATTTAGTAATCATACTACTATACGATGTATTTCCTCTATAATCGGTAATAACATGATTAAAATCATCATCATTTACTTTATAATCAATTGCTCTTACTTCTACATTAAATTTTTCAGTGCGGTGACCTTTGTAAATAACATCTCCTAGAAACATTTTAAATACATACGTTGTTCCATCTTTACGATTCATTGTAGCTGATAATCCCAAAATATAACGCGTTACGATTTTAAATAGTGAATTTGAAAATACTTCACTTGATATGTGATGTACTTCATCTACAATCATAAACCCAAAACAATCAAACATGGTAGATGGATATTCTTTCATGGACAAACTTTGTAACATACAAAGAACAATATCTTTATTTTCAATATCAATGATTTGACCCTGAATCCTCCCAATTCTTGCTGTTGGTAAAAACTGTTGAATACGTTCAATCCATTGATTCATAAGAAATTCTTTGTGAACGACGACAATGGTTTTTTTTTTGAGACACGTTATTAAATTTAATCCTATAGAAGTCTTGCCTCCCCCCACATTGAAGTTCGATTAATCCTCCTGCTCCACCATTCTCTACATTTTCCATATATTTTTCAACAATAGGAACTTGATGTTCTCTCAATTGTCCGTTAAACACTAGATCAATATTCTCTCCATCAGAGAGTTCAACTCTAGTTGGTTTTCCAAAATTTTTAATACCATAATGTTGAGGCACATATATTTTATTATTAGATTCTCTATAAACAAAATAAATATTTTGCCCTTGTTGTGAAATTTGTGCTGGAGAACCATGAACATGTGGTTTAATAGTCAAATCAGATTTTATTTTTTTTATTTGTTCTGGTGAAAGTTCATTTTTATATATAGTATATCCTTTTTTACCCAAATAGGTGTTCATTTTCTCTCTAAAATAATATAAAGTAACGCTAATGCTGTAAAATATTAGTTTATATTATTTACTATATTATCTTTATATTTATTTAGAATAACTAATAGGTATTCAATTTTTATTATAATTTTATCACTCATTCATATGAAAATAAAAAAATATATTATTAAGATATATAAATACAAACAAATATACAATGCAGAATTTTTCAAATTTGTTTAAAAAAGAACATATGGGTCAATTAATATTATCTATATTATTTGTTATATATTTAATTATGGGGTATAATACACCACTTTCTCTCGCTGAACTAGTAGATACGCCTGTTGGGAAAATAGCCGTTATAGTTGTAGCATTATGTATTTTATCTACATCTAATCCAATTTTAGGTATTTTAGGATTATTTGTTGCATATGAATTGATAAGACGTTCAATGATTAAAGTACGCGGAGGTGATTTACAAAGTTACATACCATCAGAAAGTAAAAAAAATGATCAATATTCTTCATTTAATCAAAATAATTTTCCTTATACTTTAGAACAAGAAATGGTTCAAAAAATGACTATACAAAATAATAACATAGATGTATCATTTGATGGTAATGGACAAAAATTTAAACCAATTTTAGATGACACTCACGACGCATCACCATTAAATGTTTATAATAATAATTAAATTAACATGTATTTTATAAAAATAAACATTTGAGATAATTATTATTATACAATAAAATAATAATTATTTATTTTATATAAATTTTACTATTCGGATGTTGAGTAAAAATTATTACACCTTTGTACATTTAATCCGCAATTACCTTTTGTTTATTTTTTAGCGTCTATAATGGGCGTTTTAAATGTGCAAAGGTGTAAACGGTTTAACGGTTAAGCATAACTAACCCCATTATGACGAACATTAAAATAAATGGGAAAAGTACTAGTAACCATGAAATACTGGTGTAGCCATCTTTGCATATTAGATTAAGAATCCATGTCCAGAATAGAATGTAAATAATCTTGAATATAAATATAGCAATAGTACTAGGAACGCGACATGAAAATTTACCTAAACTATAATGATTTCTATTTCCAATATTTTGGAAAATGAGAATAATAACGCCAAGCATTGAAACTACAAAATATAGTAAAGCAGGTGGACAAAGGTCCTTCATTCTTTTAGGAAATGCCATGTTTTCTTTTATAAGATAATAATAGAAAAAAATATAATAATTATTATATTATAATAATTATTATAATATAATGAAAATTAATATTTAGATATTAGACACGTCAATATTTATCACATAACAATACCACTACCACTTTTACTTATACTACAATTATTTGATTGATTTAATTGATTATTAAACGGTAATGGACTAACTATTTGTGTATTACCTCTTAATGCATTAAATGTATTCTTAATATCTGTCATTATACCTAATGCAGGTAATCCACCTACTTTATTTCTTTTATTCATACCAATATATTTACATGAATGTAAATGTTTTCTAAATGTATTCATTTTTTTATTTTTTTTTGATTTTTTATATTTTCTACTACCACCAGTTGACATAGCTGGAGTGGTTCTATCTTGAATAGAAGGACTGTAATCTGGTTGATTATTGTATGGATTTAACATATAAAAATTCTTATCTCCTTGAATACCATTTACACCAGGCCAGTTTGAGTAAGACGGTCCCCACGGAGAACCCACAGTACCACTAGGATATTTCGCACCCATAGGCATATTATCACCACTTGTTCCACCAACAATAGCAGCATTTAGATTATGATCAAATTCATTTTCATCCCCATCCACATTCCCGCCTCTATTTTTTCTTCCCCCTCTTCCAGTATATGCCAAATTATTAACGCGAGGTATATCACCAGATGGATATGCCAACATAGAACCAGAACATGCACCTCCACCATTCATCAATACTGGTGCACCAGCATTACAATCACAACCTCCACCCTTCATATTAGTCGCACAACCAAACATTTTCCATAATGTCTGTTTTTTTGAACGCCTACTTCGCGATTTTTTATTGTAAAAAAATTTTTTTTTATTTTTATTCGTTTTCTTTTTATTCAATTTCATTTATATTATAAATAGATTTTTATAATTTACTCTAAATATATATTTAATATTATTCATATTATTATACATACTTGAACAATTATTCAATATCTACATGAGTAAGAATATGTCTTCTACAACATAATTTATTTAAACCCAAATCATCCAATATTTCACCTTCTGGTGTTTTTTCGTGAAAATCTTTCGTTAGATAGATTACTTTTTCTATATCCAAATTTTTTGCTAATTTCTTTTTACGAACTTCCTCTAAATAATATCTGTATTTATCTGCTAATACATTACCACATGTGAAACATTTTATTGGAATAATCATTTTATATTATTGTTTTATATTATTATTTTCTAGTATTATTCAATAGTAATAATTATTTAAATCAATTTTAATTTTTTATAATAAACAACTAAATTCACTTTAATTTTATAAATTATTTTATATAGTATAAATAGTCATCACATGTTAGAAAGGAACAAATTTTAAGTAAATTAAAATATATATATATTCATAAAAAAATTGATTTAACTTTTTTAATATATGAATTGTATAAACAAATAACAATATAATTACAATTTGAATACAACAATATGAATACTAACACTAAAGTTACAGATACTAAACCACTAACACGCAAACAAAAAAGATGGCGAAGATATAGACGATATTTAAAACAGAAGAAATTAGAAAAACAACTAGAAGATTATTTTGACGATTTATATGATGATCTTTTCTATGATGATAATGGATTATCTAGATTATGTGGACAAATCTATGCTGAAAGAAATAGCGAAACCCATAAACAAAAATTATATGATGAACTAGATAAATTTATCTCAGAAAACGAACCAGCAGAGAACAT
>Ga0209400_1001787_pt1 | contig 16835 bp, 32 predicted proteins | sample M_130807_EF_Meta_FD_187313 | JGI IMG/M metagenome (GOLD analysis project Ga0209400, IMG submission 187313) | Freshwater microbial communities from Lake Montjoie, Canada to study carbon cycling - M_130807_EF_MetaG (SPAdes) (version 2) | ecosystem: Environmental > Aquatic > Freshwater > Lake... | reverse complement strand
GTGCTGCCTCAGCACTGTCAAGCTTATGGAACAACACTACCCCCACTAGCACGGTGTTTTCAATAGGAACAGCGTGGACAAGCTCTGTTGATACTATCGCATATTGTTTCAGCCCGGTAGTCGGGTACTCTTCAGTGGGTTCATATGTCGGCAACGGAAGCTCAGATGGCGTTTTTGTGTATACAGGATTTAGGCCACGGTTTATATTAGTTAAAAACGCTACAAGTGCCTATGATTGGCGGATACACGATACGGCCAGGGACACATACAACGTCGCTCAAACAGAGTTATTCCCAAACGGTTCCTATGCTGAAGCTCAAAATAGCGCATACTATTACGATATTCTTAGCAATGGATTCAAGCTGCGGACAAGCGATATAAGAAATAATGGATCTGGAGATACATATATTTATTATGCCGTGGCGGAATCACCCTTCAACTACTCCCGCGCTAGGTGAGTAGTGGACACGTCTACTAGCTTGCAAGGATAGCTTCGATCAGGTGCTTGTAGCTGGCGCGTGGGTCTTCATCTTCCGGCTCTGGTGGGACCGTGCCAAGTAATTCATGGGCAAAATCAAGGATGCCCTGATCGGTAAATAAGATGCCGCTGGTAAATTCGCTAACGTGGTTATACATGATGCTGCGGATTTCGTCGTCAGTCATAAGCTGGTTGGTGTGTCCCTGTTAAACTAAGAGCAAACCGCCCGCGTGGCATGTTCCTACTGAATGGCGTAACACTTCCAATCGACGCCTGTTTTACAGATCCGGCAACTAGCATCCAATACCCGGCCAATTGGCTGAGGTTGGCTAGCGCTGAGGACCGCGCCGCCATCGGAATTACGGAGCAGCCCGAACCCGCCTGGTACGACCAGCGCTTCTACTGGAACCCAGAGCTTCCCAAAGACCATTCGCAATTGGTTGATCAGTGGATCGGCCAGACCCGTGCCACGGCAAACACGTTGCTGGCTCCAACTGATTGGATGGTGATCCGTGAGGCCGATAACGGCAAGCCCATGGATGCCGCCATCAAGGCCGAGCGCCAACGTATCCGCGAGGCCGCTGGCACCAAGATTGCAGCCATCAACGCCACCGCCACCACCGCTGAACTAGCTGCGTACATCACCAGCGCCGCATACTCAAGCTGGAGCGCACCGGAAGCCGAAGCGCCTGTGGTGTTTTCATCTAACAGCACGACCACGGCGTTCAGCTAGACTGACGGTGATGGTCGATTGCCGCCAGTGATTGAAGTTCTTGCTGCTGTTACTGGCGCCGTTATCGGCATTGCCGTATCCGGCCTAGGTGGAATGTTGCGCCGCGACAATGCCCCCGCCGTGGTACGACTTACTGCAGCGGTGGAACACATTGCTGGCGAGGTAAGTCTGATGCGCGGTGAAATGCGCGAAGATCGTACCGAGCTGTTTGGTCGTATTGGCCAAATAGAGCAACGCATCGCGGCACTTGAAGCACAACGCTAACCCGAGGTTTTCCCATGGACGCTAACACCATTGCAGCTATTGCCATTGTCGTGGCCGCTAGCTCTGAACTTATTGCCTTAAGCCCATTGAAGGCCAATAGTTGGATTCAACTAGTTTTGCAATTTGCACGGCTTGCTTTCCCCCGTCGTTGATATGGAACTCCGGGATTTTTTCCGTTTTTATCGTGGCTTGCCGCATCAAGATGCTGCAATTAAGCAGCTTCAAGATGCAATGCCAGCAGCATTGCTGACCCGTAACGCGGATTGGTATCAAACTTGGCAGGCTGGAGGAAAACAGGAAGATTTAAGTCAAGCGCTTCAGCTGATCAAGGAATTTGAAGGGTGTCAGCTCAAGGCCTATCCTGACCCATTATCTGGCGGCGATCCATGGACTATTGGCTATGGCACCACCAGAATCAATGGCAAACCGGTGCCGCATGATTTGACAATCACCCAAACCAAGGCGGATCAGTTGCTTGAGGCTGAAGTGCGTGAATTTGCTGATCATGTATCGAGCACCATCCCCCACTGGGGGGAAATGACTTCAAACCAACGTTGTGCGCTGATTAGCTTTGCTTACAACCTAGGCGCCGGTTTCTATGGTGCCAGTGGGTTTGAAACGATCAGCCACACGTTGCACCATAGGCTTTGGGATCAGGTCCCAGACGCGATGATGCTTTACCGCAACCCCGGCAGCAATGTTGAGGCCGGTCTAAAGCGCCGGCGTAAAGCGGAAGGCGAACTATGGAAACGCAATCGCAAGCAAGAAACAGGCAAATTTACGCCAGCTAGTTCGTTTGCTTTTAAAGTTACGCCCAATATTACCTATGGCGAATTTGCATTAAATGAAAATGCTCGTCGTTTTGTTAAGCAGCATCAATGCGATACAGCGCTGGAATTAGCGCAATTCATGGAAAAAGCCCGTGCTGCATTTGGCGGCAAACCGCTGATCATTACATCCGGTTACCGTCCGCCTGCGATCAATGCTGCCGTTGGTGGCGCAAGTCAATCAGAGCATTTGTACGATGCAACAGACACTGGAGCGGTTGATTTTTATATTGATGGTGTTGATGTATATCAGCTGCAAAATTGGTGCGATCGTACTTGGCTTTATTCGCTTGGCTATGGTGCGCCTAAAGGCTTTGTTCACCTTGGAATACGCCTTGGCCGTCGTAAGATTCGGTGGGACTACTAAACGCCTGTGATCCTTCCTGATTTTGAAATCCGCCATATGTGCCGTGAACACGGCATGGTGCTGCCATACGATGAAGAACTGTTAAATCCAGCAAGTCTTGATGTAAGACTTGGCGATCGTTTGATGCTAGAGGAACAGGAACACACCGGCCTGCGAATCCACAGCATTGCCAGCGCAACGGCCGAAGATCCATTTTTGCTGATGCCCGGTGAATTTGTCTTGGCTGAAACCCAGGAAATTTTCAACCTGTCCGACGACATTGGGGCTCAATTTGTCCTCAAGTCAAGCCGCGCCCGCCAAGGGTACAGCCATATGCTGGCTGGCTACTGCGATCCAGGCTGGCATGGCAGCAAGCTGACACTAGAGCTACAGAACGCCCGCAGGTTCCACCCGCTGCCCCTGTACCCAGGGCTAAAGATTGGCCAAATGGTGTTCCATATGCTGGCAGCCAAGCCAACACGCAATTATGCGGTGACTGGCCGTTACAACAGCCAGCCACACGTCCAATCAAGCCTGGGCTAGTCAGCAAGCGCCTCGTCCTGCTCCATGTCGTAATCATCAAGCGCATGGGCCTCGGCCCATTGCTGGGCTTCTAGGTGACCGGCAAAAGGGCCGATCAGTACGTCTTCACCAGTGATCAGGTAGTAGGCCATGGGTCAAGGGGATGGACAGGTTTAGCGTAGCAATCCGTTACGCTAGAGATAACGACGGCGGGTTGATGGATCGTTATCTGGTCGAAGTCTCTGCCAAATTTATTTTAGATAGTGATCGAGAGCCGGAAGAACTTCCGGCTGATTTATATTCGCGTATTTCAGAATATATTCCAGACAATGATTTGATGGATTTAGAGGTAGAAGTTTTTTGTTTTCCTACCAATGGATCATCAAATTGATGGCTCTGAACTGGTCCCCAAGAAAACCAGCAAATCACGCTACCGGCAACGCATTCTAAGGGCATGGGATAATTGCTGCGCTTATTGTGATGAGCCATTAGGCAAGAACGCAACGCTTGATCACGTCAAACCCCGCAGCCTAGGCGGTGAAACCGTTGAAACCAATTTGGTAGCTTGTTGCTTGCATTGCAACAGCATGAAGTCATCGCATGATGTTTTTGCTTGGTATCGCAGCCAGACATTTTATTGTCTGACCCGTGAAATCCGATTACACAACTGGATTACCCGCGATCTGACATAGATTCGGCGTACATTTGCGCCATCCATAAATCTTCGCAATACCTGCACACACCATTGCGGCAGGCTCTGTAGTACATTTCACCGCGTTCATTTTCTAACTGCTCAACGTAGCAATCATTAGTCACCTTGTATCGGGTCAGAATGGAAGTGAAACAGTTCACATCTGCGGGCAAATCTTCCACTAGTATGACAAGCCTCGGGAAAACCGAAATCGCAGTTGTTTGCGCTTGGTAACCAATGGATGCATTCCCAGCATTTCCTTTTGTCGTCGTCTGGTTTGCCAGTGCGAAACTCATGGTAAACACTTTGAGCTTTGATGACGGCCAAGCGTAAGCTCATCGTTTCCAAGTCCTGTCGCATCTGTTGCGCTTTATTTGGGCCTAGTCTTATTCGGCATTGCCAATTGCTGGTCAGCTCATAGCGTTCCAGCAGCAGGCGGCCACCGTGTAGTGCGATCATGGGAAAATTACGACCGCCTTAGTTTGGCTTGCACAGGTTAAGACTGCAATTGGTCTAGGTACCAAGCCGCCTTGCCAAGCGACTCAGGGCCGCCCTTATGCTTTTCGCGCCATAGGTATTTAAACGCATTGCCCTTGCAAAACCCTGCAAATTCTTCCGGCGTTAATGCCGACCTAATTGCATCGATGCATTCAATTTCCCCTTGCCGGTAATGGGGTGGGTCATTGATTAAATCCATTTTCCAAATAAATGCAAACGAATAACTTCTAATGCAGCCGCAGCTTCAACTGCTAAATCAATTGTTTCAGTAGCGCCAATTGCAATTGCAATATCATGAATTACATCTTCATATTGTGTATCCCTTGCATTGACAGCTACATCAGCCGCAAACTCTTGCCATAGTCCTGTATATAACCCATTGGTGCGACCGCTGCGATCATAAAGTTGATCGATCAGATCGGCGCGTCTCTGCTGCAGTTGCCATGCATTTACCATAATCTTCGGCGCTGGTTGGATTTAGAAAAAGTGGGCCGTGCATGAGTTTAACGCCATCCATCCACCATGGGCGGAATACGGGCATTGAAAACATGCAATCGGAATCAATGCCCCAAGTCGTCATGGTTCTATTGCCTGCCGCAGCTGCAACAGCTCAATGCATCTGCTGGAGCCATAACGGCCAGCATGGCTAAGCTCGTCAATCCTGGCATCGATTAGATATTGGATCCTACGGCGTTCTTCTTGCTGGCCAGCTTTAAACAAGCCGCTATCGGTCAAAATCCGCTGGATCCTGCTTAATGTTGTGTTAGTCATCGAGCAATTCCCATGCTGCTGTTGGCCATCTGTTGCTTGCATAACGTAAAGCCTCGCTAGGTGATGGTGCGTTGAGTGCTGTTTTCATTGGCAATGATCCAGGTATCTTTACCAGTATTCGGTAAGGCTTAACTTGATCTTGTGGCCGCGGCCGACTAATGCCTTCGCCCAGATTAGGGCAAACTGGTTCGTCGTTTTGAAATAAAAAAGAAGAAAAATCAGGCATGATCAAAAGAAGAACAATCAGTTGCAAATGTTGCGCCAGCTTCGGGAATGCTAAGGCCGCAACTGTCTTTATACCAATGAACGCATTGATCGCAGGAAACTACTGGGGCAACCTTACTGCCGCCAACAAGGCCACGCAATTGCAAACGCAATTGACGTAAATCGCGCAATTCTTCTACCCAATCAAGCGGCACCTCAATGGTGCTAAATCTATGGCCACAATCTTGGCAGCCATAGCGCCTAGACCTAGAACCTTCACGGTTGGGTTCTGTGTTAAGCATTCGGATTCGACCGCCGCATTTAGGGCATGTTGGTTTCATTTGGCTGGTTTCCATCCATAGTGATTTAGCCATTTACGCAAAGCATCACCAGTTGGTGTGCCAGGTGGCCATTTAATGGCTTTTAGTAATTCACGCGGAGAATTGAAACACCGAGTGCCGGGTGCTGGGTATAACGTAAACCAAATCTTGTCCTTGCTAGTTGGCGGATCGCTGGCGTAGATCTGAATATCCCCTGCATGGAATATATGGCACACGCCAGCAACCTCGGGCTCAATGCCACAAGCATTTAGAATTTGCGCTTTGAGCTTAGATTCTGGAATGGTTGCCAGTTGGCGCCATGAGGGGTTACTCATTGGGCAATGCCTTTAGGGCGGCGCGGATGGTGTCAAGGTCTTGGTATTGTTCACGGGTGTCATTTGCTCCTGTCGCAACAGCGTGTAGCGCAGTCAAAGCCTGCTCTTTCAAGCTCGGCGGTTTGGGACGGCGGGCGGCGCGGAGATCAGCTTCATCCAGCCCCCAGTTATCTATCAGCGCACAACACGCCTCCAGCTCCTGGTCGGCACCCCAGCGGGCGGCCACTAAACACAGAGTTTTTTCCCGCTCCGGGTACTTATAACCATCAAAAATACCAACGGGCATCTGCTCTCGCCACTGCTGCACCAGCTCCGGCGGTGGGGTAATTGAATGTTGGTTACTCACGGCAATTTAACCTCAGCGTGTGTTGTTGGTGTAAGCCATTCGATCTTGTTCCAAAATGGTGCCCAATCTTTAAATGCTTGCGCTTTGGCTTCAGTAAAACTTACAGCGCAAATGCATTCATAGATGTTGGCTTCTGGTATCCGAAAGTAAAAACGATTAGTCATGGTAGGCGACGGGAACTGGGTTGGTGTTGGGTTGGGTGCCAAAGCTTGAGACAATGGCAAAAGCCATAAAGGCCGGAAGCAAAAAGCAAATGATGCGAGAGGGCATGGGCTTGAGTGCCTTGGACCCTTGAACAATAGCAGCAATGGCGCCAGGGGGCAATACCCTATACACGCAATGCACCGCTTTTCTCATGGCATTTGGTCAATGGATGATCGTCGAATTCACCCCAGAACAGCTGCTCCAGCTAGAGCTAGAAGCCCGCAGCCTGCTAAACGCCCAAGACGATCAGCAAGTGCGGGCCCTAGCCGCCAGCGTATGGAAACAGTCCCGTTACCAGGAAAAGCTTCTACGGCAAGCGATCGGTGAGATCTCGCGCCTAGAGCTAGAACAGATCACCGCTAACTACAACCCCGCCCGTAGCTTGGGCCAGCGACTGCGCCGCCTGCTGGGTTGTAACTGACGCATCCTGGATCTGGCGCAGCACCTTGAGGTCCGGCTGGAACTGCAGGCTCAAATACTGGACACCGCTGTTGGCAGTTTTGCGCCATCCGCTAATGCGAACGGGCACCTCCTGCCGATCGCCTGATGGCACCGCGTTCATCAGGTAATGCACCAGTAGCTCAACCTGATCCGCAGCAATGCTCAGCATTCCGTCATATTCGGGGTAATTTTTGTTTGCGTCATAGCGATCGCCCATCCGCTTTTGCAATTCAGCGGGTCCTTGCTTAAACAGTGCGCCGTTAGCCTTGAAAGTCATGATCAAGATTGCAAAGAAGAATTTTCGTAAGCTGTAACCTCGGCCAACGGATATAAAATCCGGTTGCCGACCTTAATAAATTTGGGGCCAGTGTCAATTCTGCGCCATAACGCCAGCGTTTGTGGTTTAACAACCCCGCGCCAACGTTCGGCCAATTCCTTTGGCGTAAAAAAATCAGAAGATGTCGTCAACCTTTGGCACCTCCTTTACAACAATCTGCTGGTTTAGATCTTCCAGCGTTTCAGTTGCTTTTACTGCAACCGGTTCAACATCAATTACCTCTTCTTCGCTTTGAATGCCAACTAACAAGTCAGGAATATAAAGCCGGCCCCAAAATGATGCTGCTCGATACCTGATCATAAGCTCAGGCATTGTGATCCACTTGGATCCGGTCTTGGTAGCCCAGCCTTCCTTCTTGGCCATGGCCATCGTGATCTTTGGCCCCACCAGCGGCGTATTGGTTTCAATGTCAACAGCCACGCAATGGCAAGCCAATGAATCACCGCTGCCGCTTAGCTCATACTGCAACGGCTTGAAACGCCCGCAACCATTGATCAACGCAATAATAAACTGGCTGCTCCAGCTGGGGCGGCCATGGATAATATGCAAATTCTGCATAACCTGAAAAGGGCTCATCCGCATTCGGTTGGCAATTTCCAATGCCACCAGGCAATTAGCAAAACCGTTTTGGCCTTGAAACTGAATTGGGATCAACGTGCTGCTAGCCAAAGCCTTAGCAATCCGTTGTGCATTTTCAAATGCTTGCAAACCGCTAAACACCGATCCGGGGCTAGTCGTAGCAAGTGCTGTGGAGTCTGTCATTAGTACATCTCAATGTCAGGGAGAACGTTTTGCTGTTGGCCAGGTATCATCCAGCCGGGAAGGCCAATGGGTTCAATTTGTGTGCTATAGCCAGGCCATTGGTTAGTTTTGCGGCATTCAACTAACTTATCCAGATCGCGACGGGCTGTATCCCAGCCAACCTTAATCATTTCGGCATCAGCCGCATAAACCGCACAAGCGTATGGTGCGCTGGATTCGACGCAAACAAAAATAAATTGCTCAGGTCGTTGGCTGCCAGCTTTTTCTATGCCGTGCAGATACCAGCCGGCCTGCACAAAATACCTAAAGTTTGCAATTGAACGCTTAAATTCGCGCAAGCTTGCATCCTTGGTGGTTTTAAGATCCACCAACAGCCGGTGGTCATTGGTCAACCAATCGGGCCTGCATTTGCATTCAGCGTCGGTCACGTCATCGTTCCACATCCATGAGGTCTCGGCTTTGCCGGGCTGTGAGAACAGAAACGCAGCGGCAGGATGATTCTTGACGCTGGTGGCCATGGCGTTGACTTGATCAAATTCTTCCCACTTGAGCAACTTGCGTCCGCCATTGGCCGCAGCTGCCCACTCTTCCTTGCCGGCTTTACTGCGACGGTCTACATCAGGAGCTAATGCGTACCTGTTCTGCAGCTCATCAGGCTCAAGCACCGCCGTATGAACAGCAGTGCCAAGCGCCATTGCAGGAGTTTCCTCGAACGGCTTGCGGTTGGGATCAAGGTATTTACCCCAATAATGCAGCGGTGATTTGGCGATTTGGTCTAGGTGGCTTTTGCTGACCGCCTTGTGGCGGTGGTAGTCCGCGTTTTCCATTGGAGTGCGCTGGGGACCCACACACAATACACACTGGACAGCATTAAGTCAATACCGTTACACTTAGATCGCACCCAATCGCATCCATGATTCTTCGGCATTATCAGCATCAAGCGGTCAGTAATTTACGCATTGCCTTCCGTTCAGGCGCCAGGGCACCACTGCTAGTCCTACCCACCGGCGGCGGCAAAACCATCATCCTGGCCGCCATTACCCACCAAGCGCTTACCCGTGGCGCTCGCGTGTTAATCCTTGTCCATCGCCGCGAGCTGATCCATCAGACCTCAGCCAAACTCACGGCCCTGCAGGTGCCCCATGGCATCATCGCTGCCGGCGTTGATCGTGCAGATGCACCAATTCAAATTGCATCCGTGCAAACGCTCATCCGGCGCCTTGATACCGCAATCCAGCCAGATCTCATCATCATCGATGAGGCGCATCACGCCACTACCGGTAGCACTTGGGGCAAGATCCTTGCTCACTGGCCAGATGCCTCGCGCCTGGGTGTTACCGCTACCCCAATTCGGCTTGATGGTCGCGGCCTCAGCGAAACATTTGATCACCTAGTTCTAGGCCCGTCAGTTGCTGACCTTACCGCCGATGGTTTTCTTTGCCCATCGCGGATTTATGCGCCGCCAATGGCAGCCGACCTATCGGGCCTAAAATCTCGCGCTGGTGATTACACCATCGAGCAGGCCGCCGCCCGCATGGATCGCTCATCAGTAACAGGTGATGCCATCGGGCATTACCTGCATTACGCTCGTGGCAAATTGGCCATCGTATTCTGCTGCACAGTTGCTCACGCCAACCACGTCGTCGAGCAATTCAAGGCAGCCAACATCACCGCAACCACATTGCTGGGTTCCACAGTGCCGGCGGAGCGTGACCGTGCGATCAACGCATTGGCTAACGGCAAACTGCAGGTACTCGTGACCGTTGACGTTGTATCGGAGGGTTTTGACTGCTGTCCCGCCGAGGTGGCGATTCTCCTGCGGCCAACCCAATCCGAGGGGCTATTTCTCCAGCAGGTGGGCCGTGTCCTGCGGCCATCACCCGGTAAGCGAGAGGCGGTAATCCTCGATCACGTGGGCAACGTCCACCGGCATGGGTTTCCAGATGATTGTCGTGACTGGTCGTTACAGGGCCGGCCATCCAAGACAAAGGAGGTGGCACCTGCAGTTAGGACGTGTACTATCTGTTTTGCAGCCTTCAAACCCGCACCTCAATGCCCGGTCTGCGGCACCCCTGCATTGCCTTCACCCCGTGAAATTCAGCAGCAGGAGGGCGAACTACAGGAACTTACTCGTGACGCCCTGGAACGCGCTCGCGCCCGTGATCGCCGCCAAGTTGGTCAAGCCCGCACCCTTGACCAACTACTTGCTATTGCGGACCAACGCGGTTACAGCCGCGGCTGGGCTTACAAGGTTTACCAATCCCGTTCTTCCCTTTCGTCATGAAAACCATCAGGCCATTGCCGCCAATTGAAGAATTAAAAGAATTGCTTCACTATGAACCCGATACTGGACTGTTTAGGTGGAAGATTAATGTTGGTAAAAAAATTAAGGCTAATAATGTGGCTGGTTCTTTACATAGCCTAGGTTACATTCATGTCACAATAAACCAAAAAATTTTCAAAGCTCATCGATTAGCATGGGCGTTGTATTACAATCAAGACCCAGGCGGCATGCAAATTGATCACATAGACAAAAATAAATCTAACAATAAAATTATAAATTTAAGGCTTGCAAATCACGTGTCAAATGGCGCTAATGCGGGTCCCAGGAAAAATAATAAATTAGGAGTTAAAGGAGTACATTATGAAGGCAGCAAATTTATAACTCAAATTAAAAAAAATGGAAAGAAATATTATCTTGGTTCTTATGACACCATAGAAGAAGCAAGCAACGTGCACTGGGCCGCCGCCGAAGAATTGTACGGTGAATTTGCCCATGAAAAATGCAAGCACCCTGAAAAATTAACCGAATATGCTTGCGAGCGCATAAGCAACGCTATAGGCCGCCCATACGGTGCGCCTAAGCTTGATCGCAACGGCCAGTTTATGCTTGTCATCTGAGCAAACAATCCAGCAAAATATTCGCCTTGCCCTAGGCACTAGGCCGGACCTACGGTTGTTTCGCAACAACACCGGTACGTTGCGTGACGCCAATGGACGCCCCGTCCAGTTTGGCCTCTGCAAAGGTAGCGCCGACCTCATCGGCTGGCGTACCGTAACCATTACGCCCGATATGGTCGGCCAGCAGGTGGCGGTCTTTACCTCCATTGAGGTTAAAACCCCAACCGGTCGCATATCACCTGAGCAACACGCATGGCATGCCGCAGTCAGCTCAGCTGGTGGTATCGCCGGCATTGCTCGCTCTGTCCCCGACGCCCTCAAGATTTTCAGCGATGACGACCCTCCTTGATCAGCTCCAGCAACTACCAGACCATTGGGGGTTTGTTGCAGTTGATGACAAAAAGCGGCCCTACCAGCCCGCATGGCAAAAAAATCCGCTCACCAAATCGCAGGTAGCAGCAGAGCTAAATTCAGGTCGCGCCCATGCCGTTGGTGTAATAGCAGGTCCCCAATCTCAAGGGTTGCTATTTGTTGATCATGACGGCCCAGGTGCATCTGAAGTTTTAGACAAGATCGACGCGCCATTAAGCTCGTTGCCTAAATCTTGGGCCGTAACCTCAGGCCGCGACGCTCGCCTACAAATCATCTACCAGGTTCCAAAACCATTTTGGGATCAGATCAAAACCACCAAGATTAAATCCAGCATTGAAAATGAACAGCTTGAGCTGCGTTGGTCTGGCTGTCAATCAGTAGTTATAGGCGCTCATCCCACAACCGGTGCTTATCGCTGGATACCAAATCGCGATCCATCATCACTGCCAATTGCAGAAGCACCAACTGAGTTGCTTCAGCAAATGTTAAAACAACCCGATCCAATGCCGCTATTACGGTTGCCGGATCCATTCCAAGACGCACAACGCGCCCGTGATTATCTATCGCGCATTTCCACTTCTTACGCCGATAGCTATGACGATTGGCTACGGGTTGGCATGGCCCTACATGCGACTGATGACTCCCTTCTTCAAGATTGGGTGGGATGGTCAGCTACCTCTGGCAAATTTGAAGCCGGCATCTGCGAAGCAAAATGGAAATCATTCTCGCCATCAGGCGGCGTAGGTCTTGGCACCCTTCACCACCTAGCAACACCAGCGCCCATCACGCTAGGTAAGCAACAGCCAACTCAACTACCTAAACCTGCCGACAATGGCCGGCAACCAAAATTTGAAGCGCATGATTTATTGCGTTTATTGCGCCTGGAGCATGGCCATACATTGCGCTGGAATATCTTCACGCAGCAGATAGAGCAGCTAGAGGGCGATCCATTGATGTGGAAGCCAATTGACAAGATAGACCTTTATTATTTACGACTTGCAGAGCAAGGTGTTAAAGTATCGAAAGAACTTGCGTCTGATTGTTTAATCAAAGTAGCAACAGAAAACCCGCATGATCCAGTTAAGCAATGGCTTGATTCTGTTGCATCACAGGTGCCGCCAGCAAACATTGACCATCTGGCAACTAAATACTTAAGGACCGCCGACAAGCCTGGCACCTTATACGACGCAATGGTCAGGGCCACATTGATCGCTGCCGTAAGGCGCATCTATCACCCCGGCTGTAAGCATGATTCGGCCTGTGTCCTCATGGGCCCCCAGGGCATTGGCAAGTCATGGTTTTGGCGCGTATTAGGTGGCCTTTGGTTCAGTGATGCATTGCGCGACATCACATCCAAGGACGACCTGATGATCCTGCACCGCAGTTGGATCATGGAATGGGCCGAACTCGATCATGTAACGGGTCGTCGTCATGCCGGCCAGGTCAAGTCGTTCCTGTCCCAGCAGGTGGACACCTTTCGTATGCCATATGCCCGCACTACCGAGGATTTCCCGCGTCGTTCGATCATCGTTGGCTCCACCAACCGGGAGGCTGGCTTCCTCGCTGATGACACCGGCAACCGCCGCTTCTGGATCATTCCAGTTGCAGTAGATGGTCCCATGATCGACATCACGACGCTCACAGCAGAGCGGGACGCCATATGGGCGGCAGCAGTCTTAGCTGTACGCAATGGCGCCACCAGCCACCTGTCCCAGCAGCAGGCGGCGACCATCGATCGAGAGAACGAGAACTACCTGATCGAGTCGCCTTGGATTGAACCAATTGCGTCGTGGCTCCAGCAGCCACGAAACCAAGGACGGACCATCACCAGCCAAGTGCTTTTAAGCGAGGCGATCTGTAAACCGATCGAGCGCCAAACTCGCTCAGATCAGATGCAAGTTGCGTCTATTTTGAGAGACATGGGATACGAACGGCATCGAAAACAGCTTGATGGAGCCCTCAAATGGGTCTACACCAAGGCGAGGTAGGAAAGAAAAGGGTAGGTAGGAAAGGCACTTCCCAGTTCACCACTGCGTTCTTCCTACTTCCTACCTACCTACCTATTTCTATAACTTTGTATAAAAGGGGAGAGGGGGGGATAAACGGACCAGTGTTAGGCGGTAGGTAGGTAGGTAGGTAGGTAGGAAAGATCCGTAGGCTGCCGCCTACCCCCTGGTGCTACAGTTGAGGAGCGATTGGGGCCTCCGGCGTTACCATGGGGTAACCCGGGGGTTTTTTCTTGGCCACCGTTTCGTTCAATGGTCAGCAGCTGCAGCGCGAGCTAGACCTTGTCACCCAGGTGCAATTGCCGTTCCTGGCGGCAGTGACGGTCAACAGGCTTGCCAGCGTGGTCCGTAAGGCCCTGCAGCATGAGATGACCGACTCGTTCAATCGTGTAAGCCCTTTTACGCTCAAGAGCGTCCTGTACCGCCACCTAGCCACCAAGGACGCGCCTTACACCGAGATATACCTGCGGGACGAAGCGACAAAGGGTCAGCCGCCGTCTAGCTATCTGCTGCCGCAGATCAAGGGCGGCATGGTGTATCAAACTCGGTTTCAAGTGCGACTGGGTTCGCAGCTTGAGGGCTATAACGGCCGTTACATGCTGCCGATCGAGAACTCCGCTGGCACCAAGCGCAATGCCCAGGGGCGGATGCGGGCATCGCAGTACGTGGAGGCACTTTATGGGATTAAGGCGTTTGAGGACATCAGGGCCTCTGTAAGGCCCGGGAGGTATCGAACAGAGGGCAGCTACGCCTATGTGCCTTACGTGGGCAGCAGGGACGCTCTGGCGAAGCAAATGAGGGCCTTGGGCAAGGGCAAGATCCCAGCACCTGGCATTTACCGGATAATGCGGCAGACACCGGTGCAGGTGTTTAAGCAATTGGAACGGGTGCCAACTGTTGCTAAACGTTACGACTTTATGTTTACAGCAGAAGATGCAATTAACAAAAATGTTTTGCCGATCTTCAATCAAGCTGTTTTGCAATTTGTCAAAAAAATTTAGGACTTGCAAGGGGTCGGTTTAAGGGACTTGCAAGGGGTCGGTTTAAAGGGTGTTTTTTGAGACGGCGCAAGTTTGGTTTATATGTAGTTTTTGCCTAATTTATAAATTGAGTGTTTGGTATATTTGTACTATAGTACATTTGCACTATAACAAAAACACAATATTACTATATAACGCTATCGTTGATTAATACGTTTGTACTATAGTGCATGCATACTAAAGTACATTTGTATTATAGTACATTTGTATTATAGTACATTTGTACTATATTTAGAGCGCAATATTATTGTATAACATTACCGTTAATTAATACATTTGTATTAGTGTGCATTTGTACTAGCTGCGGTGCCGGTTGGTGCTGCCCGCTTCCCCAAGGTGCCGAGGCGCCGCTGTGCCACGTAACGCGCCACGGGTACGAGCTGGCCTAGGTGGCCGCACCTTGTGCCAATTGGCAAACCGGCTGCAATGGGTCGCCAGTGGCCTATATATCGGCAAGAATGCAAGGGCAAGGCGAAAGCTATCCCTTGCATTACCCCATCGCACCTCCCCCGCCATGACCGCTCAACAGATCAACCACATTGCCAATCTCGCCATCGAGCGGGCCCATGCCGCTGGCCTGGCGGGTGCCGACACGCTGGAAGCTTGGGATGCAATCGTGCGCCTAAGGCTTTTGGCTTGCACCTTGGCCCTACGTGAGATAGAGGCCAATGGCTACAGCTGGGCCTACGCCCCCCTCCCCTGATTACCTCTCCCCTTTATTCCCTCCCTCCTATGACTTCCCCGTCCTTCCCTCCTATTGATGATCTGGTCGCTTGGCTCCGTGGCCTTGACCTAGTGGCTATTGCCTCGGCCGTGATCGGTGCCGCAATGATCGCCGTGGCCGTGCTTCACGTTCTCGCCGTCAGGCTGGCGCCTTATGTCGCCGCTTGGCTGCGGCTACTAGCCGATCGCATCGATGCTCAGGCTCAACCCCCCACTATCCAGTCACTGGCAGCTGCCGGCTTAGGCCAGCGCGCCATAGCGGCCCGCCTTGGTATCACCCGCCACCAAGTGCGGAGGGCTCTTGCATGATCGGCCCCACTCTGCCCGGCGAGTGCATCGCATCTATCCGTTTAATTTCATCCCCTGCTCCTTTTACCGTTGCGCTTCCCATGTTTTTAGAAGATCAGCCCTACGGCGAGAACGATCCCTCTACCGTCCGCGATGACTTTTGGCTTGTATCGCAAGACTGCCCCGATTACGCATTGGCAGCCTTAACCCGTTGGTTGCCAACCGATACTCTTGCCGACTTTATGGATGACCTAGCCATGGGTCGCGTCTAGCCATTAATTAAAGCCCCGCCAGTGGCTTACTGGCCCCAATCCCAACGCAATTTTCAGATGTTATTCCACCTTTCCCCAGTCTCCAGCAACACTAAAACCGGCCCAATTCCTGTTAGCACCAGTAGCCGCGCTACATGTCCGGCCAGCTGCCCATTCATGAAAAATGGTTGTTATGCCAACAACTTCCCGATGAAAATCCATTGGGATTCTGTCACCCGTGGCGACCGAGGCCAGCCCCTGCCTGAATTCCTAGCAGCAATTAAAGCGTTACCTAAATCCCAACTATGGCGCCATAACCAAGCAGGGGATCTACCACACACTGGCGGCCGGATATCTAGACGCTTTGTAAGGCGCATGATTGCAGCTAATAAAGGCAAGCGTGGATATACGTACACTCATCATGGCTTAAGCAAGGGCGAGAATTTAGCGCTAATCAGGCAAGCTAACCGGCAGGGATTCGCCGTTAATGTCTCAACCGAGACCGAACTGGCAGCAGATGCTGCGGTGGCTGCTGGCTTGCCTGCGGTGCTAGCAGTACCAGCTAGCGAGACTAGGACAGCCTGGAACACACCGGCTGGTAATCGGGTAGTAGTTTGCCCCGCTCAAAGGCCAGATAGCACCGTTACCTGTGCAACCTGTGCGATATGCCATACTAGGCCAGCAAAGCTGATTGTGGCTTTTATTGCTCACGGTGCCAGTAAGGCCAAGGCCTCGGCCGCTATTGCGGGGGCTCAATAATGCATGTTCACCAAGCTTCTGACGGCCGATGGTACGTCTGCGCATTCAGGAGCGGCCGCTTTTACACGCCCAGCAAGAACAGCGAGAATCAATACGTAGGAGCTGAACCCGACATATGGGGCTGGCATTTTAAAAATAAAAGGGACGCTATCGCTTGCGCTAAACGTATTTATTATTTAGAGGGTTAATCCTAGCCAAATTAACGCAAACTTTCAACCCCTGGCCTACAGCTAGGGGTTTTTAGTGTGCGATTTTATTGCGATTGATTCTCAATTGCAGGCTCACTTTATTGCAATTGATTGTCATTATCGCTTGCATTATTGAGAATTGATTCTCACTATCAATAGTTTATTGATATTGACAATCAATAGCAAATTGGGTCCTTTGTACTACCCTGGCCGAGGGTGAATTCGAGG
>Ga0209400_1001785_pt1 | contig 16854 bp, 16 predicted proteins | sample M_130807_EF_Meta_FD_187313 | JGI IMG/M metagenome (GOLD analysis project Ga0209400, IMG submission 187313) | Freshwater microbial communities from Lake Montjoie, Canada to study carbon cycling - M_130807_EF_MetaG (SPAdes) (version 2) | ecosystem: Environmental > Aquatic > Freshwater > Lake... | reverse complement strand
CCCTGGAGGCAATCGGCCGGTAGTCGGGATGGTGCCATGTCCTGCTTGATTGGAATTGCTGCGAGGCACTCCATTGAGCAAGGCAAACCCATACAGATTCAAGACCTGACAAGCATTCCTTTGCAGGCATCTGGTAGAGGGGCTTGATTCATTGAATAAAAAAAGGTCCCAGTGATTTTGATTCACTGGGACCCTTTTAGTTTGAGCCTTATTTTTTATTCCGTGAAGAATTTTTTCTCAATGGGCCGAAGCTGCTGGCACTGCTTTCAAATCCACCAAGGCTACTGCTCCATGAATGGAGGTTTCATCTAGGTCAGATATTAACACTTGAAGTTTTTCCAAGACGCTGGGGTAGGCAAAAGTTTCCAACGTTGCGCGCATGGATTTTTCAAACAAAGGGAAGGTCTTTCGGATGGATCCTCCCAAAACAATGGCCTCGGGAGCCAAGGAATAAAGAATCAATTTCAGTAGCTCCCCAACATGGGTTCCAAACTCATCAAATGCCTTCAGGGCAATGGGATCTCCTTCCAATGCCAGTTTGGCTAAGGCCTTGGGTTTACTTTGGTACACGCGATTGAAGAATTTGCCGCTGCAGTAATCCTCAAAGGTTAAATCCAAGTAGGAAGCCCCGCACCATTCTCCCGCGGCAGAATTGAGACCGGAATAGAGCTTTCCATGGATCACTATTCCACCACCTACACCGGTGCCTAGCGTAATGCCGACGAGGTGCTGGAATCTTTTGCCAACTCCAAATTGATGCACGCCCAGCGCAAAGCAGTTTGCATCGTTGTTGATAAAAACGGGTTTCCCAAAACGACTAAAAAGAAATTTCCGCAACTCTACATGCTGAAAGGAGGGGATGTTGGCCAATCCCAAAACAACCCCTTCCTTTGGATCCACCAATCCAGGAATCCCAATTCCGATTCCTTCAAAGGAATAGGGGAGGTAACTTTCAATAAAGTTGGCCAAGGCTTCCAAAATAAATTCCTGGCTTTCTTGTGCAGGCGTGGGTATGCTTCGGATATCTTGGAGACGACCAGATACCAGGACCCCAGCTTTGATGCTGGTGCCTCCAATATCGATGCCTAGAATAACGTTTTCCATTCGAAAAAAGGGGTTAAAGGGGGTGATAACTCCAGATTTTCCAACTTAAGAATCGAAAACCAGGAGTAAAAATAGGAGTGAAAGGAACGGGGATTACAAAAAGCCTTCGATGGATTTCTCCAGTTCACGTGCTGTGGCCAGAAACTCCTCCACATTCATGTCTCGGAAGAAAATCAGCCCATGGCTCGCTCTGACCTTGGCATGCTCGTGCTGGTAAAAGTAATTTTTACCGAGTAGCAATTGGATGTCATTGAGCTGACCTACCCAGGTACGTTTGGCGACTGTGCTAAACTTGCCATTGTGGGAATAGCTTGGGAAGGAAGCCTTGACCTGACTGAGGTAGCAGTTGGTGAAGGAGTCTTCCATCACTGCCATGTCTCCTAGGGAAACCGGCACGATGACATTCGCTTCATGGGGTTCAAACTTAAACCAAACATTGCGGTAGCCGATGATGCGTAGCTTGCTTGTGTCTGTTTCTTCGGACCATTTTTTGACTGCCGCTGCAGTGGCCTGAAGTACCTTGTAGTGGGTGTCAGGTCCAGATCCTTCTGGATCAAGGGTAAGGCTCAATTTGGTCGGTTTAACCTTGCGGAAAAGGTCCACGATCGGATCCACATCGCGGGTTTTATCAGGCTGTTCCGTGAAAATATCTCCTGTATAAAAGCCTAGGCGTAGGTGATGGACATTTTTGACTTGAACTCCAAAGTGGGCCCAAACCAGCTCCTCCTCAAACTCTCGGATCATTCCTTTGAGCTTCTGAATTTTAGGTGGATTTTTTTCACCGTCGTAGGATTTCTTTAGGATTTGAATGACCTCATTAATGGTTTCTCGCAGTTGCTCTTTGTCTTTGATTTCCCAAACGATGCAAAGCGCGCGGACCACACGGTGGCAAAGGCCTCTGGAGCGTGCAGCCCCATTTTCGGAGGCTACATTGGTGAGGAAGTGGTAGACGTCCTTGTCTGTTTTGAGGCGATAGCCCACGTCAAAAAAGTCTTCGTAATTGGTCATTTGAATCTTCCCATCTTCCAATAATTTTTTGGTATGGAGCAGGGTGTCAATTACAAACTTGTTTGTCACGGCTGTGAATCCCGAGGTGAGCACCGAAAAGTGAGCCTCGTTGCTTGGATCATGCAGCTGGTTGGTGATGTGAGGCAGGATCCCTAGGGAAATGTCGTCATGGTGTGGTCCAGTATGCAGTAGGACCTCATTTTTCTCTTGTTCTAGCCCTTTGGAGATTTTGGCAGAGATGCTCTGGATCACTTGGTTTACAGTGTCCTCGGAGAGGTTTGGAATTTGCTTGCAGTAGGGATCTGCTTTCAAATCTTCCAGTTTGAGGCGGTGTCCGTAGGTATTTTTTTTCTTGCAGAGTTCAATGACCGCGCGTTCCGTTTTTTCAAAAGTCCAGGTGCCGGTCGAATAATAGGCATCGATGGAGTCCGTGAGTTTGACCGCAGCTCCTCGGGTAAGGTAAAATCTTCCTTGAGTTAGTTTTTGGAGGATGGTAGCCGGAAACTGGGTGTTGGGTCCTGACTCCAAGGAGTCTCGGACAATGCCGGCCTTGGCTTCTCCCGCAGCGATGACGATACCCACTGCATTGGGATTGTAGACGATGGTGTCCAAACCGATGGTGATGACCAGTCGGTTGGCCGATATTTCGATGCCGCCTAGGTCGCCTGCTGCTACCGCTTGGGTTTCAAAGTTGGTTTCCGTCAGTCGGGTCACTGAGTAGGGATGTGATCCTCTGGTATTGAAGGCGATGTGTCCATCGGGCCCTATGCCGCCTAGGAAAAAGCCAATCCCTCCCTTTGCGCGGATTCGTTGCTCGTAGTCTCCGCACCATTGATCGATCAGGTAGATGGAGGTTTGCTGCAGTTGCTCGAGTTCATTGATGGGGTCTCGGAAGCGTAGGCTTAGGTCTACCTTTAATTCGGGGAATATTTTGCTAAAATGCTTGCCTTCAGCGAGGCGGATCTCATCTGAATTGATTAGAATGGCCTTTTCTTTGGAGAGTCCGAATCCGCTGAGGTAAAACTTGTTGACGTAGTCGTAAAAGCTATTGTGCTGCTTGGAGGAGATGGGGTAAAACTCATCGATTTGCACAAAGGTGAGTTCGCTTAGGCTAGGTTTGGAGGTGTTGCTCAAGCCGTATTTTTCTCGTACTTCCTTGCCTTTTTTGCTATCCCAATTTTCAAGCAGGTACTGCGTCCATTTGATAAAGTATTCTGGGGTCTTGCCGGTGGGTAGGCTGACCACTCCTTCGGGATTTGCAGCCACCCATTCCAGAAAGCGGCAGGCAGTGAGGAGGCCGAGCTTGGGGAAGTTATCAACCAGAAGATAGGGGAGCTTGGTAGTCATTTTGCTGACTCCAGACTCTGCTAGAAATGCTTTTTCAACTTCGGAAAACTGGATGTTTGCGTGCATGGGAATGGCTGTTGAAATACAAAACGAGAATGTCCATTGAAGGGGTCTCCCTTGAGAAAGGAGAACAGCGAATGGGTTATTCAAATCTAAAAAAGTTTAGGAATAAAATCGATTACTTTAATAAAAAAATTAAAGAAGTTTTACTTGTAAATAAAAAATTTAAAAAATTACTTGTTTATGGGATGGTCAACAGTCGACAGTCCACGGACCACAGCACTTTTTCCTGAATTGCAAACATTTATTCCTTTTTTCACTGGCCAAAAATCGGATAATCACATTAATTGGTAGGGGAGGCAAAGATGTGATTCCCCCTTTAAAGGGGGCAAGGGGGATTTTTGCAGGTAAATCTATATCAGTATTTAACCCATAACCTTTTTTTAGGACGAGTCAAATTTTTTAAATGAAGGCTAATTGGTCTGTTCGGTTTAGCAAAAAAAAAATGCCTCAGGGTTTTCCCTGAGGCATTGAAGGGCTAAGGGCCCGTTAGTAACCTAATTAAGCAGTGACACCAAGCGCTTTGGCCATGGTAGCACCGATTTCCGCAGGAGATTCAGCAACCAAGATTCCATTTTCGCGCATGATTCTCATTTTTGCTGCTGCGGTATCGTCAGCACCGCCGATGATGGCACCCGCGTGACCCATTCTACGGCCTGGAGGGGCTGTTTGACCAGCAATAAATCCTACAACTGGTTTTTTATTGCCTGTTTCGCGAATCCAACGTGCGGCTTCTGCTTCGTAATTTCCTCCGATCTCGCCGATCATGATGATGGCATCGGTCTCAGGATCGTTCATCAATAGCTCCACGGCCTGCTTGGTAGAGGTTCCAATGATTGGATCTCCTCCAATGCCGATGGCAGTAGAAACACCAAGACCTGCTTTAGCTACCTGATCCGCAGCTTCGTAGGTCAAAGTTCCAGATTTGGAAACAATGCCAATTCTACCTGGCTTGAATACAAATCCTGGCATGATACCCACTTTTGCTTCTCCAGGAGTGATGACACCTGGACAGTTGGGGCCGATTAGGGTGCAACCTCTTTCTTTGATGTAAGGCTTGGCACGCATCATGTCTGCCACAGGAATTCCTTCGGTGATGGCAATGATTACTTTGATTCCAGCATCTGCAGCTTCCATAATCGCATCCGCTGCAAACGCCGGTGGAACGAAAATAATGGAAGTATCTGCACCGGTCTTTTGTACGGCATCTTCTACCGAATTAAACACAGGTTTTTCCAAATGCAGCGTTCCTCCTTTTCCTGGAGTGACACCCCCAACTACCTGGGTGCCGTACTCGATCATTTGCTGGGCGTGAAAAGAACCTTCAGTTCCTGTGAAGCCTTGAACGATTACTTTAGAATTTTTATTGACGAGTACACTCATGATGCGCTGATTATTGTTTTGCACAAAAATAGAAGAAAGCACCCCCTCTTCAAAAGAAAAAAGCAACATTCTACAGGTAATTTGCTAATGGCGAGCAACCCATCGTCATCCTGTCCACATTTCTTTCAAGGAGAACCCACGCGAACTAGAATTCTTTTGCTCCAAGCCTTCGGGATGTGCTATTTTAGTTCTAAAAAATTAACTTTGAATTGGTCCTTGGATCTGTGCTTTCTAAACACCAAGGTCCTCAAGAATAGATTCATGTTGCTACAAACCACTTCACTTCGATTTGCCCACCCCGGTCAATCGCCCATTTCCTTCCCGGATTTTTCGCTAGCCGGGGGAGAAGCACTATTACTATTGGGGAAATCAGGCTCAGGGAAAACTACTTTTTTGAATCTACTTGCAGGTCTTCTAACCCCCAATCAGGGGCAGGTTCTCCTCGACGGGGTGATTCTTTCTGCCCTTCAAGGTCATCGTTTGGACTTGTTTCGTGGGCAAAACATTGGGATTGTATTTCAAAAACCGCATCTGATTGCCGCACTCACCGTGAAACAGAACCTGGAGCTGGCACAGTTTTTAAGCAAGAAAAAAGGACCTTCGCCCCTGTCCCTTCTTCAAGACTTGGGCATCGCTAGCAAAGCCTCTGCACCAATTGGTACCTTGAGTGAAGGAGAAGCGCAGCGAGTTTCCATTGCCCGTGCCTTGGTGAATACCCCTAAATTGATCCTTGCAGATGAACCTACTTCCAGTTTGGATGACGAACATGCACAGCGTGTGATCACACTTTTAAAAACACAAGCTGCCAAAATTGGGGCTGCCCTTGTGATTGTCACGCATGACCAGCGTGTTAAATCTGAAGTTTCACAGGTACTTGAACTGAAAAGCGTATGAATCTCCTCACCCTCAGTTGGAAATACCTCAGCTTTAGGCCACTTTCTACTGGCCTGAATGCTATTTTGTTGGCTTTCGGTTTGGCAATCATCACCGTATTGCTCCTGGTACAGCACCAGTTTGAACAAAAAATGACCCGTGATGCTGCTGGGATCGATTTGGTGGTAGGTGCCAAAGGCAGTCCGCTCCAGTTAATTCTTTCCTCGGTTTACCACATTGATTTTCCCACAGGAAATATCAAGCTGGAAGAGGCGCAACGCATTTCGCGAAGCCGATTGGTCAAACAAGTGATTCCGCTTGCCATGGGGGATAATGTCCAAGGTCTTCGAATCTTAGGCACCAACCACGATTATTTGGACTTGTACGCGGTCAAATTTGCAGGTGGTAAAGCCTGGGAGAAGCCTTTTGAAGTGACTCTAGGCGCAGAAAGTGCCATAATTCTCGGAATGAAACTTGGAGATACCTTCAGTGGAAGTCATGGAATCAGCGTGGGAAGCCATGACCACGACCAACATGCCTTTACCGTAACGGGTATTCTGGAGCCCAGCGGAAAGGTGGTCGATCGTCTTGTGCTGACTAGCATTGAATCGGTTTGGCATACCCATGATGAAGAAGGCGGAACTGAACCAGATACCACTGCACAAGGTGGGGAAGAGCCCCTCGCTGTAGAAGAAGCTCCAGAATTGGGAATGAATTCGCATCTGTTACCGGTTGCTGCTCGAGGCTTTCCGGTCACGGATCGGGATCGAGAAGTGACCACCCTGCTGGTTCGCTACCGCAATCCCATGGCTGCCATACAGTTGCCACGCATGATCAATTCGGGTACTTCCATGCAGGCAGCCTCCCCAGCATTTGAAATGTCTCGCTTGTTTGAATTGCTCGGAGTAGGCATCAGTCTATTGCAAGGCTTGGCCATTGCCTTAGTGATCATTGCGGGTTTGAGCATTTTTATCGCGCTCTACAACTCTCTGAAGGAACGAAAGTACGACCTGGCGATCTTGCGTACCTTGGGTGCTTCTCGCGGGCAACTGGTAGGTTTGGTATTTTTGGAAGGGATTTCCCTCACCACCATGGGCGCACTTCTAGGAATTGGGTTTGGCCATGGCTTTTTGGCGCTGGTCGTCGCCCTGACTACACAAGAGGTGGTTTCTTTGGTAGATCCCTGGATATTCTTACCTGAGGAGGGTTTGATTTTCGGCTATGCCTTGGCCGTTGGGATCGTAGCCTCACTGATCCCTGCTTGGTCTGCCTACCAAACGAGTATTGCAAAGCAGCTTACAAAGACGTAATTAGCATAAAATTTAAAGTAAGATGAAAAAAGGAGCGCTCCTTCTCGGTTTATTTTTGGCTCTAGCCACTTTTTCTCAGAATTCTCAGGCCCAAGGCGTTTGGAAAAGTTTGTCCGAGGTGACCTACAAAATCAGCAAGGACAATTTTGGAGAGCTGTATGTTCCCGTTTTCTCCGAGAATATCAAAAAGCTGGAAGGAAAAGTGGTGGAGGCAGATGGCTATATCATCCCTTTTGAAGGCATGTTCAAACCGACCCACATCATCTTGTCGAGCTTACCGCTTGCAGAATGCTTTTTTTGTGGTTCAGGTGGACCAGAAACCGTCATGGAAGTGATGCTTACTTCACCCATCAAATACACCTCCAAGCGGGTGAAGGTGCGGGGCAAACTTACCCTCAATACTGCCGATCCTGAAAAGCTGATGTATATCCTTAAGGAAGGAAAGTTGGTAGAGAATTAAGCGCTTCAAAAGCTCGCTGATTCTCTTTTATTTATTTCCCTGCAGGTAGGCTTTTTCGCGATCGCGAAACTTTTCCAATAGGTCCAGACTAACTTTCCCCACTTTTCCTGAACCTACTTTTCGATCGTCGATCTGCGTGATAGGCAACAAAATCTTTGTGGTTGCAGAGATAAAGGCTTCATCCGCTTCCCAAACTTCCTCCAATGAAATAGGGCGTACCTGCACATTCCCAGCAATAGCTAGCAAATGCTTTCGGGTGATTCCCATGAGGATATGGCGATCTGGGGTGGAGATGATTCCATCTTTAACGATGTAAAAATTACTCCTCGAACTTTCACTTACCAGTCCGTCCCAGTGGTAGAGTACATCTTCTGCACCTTGCTCATTCCACTGCATGCTATGCCAAACGGGTAAAGTATAGTTGGTGGTCTTGATGTCAGCAATGGACCGAACATATTCTACGCTAAGCAGCTTGACTCCATTCTGGTATTTCTCCTCTGAGGGGAAACTCAATTCTTCTCCAAACATAAAAAGTTTACCTGTGGCAGGAGAGAAGTGGTTTTCTGAAATACCACCGGTCAACACCATTCGAATACCCCCTTGCTCCAAGTCATTTTTTTGGATCAACTCCGAAATGATGGCTCGAAGTTCCTCCCGAGAATAAGCGAGTGGTAAAAAGGTTTTTGCTGCAGAGCCGATAAAGCGATCGAGGTAATCTTCCAGAAACACAGGCTGGTATTCTTGAGTGCGGAAAAAATCAAAAATACCATAGCCTCGGATTACTGCCAGGTCGGCAGGATGGAGGCGAGCATCTTGAGCGGGAATAATCTCCCCATCGGCAAAACAGAATGGTTTCATAGTATCAAAGTAAGTAATCAAAATTAGGACTAAAATTCGCATTGGCTTCGCCAAAGGCTGTTGTTTCTTTTTTAATTTTAAAAAATTATTTACCCCAAACTAAATCCAATGAAATTATTCGCATCCGCCTTAATCCTTTTGACCTTTTTTCTAGTCCTTGCTTGTTCTAATCCCTTGATTGAAGCAAATAAGGAGATGCGTGCGCAGATTATCGGTGTCCACGATGAGGTGATGCCCAAGATGGGAGAATTGATGTCTTTGCAAAAGAAGGCTTTGGCCCAGGCAGATAGTTTGCATGCGCAAGACAGCACGGCCACTACTCAAATTGAAGGCATGCGCACCCTTGCTGGGCAACTTGACCAGGCCTACGAGGGGATGTTTGTTTGGATGCGTCAGTATTCGCTAGAGGAGGAAGGAAAAACTCCTGAAGAAATCAAAACCTACCTAGATGAGCAACTGCTGAAAGTCAATCAAGTCAATGCGGACATCAAAGCTGCCTTGGAGCAAGCAGGTGCCCAGTTGAAGGATTAATTTTCTGCTGGTGGGTTTCTCAGGTACTGCTCTACTCGAGGTGCATCGATGACTCCTTCGTTCATCCCCCAACTGTTGTACAAGTAGGTGGCGATCTGTGCCAGGTCCAATGGGCTGAGGTTCGGATTGGCAGGCATGGCTTGGTTGTAGACTTGTCCATTGACCACAATTTCACCGGATTTTCCATGCTTCATGATCCACACAGCTCGGTGTATGTCTGCTTTGAAGTAGTCCGCATCTCGAAGTGGAGGCATCAGTTTACCGAGTCCACGCCCATCCTTTTGATGGCAATTGGCGCAGGAATTTTCATAGAGCTCTTTTCCAGGGATTGCAAACTGCAGCACCTTCGCATCTGAAATTTGAGCTAGGCTATTTTCTCCCGAACTTGCTTTGGGGGCGCAAGAAGCCATAAGTAGTCCCAGAAAAATCAAGTATGTTGAAATTCTCATGGCTTGAGCAGCTTGGGGATATCGGCAAGCAAACGGTCTACTTGTTCGGTTTTTGTTCCGTCATATACGCCACGAATTCTTCCCTGCTGGTCAACAAGTAGGAACGCCCCGCTGTGCAAAAATCCTCCCGGTTCCATGTCATCGGCCATGGTCGTAGTCAAATAGCTAGTTTGGCCGATCTCAAAGATTTTTTCTTGGTCTCCTGTCAAGAAATTCCAAGTAGTTGCATCCGGCACGCCTAATTTTTCCGCGTAGTCCTTGAGCACGGCTTGGGTATCATGGGTAGGATCGATGCTATGACTCAGGATTCGAAAATTGGGTTCGCCCTTAAATTGCTCGTAAACCCGAAGCATTTCCTTTTTCATGACTGGGCAGATGGTAGGGCAGGTGGTGAAAAAAAAGTCGGCCACATAGATTTTGCCTGCCATATCCTCCTTGCGGATGGTATCTCCTACTTGATTGACGAAGGCAAAATCCGCAATGCTGTGGTATACTGTATCCTGATTGTCATCCACATAGCGCTCCCCAAGTATGGGCAATTCTGCTACTTCGCTGGTTTTTTCTGAAGGAGCACCACAAGAAATAGCCAAGGCAATCAGTGGGAGGAGGAGTAGTTTCTTCATGGGGCTTAGTTGGTTCTATATTTTTTATACAGCTTGATCGCAAGTAGAAGCACAAGAGACAAACCCACCAAACCCAACATTCCCCAAACCATACTTAGGGTGTTTTTGAGAACGATGAGAAAGACGATGGCAAAGAGCAAGAGGGTGGATAGTTCGTTCCATAACCGAAGTTGGGTAGAGCTCCAGCGCGCCTTGCCCGCTTGCAATTCATTGAATAGCACCTGGCTGTAGCCGTGGTATACGTAGAGGAGCAAGACAAAGATTAACTTGGCTTGCATAAATTCTTGTTGCAGGTATCCCCAGCGGTAAGTCAGTACCCAATAGCCAAAAATTAGGGTGAGCACAGCTGAGGGCCAAGTGATGATGTACCACAACCTGCGGGCCATCAGGTCTAGCTGTGGCTTCAAGATGAGCCGTTCTTGTTCGGGTTTTTCGAGGGCTTCGGTTTGGTAAATAAACAGGCGGACGATGTAAAAAAGACCTGCAAACCAGGTAACTATAAAAATGAGGTGCAGCGCCTTGACGTATTCGAATCCCATTGTCAAAATTTTAGGCTAAATTAAGGGCTTCACCCTACAAACCCTCGAAAATTTTTGAAAAGGAATCAATGGCTCGTAATTTTTATCGGTACCATCGTCTTGGGGGTGCTGGGGTTGATTGTCAAGGAAAGTTTTTCTGGCAAAGGGGTAGCTGACTATCAAGATCAATTTGAGGAGATTGGCTATTTCAGAAACGAAAACAATACAGGCCCCATTCTCAGGGTATATGCCTTTCGAACCAAGGAGCAAGATCCAGAAGTTCTTAAATCCTTTGCAGACCTGCTTCCACATACCAAGTACGGGCGTACCCTGGTATTTTTTGTTGGGGAATCCTGGAAGGAACCGGTGGTGCTATCGCCAGAAAGTCCGTATTTTCCTGAATCATTGCATTCCCATCTTTTTGCGAAGTATGAAAAAACTCCGATGGGCGAACAACAACTTGAAATGCTTACCCCATGAGAACTAGACGAACGCTAGCGGAATTCAAGGCCGGTATTTTAGCCGGGGACCGGGTACTCCTTGCGCAGGCCATTACCCTGGTGGAAAGTGAGCTTCTTGCGGATCAGGAGTTGGCTACCGCTCTGATTCAAGAGCTATTGCCTCATACGGGGAATTCCTTCCGGATCGGGGTGACAGGTGTGCCCGGTGTGGGGAAAAGTAGCTTTATCGAAGTATTTGGAACAAAGCTGCTGGATGCAGGCAAAAAGGTGGCCGTCTTGGCCGTGGATCCCAGCAGCTCCCTTTCCAAAGGAAGTATTCTTGGTGACAAAACGAGAATGGAACGTCTGGCACTAGATAAGCGTGCATTTATCCGTCCCAGTCCTTCGAGTAGCACCTTGGGAGGGGTGGCTGGAAAAACTCGGGAGGCAATTCTCCTATGTGAAGCTGCTGGCTTTGATTTGATTTTGGTGGAAACGGTAGGGGTTGGGCAAAGTGAGACGGCGGTTAAAAGTATGGTCGATTTTTTCCTATTGCTGCTGCTTGCTGGGGCAGGGGATGAATTGCAGGGAATCAAAAAGGGAATTGTGGAGATGGCCGATGCCTTTTTGATTCACAAGGCCGATGGGGACAATATGGAGTTGGCAGCTCAAGCAAAGGTAGCCTACCAAAATGCGGTGCACCTCTTGCCGCCAAGTGAGAAGGGATGGGCTCCCAAGTTGCTTCTGGGATCCTCAGTAACTGGATTGGGATTGGAGGAATTGGAATCGATTTTAGTTTCTTACCAAGGGCAGATGAAAGGCTCAGGGCATTGGGATACAATTAGAGGACTGCAGCGATTGACCTGGTTGGAAGATCAGATCCATGAAATATTGGGTCGTGCATTTTTAAATCATCCCGGAGTGAAGGAAATCTTGGAACGGGAAAAGCCGGCAGTACAATCTGGGCAACTAAGTTCCAGTATGCTCGCGCAACAGGCGGTAGCGCTGTTTTTATCCAAAAAATAGTAGGGGTAGGAAAGAAAAACCTGCCGCTCAATAGGAGCGCATTTTGAATTTCTTTTTCAGTTCATTGACTGCATTGCGGAAAGAGGTGTCCGTTTCCATGATGTCATTGACCGTTTGGATGGCATGAATCACCGTACTGTGGTCACGGCCTCCAAAATGGTAGCCAATGGACTTTAAGGAATGGTTGGTGAAATCTTTGCAAAAATACATCGACACTTGTCGGGCAATTACAATCTCTTTTTTTCTGGTTTTGTCCTTTAGTTCCTCCACTTGGATGCCGTAGTAATCGGCAACCGCCTTTTGGATAAAGTCAATTCCAACCTCTGTTTCAATGTCTTTGATGAAATTCTTGATGATGGACTTGGCCAGCTCCAGACTCACTTCCACCCGATTGAGGGATGCATGGGCGATGAGCGAAATCAGAATACCTTCCAACTCCCGGACATTGGTATCCACCGTGTAGGCGAGGTATTCGACCACACTATCTGGGATGTTGATCCCTTCTGACTCCATTTTACGACGGATGATGGCCACACGAGTTTCAAAATCTGGCATTTGAAGATCCGCCGTCAGCCCCCACTTAAATCGAGACAGCAATCGCTCTTCCAACCCTTTGAGGTCCCGAGGAGGACAGTCGGAGGTCATGATGATCTGCTTTTTGTTTTGGTGGAGGTGGTTAAAAATGTGGAAGAACATTTCCTGTGTCCGGTCCTTGCCCGCCAAAAACTGGATGTCATCGATGATCAATACATCCACTTGCATGTAAAAATTGGTGAAGTTCTTCACGTTACCATCTTTGATGGAATCCATGAATTGGTTCACAAACTTTTCAGAAGACACGTAGAGCACAAATTTTTCTCCAGGTCCATTTTTTATTTCGTTGCCAATGGCTTGCACCAAGTGGGTTTTTCCCAAACCTACCCCTCCATACACCATCAAGGGGTTGAAGGAAGTGATGCCCGGCTTGCTTGCAACTGCAAATCCTGCTGATCTAGCGAGTCGATTGCAATCGCCTTCAATGTAGCTTATAAAAGTATAATTTGGATTCAGGTTGCTCTGGGTAAGTAGTCCTGCATCCAAGGATTGCATTTCAAACGGGGTCTTTACCTCATTTGCATTTGGACCACTTTTCTTGTTGGAGGCAATTCCTTGTGGAAATGAGACCACGTAAGGTTGATTGCTTGGGTTGCCTTTGTCCACTACCACCGCATATTCAAGTCTGCCAGCGGCACCCAAAGTGTTTTTGATTGCAAGTTTGAGCTCTTCCACATAATTGTCTTCGAGCCACTCGTAGAAAAATTGACTAGGAACCTGAATGGTGAGCGTGGTACCCTCTAGCTTTACTGGAAGAATGGGCTTAAACCAGGTGGAATAGCTCTGCTCATTGACGTGTTGTTCGATCACACGCAAGCATTCACTCCATACAGCATTGGCTTCTGAACTCATTCTGAAGATATAGGATTCACACTCATGTCAAAGGCTGACAAAGGGGGTGTCAAAATTGTGAAAAATTAACTTAAATAAAAAATTCAGGTAGGAAGGATTGCTGTTTTTTTTTTTTAAATTTTTATCCAATTCAAATTTGGTTATTTCAATAATTGACAAAAAATTAGTCTTTATAAATTTACAATAAATTGCAAAAAAAATTGTTTTTTGGTGTTTAACCAATGAAAATTCCGAAAATACGTAGTTAGAAATTAGAACCCTCTCATTTTTCGCATTTGTCTCCTCCTTTCAGAGCTTTTTGTCATAGATTGGTTAATTTTGACTTTCGCTAGTGCACAACTATTTTTATGGAGCAGGACTTATTTTCAGATTTCCCCAACACTTCCAAAGCGGACTGGTTGCGGCAAGCTACTGCAGACCTGAAAGGCAAAGGAGAGGCTCAGGATCTGGGCAACAAGCTCTGGGACACCCTTCCTCTTCAGCCTTTATATGCTATTGAAGATTTAGTACATCCAGTGAAGCAGCGCCGGTTTCATGCCCCTTCCGAATTTCCAGGCATGCCTTCGCGCCTTTGGACCAATGTAGTCACTGTGCTGGCAAACGATCCGAATGCAGACCTCCTTCTTGCCTTAGAAAATGGAGCGGATGGTTTGGTTTTGCCTCTTCAAGGCACGGAAGATCTCCAGGAACTTTTGGAGGGCGTGTTGCCCCAATACATTTCAATTTACCTGCTTCCGCTAGGAAATCCCGTTTCGGCTTTGCAGCTTTTTCAGACTTGGGTTGAAACGATTGCCGTTGATCCAACGCTGATCCAAGGAGGGATTTTATGGAGTCCATCCGATTTGGTATTTGATCAGCAGCAGGAGCTGGGCCTCGGCGTTGAGTTATTGGAAGAGCTCTTGGAGTTGACCGAAGGCTATCCCAACTTTAAGGCGTTTTGTATCAAAACTTCCCGATACACGGAGTCGGGGTCAAATCCCATCGATGCGCTCACCTTTGGATTAGGGGAATTGGTGGAGATTTTGGACCGGGTTTCTTGTGCTCCTAGGTTGGTGTTTGACAACCTGTTTTTGGAAAGTTCAGTAGGAGAGCATCATTTTGGTGAGGTAGCCAGACAACTTGCATTCCGGCAGCTGGTACAGGAGTTTGCCTTGTTGTATCAGGTGGAGTTGGAGGAACGAGCGCTCATTCTTTTTTGTCAAACTTCCCACTGGTCTCAATCCATTTTGGATGCCCATACAAATACGATTCGCCAAACCTACCAAGCGCTATCGGTAGTTTTGGGAGGAGCCAATGTGCTTTGGGTGAAGCCTTTGGGTGAAGAAAATGCATCAACCCAAGAACGCCGCATCGCTCGAAATGTTTCTGCTATTTTGAAAGAAGAAGCCTATTTGGACAAGGTTCAAGACCCTGTCGCTGGTTCTTATTTCTTGGAAAATTTAGTTGCTGACTTGGTTAAAGAAACGCAAGCATCCTTGACCTTGCTGGAAAAAGAAGGGGGCTGGTGGAAGTCCTGTCAATCCGGAAAGTTGCAGGCACGTGTGAAAACGCATCGTGCCAAAATTCAAGTAGAAATTCTAGACAAAGCGCGCATAAAAGTTGGAGCCAATGCCTATGCCGCTCCTGCCACCTTGACTTACAACAGCCCATTCACTCCCTTTGAGGAAGGCACCCACGAGCTCAAGCCTACTCGGGCTACTTATTTGGTTGAAAGCGTAACCCTCGATCCGCAATGAGACCAGATTTTAATCAATGGAAAACCAATCCTGCCTCCAAGGCGGCTACAGTTCCGAGCAGCAGCTGGGAGGCTCCTGAGCAGGTAGTGATTCCAGATCAATTTAATCCCGAAGCAATTGCTCAATTGCCTGAGTTGCATTTTACCGCAGGCATTGCTCCTTTTCTGAGGGGACCCTATGCTAGCATGTATCTTCAACGGCCTTGGACCATTCGTCAATACGCCGGTTTCTCTACCGCGGAAGAATCCAATGCATTTTATCGTCGCAATTTGGCAGGTGGGCAGAAAGGGCTTTCGGTAGCATTTGATTTGGCTACGCACCGAGGCTACGATTCCGATCACCCACGAGTACAAGGAGACGTAGGCAAGGCTGGTGTGGCGATCGATACAGTGGAGGACATGAAGGTCTTGTTTGACCAGATCCCCTTGGATCAGATCTCTGTTTCCATGACCATGAATGGGGCAGTGATTCCTATTCTTGCCTTTTACATCGTAGCAGCAGAAGAGCAAGGCGTACCTGTGGAGGCACTCGCTGGGACCATACAAAATGATATTCTTAAGGAGTTTATGGTGCGGAACACCTACATCTATCCTCCTCAATCGAGCATGCGGCTGATTGGCGATATTTTTGCCTTTACCTCCCAACACATGCCCAAGTTTAACTCCATCTCCATCTCCGGCTACCACATGCAAGAAGCAGGGGCTACGGCCGATTTGGAACTGGCTTACACCCTAGCGGATGGCTTGGAATACCTTCGTACTGGCCTGAAATCAGGCTTAGCGATTGATGATTTTGCTCCCCGGCTCTCCTTCTTCTGGGGAGTAGGGATGAACTACTTTATGGAAATCGCAAAGCTTCGCGCAGGACGTTTGCTCTGGTCAAAGCTGGTAAACCAGTTTGGTCCTAAAGACCCTAAATCCTTGGCTTTGCGAGCGCATTGTCAAACCTCCGGTTGGTCCCTCACCGAGCAGGACCCCTTCAACAACGTGACTCGAACCGCCATGGAAGCCTTGGCAGCAGCCATGGGACATACGCAGTCTTTGCATACCAATTCACTGGATGAGGCCATCGCCTTGCCTACTGATTTTTCGGCGCGAATTGCACGGAATACGCAATTGGTCTTGCAGCAGGAGACCGGTGTTACCCAAGTAGTTGATCCTTGGGGAGGCTCCTACTATGTGGAATACCTTACGGATCAGCTGGCCAAAAGAGCTTGGACCTTAATTGAAGAAGTGGATAAATTGGGTGGGATGGCAAAAGCCATTGAAACGGGGCTGCCCAAACTTCGGATTGAGGAAGCTGCAGCCAAAAAGCAGGCAAGAATCGATGGGGGCAAAGATGTCATCGTCGGGGTCAACCGCTACCGCGTGGCTGAAAAGACCGAACTAGAACTCTTGGAAGTAGACAATCATTCGGTTCGGGATTCTCAAATTCTGCGGTTGAAGCAGGTGAAAAGTGAGCGAAACCAAGAGGAAGTCACTCAGATTTTAGAACAAATTCGGGAGGCTGCAGCTTCTGGTGAAGGAAATTTGCTTGCCTTGGCTTTAGTTGCAGCGAGAAAAAGAGCTACTTTAGGAGAAATCTCCTACGCGATGGAGCAGGCCTTTGGGCGTCACAAAGCCCAAACCCAATCCATCAGCGGGGTATATGCAGCAGAAGTGAAACAGCAGAAATCATTTGTA
>Ga0209400_1001783_pt1 | contig 16875 bp, 9 predicted proteins | sample M_130807_EF_Meta_FD_187313 | JGI IMG/M metagenome (GOLD analysis project Ga0209400, IMG submission 187313) | Freshwater microbial communities from Lake Montjoie, Canada to study carbon cycling - M_130807_EF_MetaG (SPAdes) (version 2) | ecosystem: Environmental > Aquatic > Freshwater > Lake... | reverse complement strand
TGAAGTTGACCTTGCGGCCTGGTTTGCCAATCATCGGGCCAGCGTTGAACTTCTGGCATGGGTGTGAGTTGGCTTTGCGCATTTGCATTTACCTCTTGCGGCAAGCTTTGCAAAGATGCTTTGAGTAGCTGCAGCTGCCCCTCGTTGATGCATCGAGCCCACTCGCCAATGGCGCTGTCGGCATGAAAGCGTCGGCTGACATGCAACACGGCCGTTTGGTCTTGCAATGTGTAAGGCCGGTTAGTTTGCGCTTGTGTTTGGTCATCAGATTGAAAGGCACCTTCACACAATTGCGACCAGACTGCGCCTGCCTCGACCGATGCCAATTGGTCTTTGTCACCCAACAATACCAATCGCGCATGCTGAGGAACGCACTTCATCAATCGGGCCATGAGTTCGAGGTCAATCATGGAGGCTTCATCGACCACCACCAAATCTGTAACCAGTAAAGGTGCGGGTCTGGCGGCTGCGTCGGGGTTGTATTGCAAGAGTTGATGCAAGGTTACAGCTTGCGTGGGAATGCCTTCGGCCCATTTGGGGGGCAGACTGTTCAGTGCAGATTGAATAGACGAACTCAAGCGACTGGCCGCCTTGCCCGTGGGCGCCGCAAGGTGAATGCGCAAGGGTTTTTGCGAATCGTGTGCTGCGCGTTGAAGCAGCGCCAACAGTCGAACCACCGTGGTGGTTTTGCCGGTGCCTGGCCCGCCCGTGATCAGGGTCAAGCCTGCACGCAATGCTTTGGCACAGGCGATGCGCTGCCAATCAGGTGTGTTGTTAATTGTGCCCGCTGGGCCAAACAAGGTGTCCAGTTTTGCATCTGCATCTTGAGGCACTTCAAAGTGCTGTGCCAATCGATTTTGAATGGCCGCATGAATGGTTTGCTCAGCGGACCAAGCGCGCCTAAGATACACCCGAAGGGCTTGGCCGTCGTCTTGCAAGGCCAACACGATGGGTGAATGATCGCCCATGGCCCAAGGCAAGGTTTTGGCTGCAAGCGCCCACGGGTTCTGAGCTTGCGAAAACAAATCTGCAGGGGCCTCATCATTGGCTGACGGCTCTGTGAGTGATATCAAGGATTTGATTTGTAAGTCGGTCCAGCCGAGCAATTGCAAAGGTGCTTGCCACAAGGCCTCTAGGTCCAAACATGCATGGCCTTGGCCCATTTGATGACTGACCAACAAAGCCAAAGTGTCGTGCAAAGGATCAGAACTGGCTTGGTGAGATTTCAAAAAATCTAACCAAGCAAGATCGAGTGCCGTCCAGGGCAATGCGGTTGTCCCCATTGCTACCTGCGGTTTATTGTTTAAAGAGCGTGACTTTTGGGTCATGTCACGACTCCTGCCAAAGCAAAGTCTTGCTGAGCTTTAAAAGCTTTATCCAGTGCATCGATCAGTTCGAAAGGTGGCTTGCTGAAATACACACCCTGCCCCGTTTGATCGATGCCGCGCAGGTAAAGGTAAACGGCGCCGCCCATGTGTTGTTCGTAGTCGTAGTTTTCAAGGCGCGACTTCAACAGTCGGTGCACTGCCAAGATATACAAGGTGTATTGCACATCGTATCGATGGCTGAGCATGCTGTGCGTGATGTTGTCAGGGGTGTAGCTGGGCAACTTATTGGACTTGTAGTCCAGCACAAAATAACGGCCTTCATGTTCAAACACAACGTCCATGAAGCCGGTGAGCAAACCATTCAGTAGTTGCGCTTGCAAGGAAGGACGGGCTTGACCTGCATGCACATGATTGGAAATCAGTGCGTCAATCTGCAAAGTTGAAACACCATGCGTTTTGAAGGTGAAGCCCATTTCGGGCCACGCGTTTTGCGCATTCAGCTCAGACAAGCTAAAACAATGTTGATCTGACCCCAATTGATTCAATTGATTGTAGGCGCATTGGCTGATGAGTTGGAGGCAGAGGGTCTGGTGCTCGGGGGTGAGTTGCAGGCTGTCGGCTTGGGTTTGCCACCAGCGTTGCCAGCGCAGTTGGGTTTCGACTGACACGTCGGATGGGTTTTGCAAAAGGGGCCAGCCCTCTTTGAGTTGCCATTCGAAGATGTCGTGCAGCAAGGTGCCGTAGGCACTGCCTGCGGGTAAGGCGTTGTAAAGCGGTTGATCTACCGTGGGCGCCATGGGCTCACCCACAGCAGACACATCGAGGCTGGATGGCGCCAGGTTGTCAATTTGAGAATCTTGCCAGCGTGCGTCGCGGGCCAGGCCCGAATCAGTTTGTTGCAAAGCACTCTCGTGCAACTTGCGCGTCAAGGCACTGAAGCTGGCGGTCCAACCGGCGTTGGGCAGAACGCGCGTTGGGCGTTTTGCAATGTTGCCTGTATTGACTTGGTTTGGCTGAGTTGGCTCATACAAGGTGTCATTGGCTTCGGGTGCCAAGATCACATCAATGTCAACACACGCATTCCAGGTGTCGAGTTGCGGCGACAAGTCGTCTGCGGACTTTCTTTGCAACAACACACTGAGTGCGCTGTGTGGCGCGTTGCTTTTTTCTTTGAAATCTTTTTGACGCTTGGCAACGCCCATCCACATGGCCTGCTCTGCACGCGTGAGGGCGACATACAACAAGCGAATGTCTTCTTGCAAGCGCTCTTCTTCCGTGCGTTGCAAGTCATCGGTGTCTTCTTTGAAGTTGGAGGCAAACGGCAAAAACACCAAGGGGTACTGCAAGCCTTTGGCCTTGTGGAAGGTGATGACCTGCACCAGTTCTGCATCAGTCTCTAGGCGCATTTGCGCAGCTTCGCCTTGCGCTTGTGGGTTGGCCAATTGATCGGTGAGGTAACGCAACAAAGCTGTTTCGCCCTGCAAGATCAGGCTGGCCGATTGCAACAACTCACCCAAATGCAGCAGGTTGGTCAAGCGCCTTTCGGCAGTGTCGCCCTCTTCTTGCATGCGACGGCCAATGTCTTGCTCGTGCAGCATTTTGTAAAGCATGGGCAAGAAACCTTGGCGCTGCCACGTGCGGTGCCATGCATTGAAGCGCTCCACCCAGATGTCCCACCCCTCTTCCGATTGAAAGACTTGCTCAATCTCAGACAAACTGAGGCACAAGGTTCGCGTGGTGAGTGCCGCACGCAGCAACTTGGCATTTCGGGCCTGCAAGATGGCCTCCAAAATGCATGCCAAATCAAGCGCCTCGCGCGTGGCGTAAACACTTTCTCGGTCTGACAAATAAACGCTGCGCACCCCCCGACTGGCCAAGGCTTGGCGTATTTTCTTGGCCTCTTGGCCGTTTCTCACCAGCACCGCCATGTTGCCGGGTTGCGCCACTTGTTGATTGAGCAGCGACACCATTTGGGTGGCGCAGATTTGCGCCATGGCATCGCCATAAGCTTGGCCACTGAGCGGCTTGGCAGCGTCCAAATGCCAAACGGTCAGCGCTGGTATCTTTTGGCCGCTGGGCAACTGAAGCGGCTGGGCCTTGGCGGGTGTTGGCGTTTGCACTGGCTCAAAGGGCACTTCGCCAAAGGGTAGATGGGCGTTTCCAAACAGATAATTGACCGCGTTCACCACTTCTTGGCTAGAGCGGAAATTTTCTGTGAGTGTCCAAATAGATTCAGCAGCGTGTCGGGCTTTTAAATACGTGGGCAAATCGGCGCCGCGGAAACTGTAAATGGCTTGCTTCGGGTCACCGATCATCAAGAAGCCGCTTTTTTGTTCGCCATCCACATCAGGTTGAGGTGTGTAGATGGTCGACAGCGATTCGTATTGCCAAGGGTCTGTGTCTTGAAACTCGTCAACCAAGGCCACAGGGTACTGTGTGCGAATGATGTGCGGCAAGCGGCTGCCAGGCGCGTGCAAAGCGGCATGCAGTCTTTGCAGCAAATCTGAAAAGTCAAACGTGGCCAAACTTCGTTTTTGCTGCGAGTAAGTTCGCCCTACTTTCAACGCGGCATGTTGCAACAAATCCAGGCCTACTTGGGGTTCGATCTGTTGCTCGTCCATCCATTCACCCAAAGTACGCCAGACACCCTGCGCGTCATCAATGGGTTGCGCGCCTTTTTTGAGGCTTGCATTCAGCTTTTCAAGCGTGAACTTTTCAAGGATTTTAATTTCAGCATCATCACCCTTGGCCCAAGCTTCAAGATGGCTTAGAAAATAGGCATGACTTTTGGCGCGGTACTTGTTGCCATTCAAATCTTTGGCCAGTGCTTTGCCCAAAGCTTCCAAAGAAGACGACAAGTGACTCAACAAACACTGCCTGGCCTTCGCTTCCAACTGAAGAGCCCGCTCTTGCCATTCAGACCAGGCCTGCAGCACAGCCTTTGGATCTGGGTCTTGCGAAGCCTCTGGAAAACCACCAGGCGATTTTTCAAAGATTTGCCAAAGTGGTTTGATGTTGTCGAGCAAAGCTTCTGGTGTAGATCCCAGCTTTTTCAAAGCACCCAGTTGTTTGGCCTCTAGCGGATAGATGAATTCACGCCAGTAGTCTTTCACCAACTTCAATTTCAAAGCAGGCGCATCTTCCAAGCGCTTTTGATCGAACAAACTTTGGCTGTCAAAGGCGTGTTGGCGCAGCATGCGGCTTGACCAACTGTGAATGGTGTAAATGGCCGCTTCGTCCATCCACTGTGCTGCTAGCTCTAAACGCTCTGCGTGCTTTAAGTTGCCTTCATCACCCAAAGTGGCTTGAAGGTTCAACAGAAAATCATCGGCTTCCTCTTGATGACCTCTAAAGAAAAGCGCGGCTTTCGCCAAGCGCTCTCGAATGCGATCTCGGAGTTCTGCTGTGGCTGCCTCGGTAAAGGTCATGACCAAAATTTGAGGTGGCATCAAGCCGTCTGCTTCAACACCATGGCCCAACACAAGCCGAACGTACAGAGCGGCCAAGGTCCAAGTTTTGCCGGTGCCGGCACTGGCTTCAATCAGCTGAACACCCTTCAGGGGCATACGCAACACATCCAGCTTTTGCGTGGTCAATGGCGTGTGGGATGTTGTCATGGTGCGCCGTCCTCCATGATGGCCACTTGAATTAACTCACGGTACAACAATGGCGCCCACTGGGGCAGGCCAGAGATCAGTGGATCGAAGTTGTCAAACGATCGCTGCACATACAAAGAGCGCGCCATGTCTGAACTCTGCGAAAAATCATCGTCAAACTCTTTGCGCGATTTGTCGAGTGCTTTTTGCAAACCTTGGGCTGAAGCATCCTCTGATGAAGCCTCATCCTCTGACTCTGAATTTCCATCTGTCTCAGCAGATGCTAAAGCCAACTGCTCTGATACAAATGTCAGGCCGGCTTTTAAAGTGACTGGCAAAGGTTGTTGCCACGCTTCAGTGTAAACATGACACCATTGCACCAACAAGTCCTTGGCTGCCTGCTCCGACATGGCAGGCAACACAGCCACCCCATCTAGACCCACCGCCACCGACGTGACAGACCAACCTGCCGCACACAAGAGCACATGGTTGGGCCACAGATTGACCAAGACATCGGCGCGAGGGTTTTGCGCCTCTTTAGAACCCGTGGCCACCGCGCCAGGGCGCAAGCTAATTTGCAAGGTGGGCAAACGCTGCGCAGCCTCTGCGGTGGCATCTTGCGGGGCATGCTGTTGTCGCAAAGCCTTGATCTCCGCATTAACACTCACCTCACCCCAAGGCATGGCCACTTTCACTTCTATGGTTTGTGTGGGCAGTTCATGCGCAAATTGGGTCAAGTAGGCGTTTGCTCGCTCTTTGACTTTTTGCGCTGCGTCGCATTGTTGGCGCAAGACCATTTGTCCGGAGGCTCCCATGGGCAATCGGCCCGAAAGTTTTTCAACTTCCAACTGCGCTTCAAGATCGCTTGCCTCTAGCAATGCCCGACCCACACCGTAACGGTCTAGGCCTTCAAGTCCAAAATTTTCGTCGTCCAACAGCGCTTCTTCGGGGCCGTTTAACTGCACACCCAAACGACTGCGCCAATACACCTCCACCGGTTGCTTGAGCAAGCGCATGCATTCTTTCAACGGCCAGTCGGTGAGCGTGAGTGGCACCTGATTCTCTTGCAAAGAAACTTCCTTGGCGGCCTGCAAACTTGGTGTGTGCAGTTGAGCCTTTTCCCAATCGTCTGAGTAGGTGACAAATTTGGAATCGGTCTGAAAGTATTTGGCAGAGAACGCTTGCAAGGGCTGCAAATCGGCTGGCGACTCTGGCGTAAAACGCGCTTTCAAGGCATCTCGCAACTGCGACACCAAAACAGAGGGCGGCATCTTCTGATTGTCTGTCGAACGCCTGCCCTGCCAGCTGATGTAGAGTTTTTCGCGGGCTGACAAAAAGGCTTCTAAAAACAAATATCGGTCGTCTTCACGCCGCGAACGATCACCTGCGCGCCAATGCGCCGTCATCAAATCAAAGTCTCGGGGTGTGCTTTGACGAGGATACGCACCATCGTTCATGCCCAACAGGCAAACGCCTTTAAAAGGAATGGCGCGCATGGGCATGAGGGTGGAAAACTGAACACCGCCGCCAAAGAAGCGTTGTTGCAAACCAGCCGACTCAAGGCCCGACAGCCAATGCTCCCGAACCACCGTCAAGGGCATCGGCTCTGACAAACCGGCCTGATCACACAGTGACTGCCATTGCATTAACTCTTGCTGAAGTCGCAGCAGCATGCGCTCATCGGCTTCATGGTCGGCCTCAAAAAATCGTGCCATCAGGTCGTTCAACACAGCACACCAAACTGCGGGTGTGTGGTCGGCATTCATCTGCTCAAGGCTGATTCGAATAGCCTCTATCCACTGCGCCAAATAACCCACCTTGAGCGCACTCAATCCTGCCACCTGCGGCAATGGCAAGACACCTTGCCACGGCACCAGTCCTTCAGACTGCCCTGCCGCATAGCCTAAGAGCAAACGTTGCAAGCCATAGGCCCAAGTGTTTTGCGCCGCATTGGGCATGTTGCTGGGCACGCCCCATTTTTGCCGGTGCGTTGGATCCAATCCCCAGCGAACGGCCGCGTCTTGCAACCAATTTTTCAGGGTTTGGACATCGGCCTCGCTCATTTGAAACTTGGCACGCACCGCCGACACTTCAAACAAGCTGAGCCACTCCGACAAAGTGATGCGTGCCTCTGGCAAATTCAGCAAGAACTCTAAGGCTTGAACCAGCGGCACTTGCCGGGGTGTGGTGTCTGCCACTGAAAACGGAATGTGCCGCGAATGTTGTGGCGGGAAGCGACCAAACACGGCTTGTATGTGCGATGCAAAGGTGGCCATGTCGGGCACCATTACCATCACATCGGTTGGCTGCCATTGAGGATTTGCGTCAAACCACGTCCAAAGCTGGTCATGCAAAATTTCAACTTCACGTTGCGCAGAGTGCGCTTGCACCATGCACAGACTGCCATCGTCCTCAAAGGGTTGAGGCACTGCTGGCATGTCATTCAAATTGAGAATGTCGGACTGAACTTTTTGCAAACGTGTGGGCGCCAGCACCTCTGCAGGGTCGACAAAGAATGTCTGCTTGCTCAAGACGTTGCGCGCATGCTCAGGCTGATCAAAGCGCTCTAAAGCATGCAAATAGTCACGGCCCTGTTGCCCCCAAGAAGACAGCAAGGAATGCTTCTGCGCCACCAAGTCCATGTCGTGGCCCCAGTATTGCTGGCAAGGGTTTTGCACCATCAAAATAACTTGGCTCCAGCGGCCCAGCGCTGCTAAAGCTTCGACCACTTGCATGGGCAAATTGGAGATGCCAAACACCACAATGCGCGGTGGCAAACCATTGGGTTTGACGGTATTGTTTTGCTGCATCATTTGCATGAATTTCGCATGCACATCGGCGCGCGAATGGCATTGCGATATCAACTCGGGTGGCAGCGTTTGCGTCACATCGGTTTGCAAGCGTTGCCACAACTGGGCTTGCCACACTTGATCGGCAGGCATGGCCATTGACTGGCCTTGATGCTGCAACACTAACCGGGCTTGCGCCCAATCGGTTAACCAATCGGCGCGGTAACTTTGATAGCCGTCAAACACATCGGCCACTTGCTGGGCCAACTGATAGCGCTGACGGCCTAGAGGGTCGTTTTTGACGTAGGCCAACAAAGCTTCAACATGATGCGTTTGCGCAAACTCAGGCAGCAAACGCCATAGCCGCCAAACCAAGGCTTGCTTGTCAAAGGGCATGGCAACAGGCACCACTGAAGCACCCAAGACCAAGCGGTACATTCGCCAAATAAAACTAGAAGGCAACTCGGTTTGGGTGGCCGCACAAATGCCCATGGCACTGTCGTCTGCCAAGGCCATTTCTAGCCAATGCTTCATGCCATTGCTTTGCACCAGCAAGGTTTCGGGTACCAAGGGTGGTAAGGGGCTGTTGCGGAGCAAGCCCAATGTGAGATCGCGCAGGTCTTCAAGGCGATTGCCATGAAAAACCATGAACCCAGGTTGTAGCGCTTTGGCCATGAGTGAATTGCTGGAAGCTGCCCTTGAAACTGTTTTGAATTATTGCTGAGGGCAGGCTCATGGAATGAGCCAAGCTACAAAAATTTATTCAAGACCCTTTGGAATTCGCTGGCAGACACGGGTTTGATCAAGAAGTCTTGCATGCCGGCCTTGCGCGCCAATGCCCTGTCCTCGTCCAACACGTGAGCGGTCATGGCCACGATGGGCGTCATCTGCAAAGCCTCAGTCACTTCAATTCTGCGGATTTCGTAAGTGGCAGAAATACCGTCCATGTCTGGCATTTGCAAATCCATCAAGATCAAATCGTAGGCTTTGGCCCTGATTTTTTCAATGGCCATTTTGCCATTGGCCGCAATGTCGACGCTGCAGCCCAATTTCTCTAAAGTCCACTGCGCCAGTTGCTGATTCATGGGCGTGTCTTCTACCACCAAGACACTGCCAGTATGAAGTTGCCGCTGCGGAGCATCAGAGCTTGGAGTGTCAAGTACATCTTCAAATTGGGAGGCGCTGATGATGGCTTCTTGCAACTCTTGGGCGGTAACGGGCTTGTACAAATTGACCACCCTCACCCCCAAGGTTCTGGCCAGAGAGCACAAATTTTGAACTTCATGGTTCAAGCCAAAGTCAGACAGCACCACCCAGGTTAAATTTTTCCAGCGACTGGCCTCTTGTGCCAACAAGTAAGCCGGCTCGATGAACGACAGCATGCTGTGATCGATGACCCACAGGGTATTTTTGTTGAGGGTGTTTTTAAACCACTCGTTCATGCATCTGAGAAGGCCTGAGGGCGAGACCACCTCTTGGGGATTGATTTGCTGGGCCGCCAACAAATTACGCAGAATTTCTCGCGCAAAGGGATTGGCCTCGACCAAGACCACATCCACAGATTGAGGCAATGCAAGCATCTTTTGATGGGTCTTGCCAGACGCATCCTCTTGAGCTGAAAAAGTGATCATGAGAAAATTGGCAGTGAAACGGAAGACGCTGCCCCCGCCTTCTCGATTGCTCACCTGAATATCGCCCTCCATCAAATTGACCAAATTCTTGGCAATGGACAGGCCCAATCCACTGCCACCATACCGACGGTTGATAGACGCATCGGCCTGGCTGAATGGCGCAAAAATCATGTTCATTTTTTGGGGTGAGATGCCTATGCCCGTGTCGCTAACTTCAAAAGCGCATGTCACCTGAGGATCGATGTGCCTGACCAAGCTCACTTTCAATTTAACCCAACCTGTATCGCTGAACTTCAAGGCATTGCCGAGCAAATTTTGCAACACCTGCCCCAGCCTTAAGGGATCCCCTATGAGGCGCTGCGGCACATTGGGCTCAATCACCAAGTACAAATCAATTTGTTTTTGTTCTGCCTGAAATGCAAAACCTTTGAGTGCTTGCTGGCAAGCAGTGTGCAAATCAAACGAGGTTTGATCTAAGGAAAGACGGTTGGCTCCCAGCCGGGTGAAATCCAAAATGTCATCGATGAGCCGAAGCAAGCTGCTGGATGCCGTCTTGGCCATTTCCAAATAGCTCTTTTGCTCTGGGTTCAAAGGGGTTGACAAGGCCAGCTCGGTCATGCCCACCATGCTGTTGATGGGCGTTCTAATTTCATGGCTCATTTGTGCCAAGAAAGAAGATTTGGCTTGGTTGGCCGCCTCTGCTTCTCGCATGGCTTGGGCCATGGCAGTTCGATCTTCTTCTCGCTTGACCCAAATAAGGCCAATCTGGCGAGTGGCCCAAAAGGTGGCCAACAACATCAAGAGCATGAGCGCCACAATGCCTTGAGACTCCTGCCACCATTGGTTCAACAATCGATCGTGTGAAATGGCCACGGCCACGCTGACGGGTAAATTGGGGGATGTTCTAAAGTGAACTTCAAATCGCTCGGTCCTGTTGTTTGCATCGACCAGCAAATCGGTGTAATAACCAAAGTCTTTGTTTTGACCCACACTTTTGACGGCAGGCATGTCCTTGAACAAAGCGTCGTTTGGAAACCAACGAGAGGAACTGCTGCTCAAAATCCGACCTGCAAAATCAAACACATACACCGCATCAGAGTTGGCATCGACAGAGTCGGAGAAACCCGCAATCAAGTCATTGGGGTTGACCAAGGCCAACCAACGAACACTTTGACCCTGAGCCCAACTCATTTGCATCGACAAGGGCAACACCGCAATGTCTTGAATTTTGACCTTGCTGTTTTGCAAGTCATACAAGTTACGCCCTTGCTGCCAACGACCCGTGGTGAGATCGTTACCAACATCCCGATCGAGCCCCAATTGTTGCCAATTCAATTGGGATCCGACGACGCCCTCTTCTGAGCTGGCCAACACGACGCCTGACTCAGAGACAAGTGAAATCGATCTTAAAAAACTCGATTTTTCGACGGCTGTTTTTAATTTTTCAGGGGATGGCAACTGGTTCTGCGCACCTTGATGGGCTAAGGCCATGATGGCCGTGGTGGACTCAAATGTTCGGCTCACGTGGTTGAACAAAATGCGCGCCAACAAATTGCCGCGAGCGTGCTCCCGCTCAAGTGTGTTGCGCCTGTCTTGCCAAAGATAAACAGCCGCCATCATCAAGATGAACACGGCCACAACAGTACCAAAACGCTGCACGCCAGAACCCACCCCTTGGCTGGCAGACTTGTTGTTGAATAGGGACCCAGGTTTCACGAGTGAGGATGCTTTTTTATTTCAAAACGACGATGGGTTCAAGTTTGTTTTGTTTGGCGAATTGCAGAAGCTGGCCATTTTTTTTAATGCTGGTGAGGTAGACATCGACTCGTTGGATCAAGCTTGCATCGCCTTTTGCAAATGCATAAGCATAGTCGGTGCTGGGCAAGGCGCTGGGGGCCGGTATCACTCGGGCCCAATCTGTTAAATCAATCATTCTCAAACTATAGGGGTAATCGGTCATGAAAGCATCTGCACGACCCGACTGGACTTCTTGCTCGCGCGTAGCAGGCGCCTGAACCCGCAAAAGCTTGGCATTTTTAAGCGTCTGTTGCATCACGCCCTCCATGAGGGTGCCTGCGGCAACGGCCACCACGCGTCCTGGCCGATCTAGCTCGTCCCACGTTTGAACACTGCCAGGATTGCGTGTGGTGACTGCGAAAATTCCACTGCGCAAATAAGGTTGGCTGAATTGCAATTTGCCCAGCCGCTCTGGGGTAATGCCAACGGCGTGGGTGGCGATGTCACAACGGTTTTGCTCCAAGGCCTCAAACAACTGAGAAAAATTACTGTCTACATAGCGCAATTTGACGCCCAATTCTTTGGCCAAGTCTTGGGTAATGGCAATGTCAATGCCACTCAATTCGCGTGTTTTGGGATTTCGATAAGTGATGCTGTAGTACTCGGGCCAAATACAAGCCCGCAGTTCATTGTTGGATAGGACGCGCTCAAGTCGGCTCATTTCTGCCGATGCGCTAGCGCAGTGCACTGCCGACCCTCCACCCAGCAACAGGCACGTTAAGAATGCGCCCACATTGCGCGCAACTGACATTTTTAAATTGGCTGACCCGTTGCGATGGAGGGCAGCATGATCATGGACGAGGTACTTATTTTGAGAGACTGAAAACATAAATAAGAATTAAATAGTTTATGAATTAACTTTTAATTAAACACCATTAAATTCCAAACTGCACTTTTATTCATTCTTTAGAATTAATTTGTCACTTTCGTGATTCGTGAGACAATCCGCCTGTTGCCGCCTCCAGTTGCCGCAACACCAGCATTTCTGCTGGGGTTTGTCTCAGGCATCCGCCTGTTGTTTTCATACCCACCCTTGAATCCCATCGGTCTTTGACTGGCGGCTGTTACCCAACAGCCTGACAAGCCGATGCCATGCGCCACATTTGGCGCTTCGTCATGAAATTTGAAGAATTGAATTTGGCTCCGGCCATTCTGCAGGCCGTGCAAGAGCAGGGCTACGACACACCCACCCCCGTTCAAGCGCAAGCGATCCCCATCGTCTTGGCCGGACACGATCTGCTGGCAGGTGCCCAAACGGGCACAGGCAAAACAGCTGCTTTCATGCTGCCCATTTTGCACAAACTGAGCTTGACAGAGGCCGGTCGAAACAAATTTGGCGGCAAAGCCATTCGCGCTTTGGTGCTCACGCCCACCCGCGAATTGGCAGCTCAAATTGAGGAGTCTGCAAAAGACTACGGCAAATACCTGAGCTTACAGTCCACCGTTGTTTTTGGCGGCGTAGGCATGAAGCCCCAAGTTGATCGCGTCAAACGTGGCGTCGACGTCTTGGTAGCCACCCCAGGCCGCCTGCTTGACTTGCAAGGCCAAGGCCTGCTCGATTTGTCCAGCATTGAAATTTTGGTCTTGGACGAAGCCGACCGCATGCTCGACATGGGCTTCATCCACGACGTGAAGAAAATCTTGGCATTGGTGCCCAAAGACAAACAAAGCTTGCTCTTCTCGGCCACCTTCAGCGATGAGATTCGCGACTTGGCTGCCACGCTTTTGAAGAATCCTCAAAGCATTCAAGTGACGCCCAGCAACACCACGGTGCAACGCATTTCCCAGGTGATACACCCAGTGGGGCGCGGCAAGAAAAAAGAAGTGCTGGTGCACATCATCAATCTGCACAACTGGAGTCAAGTGCTGGTCTTCACCCGCACCAAATTTGGCGCAAACAATGTGGCCGATTACCTCACCAAACACGGCATCAAGTCCATGGCCTTGCACGGCAACAAAAGCCAAACAGCCCGCACCCAGGCCCTGGCTGGCTTCAAGAGTGGCGACATTCGCGCCTTGGTGGCCACCGACATTGCAGCCCGCGGCATTGACATTGAAGACCTGCCACACGTGGTCAACTACGAAATCCCCAATGTGTCAGAAGACTACGTACACCGCATTGGCCGAACTGGCCGCGCGGGCGCCAGCGGTGAAGCCGTGAGTTTGGTGTGTTTGGACGAAGAAGGGTTCATGATGGAAATCGAACGCTTCACCAAGCAAGAAATCCCCGTTCAAATTTTGGAAGGCTTTGGCCCTGAGCCCGGTGAGAAAGCAGAACCCATTGCCATGGGTCGCCAAACCTTGTGGGGCGGCTCGGGCAGGCCTCCCAGTCGAGATGTGATGCAAGCCGCTGCCAAGGCAGCGCGCTCCGACATGATGATGCGCATTCGCGAAAGCAAAGGCCCAGGTAGCGAAGGCGGTGGTGGACGCCATGGTGGTGGTCAGGCTCGCCCTGAGGGCGGCCCTGGCCGTTCGCGCAATGGCCCTCCGCCATCACGCAGGGGTGGCCCTGCACAAGGCCCCCGTGGCGATCGACAAGAACGTGGCGAAAGAAGCTTTGATGGTCCAAGGTCTGACCGGTTCAATGACCGCAATGACAGGCCCCAAGATCGCGCCAATGACCGCGGCATGGACCGGTCCAACGATCGCGGCCCGCGCGGCGACGAGCTACCACGCAACATCGACCCTCTCATGACCAACCAGTTTGCACGCCAAGGCGCGCCAAGGCGAAACAGTGGTGGCGGCAATGGCGGACAACCCGATCCCACCCGAACCAGCATTGACAGCTTGGCCGGCGGCGGACGCGGTGGTCCTCGCCGCCAAGGTGGTGGCGGTGGCTATGGCGGTGGTGGCAATGGCGGCGGCGGACGCCGAGGTGGCGGTGGTGGTGGTGGCTACGGTGGTGGCGGTGGCGGCCGATCTTTCGGTCGTTAACACCCTGCCAAATTCAAACCCAAGCTGCTCAGTCCTTGAGAAACAAAGTTCTCAAGGCTTGATCGCCCACCTGCCGGCTCCAATGGCCATGCACCTTGTCATCAAACGTGGCGCCCTCAGGCAAGGTGTCGGCTGAATAAAAATGCTCGCCTGCATAAAAAATGCGCGAGCTCCCATCTTGCAAACCAATTTCCATTTGGCCCGACAAAATAAACACCCATTGCGGTTTGCCCGTGACATGAAATTGGCTTCTAAAACCGACAGGACTGTAGCGCAACTGGTAGCCTTCTGCTGAAAAGATCTCAGTCAATTGACTTTGAGGATTGCCCTCGGCCATGGGCAAAGTTTCTTCTTTGAATTTGGCTTTGCCGTCGGTGTCAGTGAACAACACCACTTTGGTGAAATGGGTCATGGGATTCTTTAATTTTTGCACTCAGGCACAGGTGTTTTAACGGGCAAACCAGCCATGTGCGCATTCAAATTGTCCATGGTCAAAGCCGACATGGCTTTGCGCGTTTCCACAGTGCCGCTGGCCATGTGCGGCGTGAGCACCACATTGTCAAGTTTGCGCAAATCGGTGGGCACGTTGGGTTCGTCCACATACACATCGAGGGCCGCACCTGCAATCATTTTCTTTTTAAGTGCCTCAATGAGCACCGCCTGATCGACCACAGAACCACGGGCCACATTGACCAAAAAACCTTGCGGACCCAAGGCCGCCAAGACAGGTGCATTGATGAGGTTTTTGGTGGCAGCACCACCTGGTGTGATGACCAACAGGTAGTCAGATTGAGCAGCCAAGGCAATGAGGTCGGGCACAAAGGTGTAGGGTAATTCGGGGCGTGCATGGCGCGCAAAGTAAGCGATGTCCATGTCGAAGGCCAGGGCCCGTTTGGCGATGGCTTGACCAATCCGGCCCATGCCGACCATGCCCAGTTTGGCGCCACTCAATTTGCGCGTGAGTTGAAAGGGGCCGTCGAGCCAATCGGCATTGCGTGTAAAACGATCGGCAGCCGGTATTTTGCGAGCCACCGATAAGAGCAGGCCCATGGCCAAATCGGCCACGTCATCGTTTAACACGTCGGGGGTGTGCGTCACCATGATGCCGCGTTTTTTGGCAGCGGCCACATCGATGCCGTCGTAGCCAACGCCGCAAACAGCAATCAATTCCAAGGCTGGAAACAGCGCCATGTAGCCTGCATCAATTTTGCCCTCACCGCCCCCTACGAGTGCACGCACACGCCCAAACACTTGTGGCTCCCGAATGTGTTCGCGCTCGTGAACCACATAATGATCTTGCAAAGCCGACATGAGAAAAGGTGGAATGCGCGAAGTGACAACGACTTCTGCACGATTGAGGATCATGGTCAAGGTCTCCTATCAGTCAATCTTTGGCATTATGATGGGTTTCGTACAACGATCAGTCAAGTCAGATCTCATGAGACTCCTACATACCATGCTTCGCGTTGGCAACCTTCAACGCTCGATTGATTTTTACACTCAGGTGATGGGCATGACCCTCCTCAGAACTTCTGAGAATCCTGAATACAAATACACTTTGGCCTTTGTAGGCTACGGTCATAACCCAGACCATGCAGAGTTGGAACTCACCTACAACTGGGGTGTGGAAAGCTACGAAATGGGAACCGCCTACGGCCACTTGGCCATTGCGGTGCCTGATGCCTACGCAGCCTGCGAGAAAATTAGACATGCAGGCGGCAAAGTGACGCGCGAAGCCGGACCCGTCAAGGGCGGCACCACGGTCATTGCTTTCATTACAGACCCCGACGGCTACAAAGTCGAGTTGATCCAACGCAAGGACGACTGAGGTGCCGGGGGGCGCTTCAATTCGCAGTCATCACGAGGCGTGATTGAGTTGGCTCGCTTCTCGCGCCAATGCCTCTACGCGGGCCCAGTCGCCTCGCGCCAGCGCATCGGCTGGCACTAACCATGAGCCACCGACACAGGCCACATTGGACAAGCTGAGAAACTCTTTTGCATTTTGAGGTGTGACACCACCCGTGGGGCAAAAGCGCACATCAAAAAATGGGCCGCTCCAGGCTTTGAGCATGGCCGGTCCGCCGGCTTGCATGGCAGGGAAGAACTTTAATTCGGTGTAACCGTCTTCCTGCGCCATCATGATTTCACTGCCAGTGGCCACACCGGGCAACAAAGACAAACCATGATCGCGACACGCTTGCCCGACGGCCGAGGTGTAACCGGGGCTGACTGCAAACTTGGCGCCAGCGTTGGCGGCGGCCAAGGCATCGGCAGCACTTCGAACGGTGCCTGCGCCCACCACAGCTTCGGGCACTTCTTTGGCAATGGCTTCCATGCAAGCCAAGGCTTGGGGTGTGCGCAAAGTTACTTCCAACATGCGAATGCCGCCAGCCACCAAAGCACGTGCCATGGGCACGGCATGCGCCACATCATGCAAAACAATGACGGGAATGACGGGTGCGTCTTGCATCACTTGCAAGGCAGAAAAAGCGGGTGTTTTCGTCAAATTCAAAGCCATGTGCAGGCTCCTTCTTCGGCTTTCAGCGCATGCTTGCGCAGGTTGGTAAAGAGTTCTCGACCCATGCCCTTGCTGTTGGCCGCTTGTAGTTCGGTGGGCATTGAAGCCGGCGTACGGGCTGCCCAGTCAGCTTCTTCGACCAACACTTGAAGCGTTCCGGCAACAGCATCCAAGCGAATGACATCGCCATCCAACACCCGGGCCAAAGGCCCTCCTGACGCCGCTTCGGGCGACACGTGAATGGCGGCAGGCACTTTGCCGGAGGCGCCGCTCATGCGGCCA
>Ga0209400_1001782_pt1 | contig 16890 bp, 14 predicted proteins | sample M_130807_EF_Meta_FD_187313 | JGI IMG/M metagenome (GOLD analysis project Ga0209400, IMG submission 187313) | Freshwater microbial communities from Lake Montjoie, Canada to study carbon cycling - M_130807_EF_MetaG (SPAdes) (version 2) | ecosystem: Environmental > Aquatic > Freshwater > Lake... | reverse complement strand
AGTCAACCGGTCGGTCACTTCACCCCAGGTCAATGAACCGATCAATGCCTGAATCATTTCCTCAATGACATGGCGATGCATCCCCCGCGTTGCACTGGTGGCAAATCGCGCATCTTGCGCCATCTCCGGCTGGGCCAGAACGTGTTGACAAAAAGCCTGCCACTCACGGTCATTTTGAACGGCCAATACCAATTCTCGGCCATCACTGCATGTGAACGCACCGTAGGCGGCAATGCTCGGGTGTTTGAGGCCACCCCGTTCAGGAGCGGAACCGCCGTAGCGTGCCTGTAGATAGGGAACGGCCATGAGCTCTGCTGCCGCATCGAAAAGAGACACATGCAAAGCGCTGCCTTGACCCGTGCGCTCACGCAAAAGCAGTGCTTCTAGAATGCCCTGTGCCGCATTCATGCCTGCTGCGATGTCACAAATCGAAACCCCAATGCGTCCCCAAGGACCGGGTGCACCATTGACAGAAACCAGTCCGCTCTCGGCCTGCACCAGAAGATCGTAAGCCTTGAGATCGTTCATGGGACCGGTCTCACCGTACCCGCTGATATCACAAGTGATCAGCCGCGGCATGGCGGCGCGAAGGCTTTCCGACCCCAAGCCAAGACGTTTGGCCGCACCGGGGGCAAGATTTTGAATGAATACATCCGCCTGCGCCAACAACTTCATCATCTGTGCCTGATCCGACACCAGGTGCAGGTCGAGTGCCACCGACTCCTTGCCCTGATTGATCCAGACAAAATAGGAGGATTCACCATACACCTCGCGGTCGTAGTCGCGTGCAAAATCGCCTTCGGGACGCTCGACCTTAATGACACGTGCGCCTGCCAGGGCGAGGCGACTTGAACAATAGGGCGCAGCCACGGCGTGCTCAAGTGACACGACCATCATGCCTGCTAATGGCTGGAGACTCATGTTTCGTTTCCTTGGCGGAATTCGTTTTCTTCGGGCAAATGGCCACGATGGCATAAAAAACCAATGAGTTTGCTCACAGACAACAAGCTGGCTCGGTCTTTTCGGGTGCATAAAAGCATACGTCGCACAGCCCAAGGGTCACTGAAAGGACGAACGGCCAGGTCAAGCCCTTTGGCCAAAACGCGGGCAGCCTGCTCAGGTAACAGGCCCAAACCCAGCCCAGCTTCAACCATATGGCACACGGCTTCAAAACTGCGCACCTGAATGCGCAACTGCAAAGTTTTTTGGGCAATCACAGCCTGTGCGGCCAGAAGTCTTGTCATAGAAGATACCCCCTCAAGGGTAATCAGTTCGTCGTCCAGAACATCGTTGAATTTAAGCATCTCAAAGCTGGCCAGCGCATGGCCATGGGGCATGACCACCGCCAGTCGATCCTGGCAATAAGGATACGTCTCCAAACCATCCACGGGCGTGCCTTCAACGACGATGCCTACATCGCCTTCAGCCGCTTGCAGCGCACGCACAATCTCTTCGCTCCATCGCTCCTGAACGATCACTTTGACATCGGGGTTGTGATGTGCAAAGGCTGCCAAATCGTTCGGCAAGGTGTCAGTGATAACCGAAGTATTGGCCAGAATTCTTAAAGCACCTTTTCGGCCATTGGCATGGTCGCTCATTTCCGCTTGCATCAGATTAAGCTCCACCAGCAAAGCCCGGGCACGCGGCAGCAAAGCAATACCTGCAGGGGTCAGATCCACACCTCTTGAAGAACGCTCCAGCAGTGTGGTGCGAAATCGGTGCTCCAGCAAGGCCATGCGCCTGCTAGCAGCCGCCAGGCCCATGTGGGAGGCTTCTGCGGCCTTGGTCAGGCTTCGCAATTCAGCGGCACGAACAAACAAAGCCAGTGTGTCTATATCTGGAAGCATAAGAAGTATTTTGTCTAGCTGGGCAAATCTATCAGAGCCACCGCATAGGGCTTAAGGTCTAGTTGCACAGGGCAATCGCCTAAATTGATCCAAGGCTCAACACCTTGTGATCCTTCATAGCTCAACCAGCTCTGTGCATCCATCCTAGCCCATTGGCCTGCAAGTTGCCATTGTAGTGACTGGGTTTGGTCGGTGAGGTTGGCCAGTAAAATTTGCCTCCCTGAAGGCCCGATACCCGAGATGGCCGCGAACGGCCAATTCAACAATCGATGGCCACTGTTTTCAATTGGATTGACCAACACGGACTGAACACCCTGCCACTGCATGCACACTTCCAATAGGGCTGCGGATGGCGTCGCTTTGACGCCATCACCCACATGCCACCCCAAGCCATTTACGCCTAATAAAGCTGGCAGGGTCAGCGCACTCACATCAGACTGGGCCGCTCCAGCCATGTGACCCAGCAGCCAAGCCGCGCCAAACAGTCCCCGGCTGCGCGGATCCAGCATGGCCAAAGGCCTGCGTTTTTGCCCATCACTGAACGGCTGCCTGCCCAAGGGGCTGGCACGTGCGCCCAGCCCACTTGGGCCCAGATGCCATTCACACCCGGGGTGTCTGCGCCTGGCGGTCGCAAGCATCGATGGCAAACTTTGAAGCCCGTTCATCACGCAGGCGTCGTCGGCACTGTGCACAATCGGACACACTGTGAAAGCCATGAAGTCTTCGCTGCCACGCAGTTCGAGTCTGTTCAATTGTGCAAAAAAATGCGGCGTGCCGCCGCCGATGGCCGAAGCCGGAAACAGGGTGCGCAACTCTTTAGCGGCTCGCTTACCGCAGGGCAGTGCCGCCACAGAGGCCGGAATCACACCGGCCTTGGCCAGCGCCTTTTCCAGCTTATGGGCCGAAGCCGCATCATCACTGTTCCAATCAAGGCTCGGACTGTTGCGCCCGCAAATATCCAATCGCAACTTAGCCTGCGCTGCATTCAAGAGCAAGCGCACCTGAGACCAATCCACGGTGTCCCATTCGGTTGTCTGCCACAACGTGAGATGCAGAAAGGCCGGGCGCCATTGCGCAAGCTTTTCTAGAAGCCAAGGTTCATGCAGTCGATCTGTCGGCGGTGCTATAGCCAAGCCCAGTTGCAGGCAGAACTTGCCCGTTTGTGATGGCGATGGCGGCGATGACCAACCCGTGTCGGACAATGCCTTGGGCGGTGACAAAGGTGTTGCTGTATCCACAATTCGCAACCGAATATCACGACACCAAGTTTGATGTTGGTTCAATACAAATGGTCGCGGCATCCAGTTGGATCGGCTGTAGGTTTTAAAAGACGCGTCTGCGTTGTTGCGCTGGTCCTCCAGCTCATAGTCTTCACCCGGCAGATCGGCTTGCGCCCAGCACCCGGGGGCATATTCATGGCGGATGCTGTTCAGGTTGGTAAAAGGCGGCCATGCTGGCACTTCCTCGGGAAATTTGGAGTGCGATGTGCGTCCATCGCCATGGGTTACTTCAACGGCACAACCTGCTGCAGACAGTGGATGCATCAACACCCACCCGCAACGATTCACCTGAATGTCATGGGTCGGTGTCGCGCGTACAGAAAAATGCACAGACCCCAAGGGATCACCCTTGACCCGCATGGCGAGGTTCATGCGTGCGTGCGGCTGCCAGGCCCCCAGGACATCTGTAGCTGCGCAGGGTATGTGTGCAGTGAGTTGCAAATCAAATCCCTGCGCCTGCATGCAAAGCTGCGCTTCATCCACAACCGTCTCCGGTGTACCCCAACCGGTATCGCGCAACAAGAACGCAACACCATGCCATACCTCATGACCGTTCACGAAAACAGGCCCGAAACGGCCGCCCTGGTAGGTCAGCACCAAGGGACCCGCCTGCAAAATCTGGCGGGGTTCCAGAGTTTCGTGACAACCAAAGAGGGCCAGCTGTTCAGAAGCCGCCATGGTTGCCAACAGATCGGACATCAAATGGTGCGACCGCCGTCCACCGGAAGTTCAACACCGGTGATGAAGGCGGCGGCATCGCTTGCCAAATACAAGGCGGCCTGGGCAACATCTTCGGGGGTTGACATGCGGCCCAATGGAATGCCAGCTGTGATTCGGGCACGTGCTTCTGGCGTGTCGGGCGTGCCTAAAAACTGCTCAATCAAACCCGTAGCGCCCATCACAGGACAAATGGCATTGACGCGGATCCCGTCCGGGCCAAGTTCTGCCGCCATCGATTTGGAAAGCAGATTTACCGCACCCTTTGATGCGTTGTACCAAGTCAGGCCGGGGCGAGGTCGCAAACCGGCAGTGGAGCCGATATTGATGATCGAGCCTTGACCCTGTTGTCGCATCAAAGGAACCACAGCCTTTGTCATGTGAAAGATGGACTTGACGTTGACATTGAATACCCGATCAAACGTGGCCTCGTCTACATCCAGCATGGGCTGATTACGGTGCGTAGTCCCCGCGTTGTTCACCACAATATGCGGTACGCCCAGATGTTTCACGCAGAAATTCACGGCCTCTTGTACCTGCAGCCCAATCGACACATCGCATTGAACGGCGAAGGCCGCAGGTCCTAAATTGGCCGCAACAGTTTGGGCGCGTTCAGCATCCAAGTCGACAATCAGCACGCGGGCACCTTCTTTGACAAACAGGCGTGCAATGCCCTCACCAAACCCAGCGCCAGCGCCAGTGACTATGGCAATTTTGTTTTTTAAAGTAGACATTCAATCCCTTTTAAGGCCAGAACATCTGATGCTCAACCGAGATGATGGGCGAGACGTCTTTGGCAAAGTTTGGTAAATCAGCCAGCAAGGTCTGGCCTTCTGGACTGGCAAGTGCCTGTGTCAAGTCAGCTTCAGAATCGAACCACAACTCTGAAAATCCGTCGTAATCAAAATTGGGAAAGCGAGCGCGATCCACAAGATTCACAGAGTAACGGCGAAGCCCCGGTAGTTTGACGCACAGCGCCGCGTGCCGCTTGAGCCAGTGCTCTGTGAAATCGTGATGGCTCATGCCATCCTTGCATCGCAAGATGCCTAAACGCTTGACATAGGTGACAGGTGTTGTCATAGAGATCTCCATTTTCTTCAGTGAGTTTTTGAAACCGGTTGCTGCGCTGAAGCGCCAAATTCAGTGCGCAGTTTTTTTCCATCTGCATCGATACCCGGAGCGGGGGAGAAGAATTCATCCTCCCATTCGACTTGCCAGGGCAAGGCCGGCACCTTGACCGTTTGCGATCCAACAGGCATGTCTCTGGTTCTTAATTGCGGATGTGCCATCAGATCATCGACCGAATTCACATTGCCATAGGCCGTCTGTGCCAAAGCCAGACGGCGTATGGCCTCTGTACTTTCAAGGCCTGCAAATACGTCGGCCACCAATCCATCAACGAAATCACGATGTTCGCAGCGGGCATCGTTATGCAAGCAACGCGGGTCTTGCAGTAAATCAGGACGCGCAAGCACCTTTTTGCAAAAAGCATTCCATTCACGTTCGTTCTGGATCGAAATCACCAACTCTCGTCCATCGCGGCAAACAAACACACCGTAAGGTGTGATGGAAGGATGTTTCAGCCCAACCCGCTCAGGGGCGCGCCCACCGTAACGACCCTGAAGATAAGGCACACTCATCAGTTCAGCCGCCGAGTCAAAAAGTGACACGTGCACGCCACTGCCCCTGCCGGTCAGAGCTCGTTGCATCAAGGCTTGCTGAATGCCGATCAGCGCATTCATACCCGCGGAAATATCACACAATGACACCCCGATGCGCCCCCATTCTCCTGGCGCGCCGCTGACTGCTATCAAACCGGACTCGGCTTGAACCAGCAAGTCGTAAGCTTTCATGTTTTGATACGTTCCATGCTCCCCATACCCACTGATGTCACAAGTAATCAATTGAGGGTGGCGTTCGCGCAATGCCACTGACCCCAGGCCGAGCCGGGTTGCAGCGCCAGGGGCCAGGTTTTGTAAAAAAACATCGGCTCTGGCAATCATGGCTTTCAAAACCTCCAGGTCGTGTGAATCCTTGAGATCTAAGGCGATGGATTCTTTACCCCGGTTAATCCAGACAAAATAGGATGACTCGCCATGGACATGACGGTCGTAGCCGCGCGCAAAGTCGCCTTCGGGCCGTTCAATTTTGATCACTCGCGCGCCTGCATCGGCCAGCCGACTCGAACAATAGGGTGCAGCGACAGCCTGTTCCATGGCCACAACCAACAGCCCTTGAAGGGGTTTTCTGGCCTCAGCAGTTGGATTTAATTCAATGGGTTTGCGCATGAGTTGATGCAATTTGGCGTCACGAGAGCTGATTTTGTTTTGCAAAGTCAGATACCGCAATTGCCAATGTTCAAAGCCTTCCTTGCCAAACGAGAAACACCCCAGCCCAGCGCAAAAGATCACCCCCTAGTATGTCCCGCAGCAAATAAGGGATCTTTTTGATTAGGGTATAAAAAAAGCCCTTGCAGAATCTGCGAGGGCTTTTGATGCCGGCGTGTTGGTTTTACTTGGCGGCTTTGGCTGGCCCTTTGGGTGCACGGCCACCGGACTTGATGCACTCGTCCATGGTGGCGAAGGGTTTGAAATTCTTGGTCGAAGCAAAGCCGGAGCTGGTTTTGTCGTGACAGATGTCGTTGTTGGATTTTTTGACAGCCGGGTCTGCCGCAGCCGTTTTGGCTGCGGGTGCTGGCGCTGCGGCCGCCGCTGTTGCTGGCTTGGCAGCCGGGGCTGCCGCCGAAGGGGCTGCAGTGGCGGGCGCAGGGGCTGCAGCGGCGGGCGCAGCCGCCGGTGTGGCAGGTTTAGCCGGGGCGACGGCGGTTTGTGCCAAAGACATGGCTGAGGAGGCGACAAAAACGGCAGCAATCAGCGTGTGTTTAAACATGTTCAGTACTTTCAAAGGCGGCAAAAGTGCCACGACTCTTCAACGCTTCATGGCACTTGTGCGTTGACAAAGCGGATTACAGCCCGCTTGCGCTCACAACAGCAAAGCTATCGATTGAGGTACCCGAACCGGCATGTCCAGCAGAATTTGCCCCATGCCCTTGCCCAATGGGTCATTGCGTGTGGACGAAGGACCACCGCCGCCCAGGGCTTCATGCATCACCAAGTTCATGGCATCGATGCCGGGCAGATGAAAACGCTCAACGCGACCTTGCACCAGGTGCGCGAAATAGGCTTTGACCACCTCGGGTGTGACGCGCGCCCACAAGAGCGGCAACCACTCAGGGCGCCGCGCCACCAGGCCGATGTTGGAGATGTCGCCTTTGTCGCCGCTGCGCGCCCAGGCCAGTCGAATCAGCGGCACTTCAGTTTCAGGCTCCCCCGTTTCGAGCCAAGCGGCAGGCTCAGCCAGCACGGGCGCATCGCGCATCGCAGTCACTTCAGCCACTGCAGGTAATGCTAAGGGCCAGACGTGTTCGCCCATGCGCACTTCCACGGGCACGCTGGCCTTGTCGACTAAAAAAGAAAAGGGCTTGATGTGCGGTGAAGGCGAAGGCCGCCCGCCCCCCGGCCCGGTGGTGCCCGGCGACCAAGACGTGCCGGCCGGAGAAATCTCTTTAGCGAACATCTCCAGCGCTTGTTTGAGCGGGTGGCTGACGATGACGCGCACCATCACCTCACGCGCGCCGCCTGCGCGGGCGTGCGGACCGTACACAGTTTCAGCGCCCAGTAAATCGACCGTGGCGCTGGTGAAGTCCGGCAGGCCCAGTTGCTGCAACATGGTGCGGGTGCGAGCCAGAATGGATTCACCGGTACGGCGCGCTTTGGCGGCCGCATCAATGCCGATGATCACCATGCTGCCCGTGCAGCGAAAACCGTCCATCGCAGTGGCCGACACCTTGTAGTGCGCACTGGGCGCAAGGCCCAAAGCGCCGGACACACGCACCCGCTCGGGGCTGAGTTGTTCGATGTGGACTTGCCTGAAATCACAACGCACATCGGGCAACAAATAAGCGCCCGGATCGCCGATTTCGTAAAGCAATTGCTCGGCCACGGCGGCGCGCAAAATCTTGCCACCGGTGCCCGGGGTTTTATGCAATTCAAAGCCGCCATCGGCAAAACAATCGATGATCGGGTAGCCGATGTTGGGCCAATCAGGAATGTCTTGCCAATCGGTGTGCAGGCCACCTGTGGCTTGGCACCCGCATTCGATGATGTGCCCGGCTAAACTGCCGCCTGCGAGCAGGTCGTAATCTTGTGGGCCCCAACCGAACTCGTGCATCAAAGGCCCCAGCGTCACGGCGCTGTCCACGCCGCGTCCGGTGATCACGATGTCTGCCCCTTCGGCCAAAGCACGGGCCACAGGTACCGCGCCCAAATAGGCATTGGCCGACAGCACCTTTGCGGGCAAGGGGTCGCCGCGGTACATGTCGCGGGTGTTCGCGTCGCGCAAGGCGGGCAACTGCGCGCTGATGTCGTCGCCGAGCACCACCGCAATTTTCGGGTGCAGGTCCATGCTGTGGGCCAAGGCTTGCAGCGCATCGGCACAGGCTTGCGGGTTCATGCCGCCGGCATTGGCCACCACTTTGATACCGCGTTGCATCACTTCAGGCAACACGGCTTTCATGGCCATGTCGACAAAGTCGGTGGCGTAGCCCATGTCTGGTTTCTTGGTGCGCACCGAGGCCATGATGGCCATGGTGGTTTCGGCCAGGTAGTCAAATACAAGGTAGTCAATCAGGCCCGACTGCACAAGCTGGGTCGCGCCCAACATACTGTCGCCCCAAAAACCGGAGGCGCCGCCAATGCGGACCGTGCGGCGGGAAGAAGAATCAAGATGGACAGGAGACATGGTGCAAGATGAACTGATGTGAGGGGGACAAAGCTGGTGTGGACTTGCTGACATCTTGGCTGTACCTGGAAGAAAAGCAGTGCACAAAGGTGACAATCTCAGGCGGTGTATCGGTGTTTTCCTAGGGGTCTGTGAGCACTTGGCACCAGAAGCTTGGTCCCTGGGGGTTTATGCTGGCGGTATCGATCATCTTCAGGTCAAATGCCATGTTAGACACCCAGGCACTGCCGCATTACTTCAACGCCGAGCACGCAGATTACCGCGCTGCGCTGCGCGATTTTGTAGCCCGAGAAATCATCCCTTTTGTGAATGAATGGGACGAGGCCGAAACCTTTCCGCGCGATTTGTACCAGCGCATCGCCCGCCTGGGCGTTTTGGGCATCGGCTACCCCGAGGCCTTGGGCGGCACTCCGGCGGACATTTTTTACCACCTGATCACCGCCGAAGAAATGGCGCGTTCGGGCAGCGGTGGCGTCTCCGCCTCCTTGCTGTCGCACACCATTGGATTGCCACCCGTCAATGCGTATGGCAACGACGCGCTCAAGCAGCGTGTGGTGCCCGCGGTCTTGCGCGGAGACAAGATCGCCGGCTTGGCTGTGACCGAGCCGGGTGGAGGCTCGGACGTGGCCTCTCTCAAAACCACCGCCGTGCGAGACGGCGACCATTACGTAGTCAGCGGCGAAAAGGTGTTCATCACCTCCGGCATGCGGGCCGATTATTTGACTGTGGCCGTGCGCACCGACCCGAACAACAAAGGCGCAGGTGGCGTGTCGGCCTTGCTGGTCGAGTGCGACTCGCCCGGCCTGACGCGCACAGCGCTGAACAAGATGGGCTGGTGGGCCTCGGACACCGCGCACCTGCGCTTTGACCAAGTGCGTGTGCCGGTGGCCCATTTGCTGGGCGTGGAGAACCAGGGCTTCAAGGTCTTCATGAACAACTTCAACGCCGAGCGCTTGGGCATGTCGGCGCAGGCCTGCATGTTTGCGCAGGTGTGTTTGCAAGAGGCAGTGGACTGGGCACGCGAGCGCCATACCTTTGGCGAGCCCTTGTCGAACAGACAAGTCATTCGCCACAAGCTGGTCGACATGGCCATGCGCATCGAAGCCGCACGCAGCCTGGTGTATGAGTTGGCCTGGCAGGTGGAGCACCACGTGGGCGACCCGGCGCACTTGGTGGCACGCGCCTGCATGGCCAAAATTTTGTCGACCCAGGCCATGCAGTTTTGCGCCGACCAAGCGGTGCAAATTTTGGGGGGCATGGGCTTCATGCGCGGCACCCGCTCCGAGCGCATTTACCGCGAGGTCAAGGTCATGATGATCGGCGGTGGCTCGGAAGAAATCATGAAAGACCTGGCGGCCCGTCAGCTTGGCATTTGAAATGAATCCTGTCGAAAGTAAGACCCATGCCCCAGATTGAATCTACGATAGCCTTGAGCAGCCCTTCTTTTGCAGTTAACCGCACACACATGCTGGCGCTGTTGGACAAAGTACGCCAAAGCGAACAACGCGCCCGCGACAAGTCCGCTTTGTCGCGTGAGCGCTTCGAAAAACGCCAGCAACTGCTGCCGCGCGAACGTTTGGCGTTGTTGCTGGACGCGGGCGCCCCTTTTCTGGAACTGTGCACGCTGGCCGGCTTTGGCCTGGATACCCCCGACCCTGATAAAAGTGTGCCCGGTGGCGGTGTCATTGCGGGCATTGGCTATGTCAGTGGTGTGCGCTGCATGGTCATGGCCTCGGATTCGGGCATCGATGCCGGCGCCCTGCAGCCCAAGGGCCTCGATAAACTGCTCCGCGTGCAAGAGTTGACGCTGGAAAACAAACTGCCCTATGTGCAATTGGTCGAAAGCGCAGGCGCCAATTTGATGACCTACAAGGTCGAGGACTTTGTGCGCGGCGGCAGCACCTTTCGCAATTTGGCGCGCATGTCGGCGGCGGGCTTGCCGGTGGTCACCGTGACCCACGGTTCTTCCACCGCAGGGGGGGCGTACCAAACCGGATTGTCGGACTACATCATCTTGGTGCGCGGCCGTTCACGTGCTTTTTTGGCTGGACCGCCTTTGCTCAAAGCGGCCACTGGCGAGGTGGCCACCGAAGAAGAGTTGGGTGGCGCGGTGATGCACACCAGCATCTCCGGCCTGGGCGACTATTTGGCCGAAGACGACCGCGACGGCTTGCGCATCGCCCGCGACATTATGGCCAAGTTGGACTGGAACCGCGCTGTGCCTTTGACTGCGCCGCGCAGCTTCAAGCCGCCACGCTACGACGCCGAAGAGCTCTTGGGCATCATGCCCGACGACCACAAACGGCCGGTGGACATGAAGCAGGTGATTGCCCGCCTGGCCGACGATTCGGACTTTCTGGAGTTCTCCGAAAACTACGGCAGCGCCACGGTCTGCGGTCATATTCAAATTGAAGGTTGGTCGGTGGGGGTTATCACCAACAACGGGCCGATCGATCCGGCCGGTGCGGCCAAGGCCACGCATTTCATTCAAGCCTGCTGCCAGTCGCGCACGCCTATTTTGTATTTGAACAACACCACCGGTTACATGGTGGGCAAAGCCTACGAAGAAGCCGGCATCATCAAGCACGGCTCCAAAATGATCCAAGCGGTGACCAACGCCACCGTGCCGCAAATCACGGTTTACTGTGGCGCCTCGTTTGGGGCGGGCAACTACGGCATGTGCGGTCGCGGTTTTCATCCGCGCTTTTGTTTCAGCTGGCCGAACGCCAAAACTGCGGTCATGGGCGGCGAGCAAGCGGCAGGCACCATGCGCATCGTTACCGAAGCGGGCATGCGACGCAAAGGCGCGGTGGACGAGGCTAAACTGGACGAGATGAGTCGCCGCATCATCGAGCGCTTTGACAGCCAGATGAGTGTCTTCACTACCAGCGCCATGCTGCTCGACGACGGCGTGATCGATCCGCGTCATACCCGCGCCGTGCTGGCGCAGGTGTTGGCCGTGTGCCGAGAAGCCGAGGCCCGAGAGCCGCAGAAGATGCAGTTCTCGGTGGCCCGTCCTTGACGCTGGAGCTTCACATGAATAAAGCGACACCTTTCCACAAAATCCTTATCGCCAACCGCGGCGAGATCGCGCTGCGCGTGATGCGCAGCGCCCATGCGCTGGGCTACCGCACGGTCGCGGTGTATTCCACCGCCGACGCGCAAGCCGCGCATGTGTTTGCGGCACACCAAGCCGTGTGCATTGGCGAGCCCCTCCCCGCGCAGTCCTACCTGAACATCGCCGCCATCATGGAGGCCGCGCGCCTCACCGGGGCGGATGCGGTGCACCCGGGTTATGGCTTTTTGGCCGAGAACGAAGACTTTGCCGAGGCTTGCCGCGATGCGGGCCTGGTTTTCATCGGCCCTTCGCCCGAGGCGATCCGCGCCATGGGCGACAAGGCCGGTGCCAAACGCTTGATGATCGCCGCTGGCGTGCCCTGCATTCCGGGCTACCAAGGCGAAGAGCAAAGCGCCGCGCACTTGGCCGAGCAAGCGGCGCAGATCGGTTACCCGGTGATGATCAAGGCCACCGCCGGCGGCGGCGGGCGCGGCATGCGGCTGGTGCGTGAAGCAGCTGAGTTTGCGGATTTATTGCGCAGTGCGCAGTCCGAAGCGCTCAACGCCTTTGGCGACGCCACCGTGATTTTGGAACGCGCCATCGAAGCGCCGCGTCACATCGAGATTCAGATTTTTGCCGACCGGCATGGCCACGCGATTCATTTGGGTGAGCGCGATTGCTCGGTGCAGCGACGCCATCAAAAAGTCATCGAAGAAGCGCCGTCGCCTGCGGTGGACGCCGCCTTGCGTGAGCGCATGGGCGCCACCGCCGTGGCGGCGGTCAAGGCCATTTCGTATGAAGGTGCGGGCACCTTGGAGTTTTTACTGGACCGCGAGGGGCATTTTTATTTCATGGAAATGAACACCAGACTGCAAGTCGAGCATCCGGTGACCGAGGCCATCACCGGTCTGGACCTCGTCGAATGGCAACTGCGCGTGGCCGCAGGTGAGCCGCTTCCTTTGACGCAATCCGACATTCGTTATGAAGGTCATGCCATCGAAGTGCGCCTGTGCGCCGAAGATGTGCCCGCTGGCTTCATGCCGCAAAGCGGCACCATGTTGCAGTGGCAGGTGCCTGCGGGCGTGCGCGTCGAGCACGCCTTGTCGGATGGGGCCATCATCCCGCCGTACTACGACTCCATGGTTGCCAAAATCATTGCCCACGGCAGTAACCGCGACAACGCCCTCAAGCAAATGCAGTCTGCTTTGCACGATTTGGTGGCCTTGGGGGTGAAGAGCAACCAAAGCTTTTTGCAGCGCAGTCTGGCGCATCCGGTTTTTGTGGCGGGCCAAGCGACCACCGCCTTCATTGCGAACAACGAATCGGCCTTGTTGCATGAAAGCACTGACTCCCAAGCCCTTGCCGTGGCGGCATGGCTCTTGAACCGAAGTGCAAATGCCTTGCCTGTTTCCTCGCGCTTAGCCCATGCCTTGCCGGTGGGTTTGCTGTTGTCGGTGGACGGAATCAATGTGCGGGCGAAGGTCACCCAAACGGGTGCGCAGCAATTCAGGGTGCAAGTCGGTGAGCAGACTCATACACTGACAGCGGTGACCCAAGAGGCGCACAGCGCGCGCGTGATCGTGGACCAGATTTTGCAAAGCGTGCATTGTGCGCGCGATGGCCACACCCTGTGTTTGCATTGGGCCGGTCGGCCCTACCAAGTGCAAGACCTGACCCGCGCCGTTGGCGTCAAGCCCGGCGAACAAGGCGGTGACGGCAAAGTGCGCGCCAGCATGAATGGCCGCGTGGTGGCTGTGCTGGTGACCGTGGGCGAGCGGGTGCAAGCGCAGCAAGCGCTGGTCACACTTGAAGCCATGAAAATGGAACACGTCCATGCCGCGCCGATGGCCGGGACCGTCACCGCTGTGCATGTGGCCACGGGTGACCAGGTGCCCGCCAGCCGCGTGGTGGTCGAAATTCAGTTAGATGAACTACTGGCGAATGCATCACTGGCGAACAGTGCGCCAACAAAGGAAGCATGATGAGCGAAAACGAAGTGGTCTTGCATGAACGCAAGGGCAGCGCCTTTTGGATCACCATCAACCGGCCGGACAAACGCAACGCCATTCACGAAGGCGTGGTGCGCGGCATCCGCGAGGGCTTGACGCAAGCGCATGCCGATCCGCTGGTGCGCGTCATCGTCTTGACCGGTGCGGGCGACAAAGCCTTTTGCGCCGGCGGCGATTTGCAGCCCGGCCAAAGCTTCGCGTTTGACTTTGCCAAGCCCAACGTGGCGTATGCCGATTTGCTGCGCGAGGCGCAAAACGCCACCTTGCCGATGATCGCGCGCATCAATGGCACCTGCATGGCGGGTGGCATGGGCTTCGTGTGCATGACCGACTTTGCAGTGGCTGCAGACCACGCCTTGTTTGGCCTGCCCGAGGTCAAAGTGGGTGTGTTTCCGATGCAGGTCATGAGCCTCTTGCAAGACTTGGTGCCGCGCCGCATCGTGCGCGAATGGGCGCTGACCGGCGAGCCGTTCTCAGCGCACGAAGCCAAGAGCGCGGGACTGGTGAACCACGTGGTCCCGGCCGCTGAGCTGGACGCTAAAACCCAGTGGCTGATCGAGCGTATTGCCGACAAATCGCCCACCGCCATACGGCGAGGTAAATACGCCATGCGGGCCATCGCCGACATGACGTTTGACCAAGCCATTGCCTACACCGAAAGCCAGATTGCCCTGCTGGCCATGACCGAAGATGCGCGTGAAGGCTTGACGGCCTTCAACGAAAAACGCAAACCGGTGTGGACGGGGCGTTAAGCCATGCGGGTTTCAGCTGCGCAGCAAGACGATGTTGCGGTAACCCAGACGGATCAAGCCTTGCTCCTTGTGTTGGCCCTGCTCGGCGTCAGTGCGGTGCCCACCATGACAAGGCTGGAAATACATTTTTTGAACTGACTTTTTAAACACGATGAAAGTGAGCCACCATGGCAAACACAAAACCTTTGAAGTTGATCAACATTGCCAAACGCTACAAGCATATCAAGCCTGTGCCGCGCATGCCCAACTTTGCCGCGTGGATCGAAGGTGTGGACTTGACAAAGCCCCTGACCAAGCCGGTTCAAGCGGAGTTGCGACAAGCCCTGTTTGATTTCGAGGTCATCTTCTTTCGGCCTCAAATCATCACACCCGACCAGCACATTGCCCTGGCCAAAGTGTTTGGCCCCCTGTCTTCGGGTTCTTATTTTGACCGGCATCCGGATTCACCCGACCTGGAGGTCATCATCTCCGACCCCGAGAGGCCGCCTGGCATTGACAATTGGCATACCGACATCAGCTGGAAGCCCCATCCGCCCTTGGGCACCGCGATTCAAATCACAGTCACGCCCCCTGCCGGTGGCAATACCTGTTGGATCAGCACCAGCAAAGCTTACGAGTGGTTGTCGCCCGGCATGAAGAAATACCTGGAGGGTCTGACGGCCGTGCACACGTGGGAAGTTTCCGGCTTTCGGGAAGCGCTCGGTAAACGCGGCGACGAAGCCTTGATCGCCGCCATCAAAGCCTTCAAGCCCGTGGTCCATCCTGTCGTGCGCGTGAACCCTGACTCAGGCCGCAAGTGCATTTACGTCAACAGCGATTTCACCCGTAACATCGAAGGCATCGACCGCCACGAAGCGGTGGGCATGCTGCGCTTTTTGCTGGACTGGATGAAAAAGCCCGAGTTCATGGTCCATCACCAATGGGAGGCCCACGGCATTGCCATCTGGGACAACCGGTCCACCCAGCATTACGCTTTGGCTGACTACTGGCCGCACAACCGGGTCAATCAGCGCGTTACCTTCGATGAGAAGGGCGTTAAATCCGACAAGGTCAGCGTGAATCAAAAAGTGCTGGGCGGCAGAAAAATCCGTTGAGTTCACTGTCTCAATTGCACCGCTGCCTGCGCGAGGTCAAAGTGGATGTGCGTCCGAGGCGTTCATTTCTGAGCTTTAAGCCCTCAAATTGAATTGCAAATTTCGGTCAATTTCACTTTGTGATTGAGTTGGCAATAGGCCCAAGGAGGCACTGACAGCACTGGCCAGAATCCTCAGAAAAATTGGACAGCAGACATACCAGTTGCCGCATAGGATGCGAAACATTGTGCTTCCCAAGCCAGATGGCAATTCATTAGTCCAGTTCGACAAGATGGCCCGTTATTGCAAGATGATTGGCTAAGCGCTGATCGGTCAGCAAGTTGCCCTCGCCATGGCCCTCTGCGACCGCATAAAGTTCGAGCTGACTTGCATCAACCACATGGTTTTCCCTTGGTTTTTAAAGCTGCCGCTTGACAAGACTTTAACGACTGAATTATTGTGAATCTTAATTCATGTTATCTGGTTTGCTTTTGAAAGGCGCACTTGTCCACCCTTCCAATTATTGCCAATACTCCGTCTAAACCCCAGCCTTCAACTATGGGAAAAACAACAACTCTGGCTTTGTTCAAGGTCTTTCCAGCCAAACAGCAAAGGTCCGAGCAAACCCGTGAAAAATTACTGCAAGCAGGTCTTGATTTATTGCAATGCGGCAATTACGAGGATATTTCTATTGCGCAGATTGCTTTCCGCGCAGGATGCTCAATCGGCTCTTTTTATCTGCGATTTCGCAACAAGGAGGCTTTTTTTGAATACCTCATTGAAAGCATCAGCGAAACCTTGCGGGCAGGCGTGCGCGCAAACTTCACCAACGAAAACGTCAAGGGTCTCACGCTGGCTCAAACGGTGAAGCTTTGCATAGACCATTATGTGGAGACCAATCGACTCTACGAGAGCGTGATTCGAGCCGCCCTGCAATACAGCATCAATGGCAGCAATGACTGGCAGCCCGTGCGGGATATCGGCTTGATGCTTCAGGCCCACTACATAGAGCTGATCATCGCTAAGTTACGACGCTTAGATCACGAAGAGGCGCGTCAGCAACTGCTCGTGGGCTTGCAAATCATCAGCGGGCATTTGGTCAACAGCATTGCACACCCAGTCAACACGCTGCCTTTAGACGATCCTGACCTCAGCCATTGGCTGTGTGAAGTGGTCATGCACTGCTTAAAGCTCAAGCCGCCCGCATCCGCAACGCTGAATCAGAAAACACCCCGTTTGCATTCGGTATCTTCCATGAAAAAAAACACAACCCTCAGGAGTCAATGAATTGAAAGCCGCTGTTTTTCATGGCCCAGGTCAGCCTATGACCATCGAGCAAATAGAGATCGAAAAA
>Ga0209400_1001781_pt1 | contig 16895 bp, 29 predicted proteins | sample M_130807_EF_Meta_FD_187313 | JGI IMG/M metagenome (GOLD analysis project Ga0209400, IMG submission 187313) | Freshwater microbial communities from Lake Montjoie, Canada to study carbon cycling - M_130807_EF_MetaG (SPAdes) (version 2) | ecosystem: Environmental > Aquatic > Freshwater > Lake... | reverse complement strand
ATGTAACCACCAAACTAATCTTGCTGTTCAGAATGGTCACTTCATGCGCTAAGTTGGATAGCGCAGACATTAAATAAACTACACAGCTAAAAAGCAAAGGCAAAATTGCAAACGTGATTTTTTCAATCAAGGCGCTTTTTGCGGATTCTTCAGCCATTTACATCCCCAGTAGTTTTTTGACAAACTCAGCAGCCACGCCGGGGCCAAGCAGCACCACGGCAATTACCACGTAAAGCAGGTACTCAATCTTGGTCATCCGCTTAGAGCCTTCGGCAAAGCTCGCTTGTATGCCTTCGTATCTTTGGGCGCAGACGGCCTCATGGATAGACAGTCGTTTGTCGGTTTCATTGGCAAGATCGTGTATCGTTTCCATGAGGCTGTTTTTTTACTCTGCTTTTACTGCGGCTTCAGCAGGTTGGTCTTTAAGTGCTTCTTTCAGCATCTTTAAAAACGCATCCTTACCCACCACCAGTTGGTGAAGTTGAAATTGGGTTGAGCCAATCTTTCTGTCTAAATCTACGCAATGGTTGAATAGTGCAACTTGATTCTCTGTGAAGTCATTTGCATCGTACTCAACGTCATCTATCGTCACGATTTGGGGTTGTTTGTTTGCCATATCGTTTTCCTTTCAATGTGCCGCCAAGAGCGGGTGGCGGCTTCCCGTTATGCTAACCAAGGCAGGGGTGTATTTGCAGGGCTGACAGGAGGTGTTATCTGGCTGTCAATCTGGCCTTGCACACATTGCTGTGCGCTGGTGATTTGTGTTTCAGGAATCCAACCAATGACGATTGCTTCTGTCAGTTGGTCGTAGGGAATGAATGTCCCCATCTGCTCGCTGCTAAAAGTGGTGTTGCCGCCGATAGAGGCGGTGTACTCGCCGTCTACGCCAGTAACTTCCCACAAAGCGTTGACCACATAGTTAGGGTCAGGCTGTTGCAGGGTGTACATCGCTGTGATGGTGGTGGTAAAAGTTGTCATGATTAAGCTCCTTGGTTAGTTTGTTGTGCTTGATAAGCCGAAATGACTTCAGGTGTCCATGCAGCATTGCAGATAGCCACGACATTGGCGGGGTGACCTGTTAAGTCTTGTGCTGGTATCAGGCTGTTGCGGTGGTAAGTCTTGCTCAGTTCTTTACCATCTTCCATGATGCGAGTTGCCTCACGATAGAGAATGATGCCGTTCTCAGTCACGGTGATTTGGTCTACTACGGTTTGTTTAGTAAGTGCCATGATAATTTCCTCTCTTTGTTAAAAATGTGTCCGACTAAGCCATCCGACCTAGTTAATTAAACTCGATAAGTAATAGACAAAAATATTGTTGTTGTTGCAGCTAAAGAGCCGCAAGAATAAACAGTTGAAGACGAAGTGCTTGTAAATATTCCAGCATTATGTCCTATATTGATAGCTTCACCGGGGCTTCGATTTGCAGTAGCAAACGGCAGGTTTGTAAGCATAATTGCATCACCACCCCCTATTGCTATTGATGTGCTACTACTTAGTGACACTTGAACATTTACCAAATTTCCAATTTTTGTGTAAGTTCCAGTTGAACTAAAAGTGCCAACCACAGTTAATCCACTACCTTGATTTGGCGTAAAAGTCCCCTCCTCATAGTCATCTAGCGTGTTGGCGTTAGATGATGCTGATTGGGTTGCGGGGAAAGTGATACCTGTGCCTGTTTGTGGCACTGCACCATTAAGCGCAACAGACCTTGTACTGTTAGTTGAAATAAGCGGATTCCCATCCCCATCAGACAGCACGATGTAGTTGCTTGTTGTGCGGATGTCTAGGCCACCTGAGTTTCCGTTGTAGCGACCAATGATGACGTTATTATTACCCGTGGTAATGTCATTGCCAGAAGCAAAACCTAAAAATGTGTTGTTTGCTCCTGTACTTGAATACCCAGCTTGATAACCTACAGATGTATTTCCATTTGCTGTGGTGTTGGCATTTAAAGCGCCCATACCCACGGCTGTATTGTACGAGCCAGTAGTGTTGTTGCGTAACGTAGAAGCCGTAATAGAGTTTACGTTACCCCCCACGCCCACGTTAGCTTCGCCAGTGGTGTTTGCGTACAAAACTTCCGAACCAATTGCCGTGATGCCGCCTGTGGTATTTGAGTACCCAGCACCATTACCAACGGCAGTGTTGAATGACTCGTTGTTAGTGTAGAGGGCTTGATAACCTACAGCAGTGCTATATGTGCCTGTGGTGTTGGAGTAGAGGGAAGCAAGTCCGATGGCTGTGTTGTTTGAGCCAGTGCTGTTTGAATACCCCGCCTGCAACCCCATTGCCGTATTGTTGTCACCAGTTGTGGTGCTTGTCAAAGCCTGTTGTCCAAATGCGCTATTGCCAGAAGCGGTAGTGTTGGAAGCAAGGGCACGATATCCAAAAGCATTGGTTACACCAGTGGTTGCAGCAACGCCAGCTTGATACCCGACAGCAGTAGTTCCAGCAGCAGTAGTAGATGCATATGCAGCCTGATAACCTACTGCCGTGTTGCTTGATGCTGTTGTGTTTGCAGTAAGAGCAGCATATCCCAAGGCTGTGTTTTGACTGCCTGTTGTGTTAGCAAGTAAAGCAATTGTTCCTGCGGCAAGATTGGAGTTACCAGTTGTATTGTTTGCCGCTGCCCTATCACCAAATGCAGCATTACCACCCGCAGTTGTGTTTGCGTAAAGTGCTTGATTACCAAATGCCGTTACGCCACCAGTCGTATTACTATATCCAGCTTGATAACCTATGGCAGTGTTGTTAGAGGCTGTGGTGTTAGAGAACAATGCACGTTTTCCAACAGCAACATTTTGACCACCTGCGCTATTAGCGAGCATCGCATCAGAACCAATTCCAACGTTTTCCGAACCAGTGGTTGTGTCGGGCATGGCTCGATAGCCAATAGCAACGTTTTCTGAACCTGAAGTATTTGACCCAAGTGTGTTGTATCCAACCGCCGTGTTGTAACTTGCGCTAGTTTGGACATCCAAAGCTCCAAAACCAATTGCCGTGCTAAATGCGCCACTTGTATTAGCCGCCAAAGCACTAGCACCCACCGCAGTATTGGTAGACACAGCACCTGCACCACGTCCTACTGTGAGGCCGTAAACAGTCAGGTCAGTGCCGCTGTACAGCAAGTTGGCAGAAGATGTGAGATTACCGCCAGTGGTGGTGTAGACCACTCGACCAGTTGTTAGGGAAGAATCTGCAAAGTCGTTGACAGTCAGCGTTGTGCCGTCAAATGTCATGTTGGCAGAACCCGTAAGGACTTTACTGCCATTCAAGTATTGAACTTGGTTGGCTGTGCCGCCGGAAAGGGTAAGGCTACCTGTGACTGTCAGGTTGGTAAATGTTCCTGAACCGCTTGTATTACTGACTTTAATGAAGTCTGATCCGTTCCACGCGCAAACGGCTGATTCGCCCTTAACAATCGTCACGCCCGTGGTTGGGCCTACCCCACGAAGCACAATGGACTGAGTGCCGCCAGAGGCGTTGATCACCGTGTAAATTTTGGACTGCGCGGGGGCAGTGATGTTGCGGGTTGTGGTGCCCGAGGCCGGGTTCCACAGAATGATCGCTTGCCGTGCTTGGTTGGACGCGCCTGTGGTGGTCGTCAGCGTGATGTCTGCATCGGTTGTGATGCTGGTCGTGCCCGCTACTGCTGTATCCAGCAGTGATGTGATAGCGTTATTGACGGTATCGCCCCAAGTACCCGATAGCTCTCCGGTGACCGGAAGGGCCAGACCAAGGAGGGATGTATATGCTGTTGTCATGTGTTTGACCTCATGTTACGACTTGTTGCCAGTTGGCGGTTTCATCTGTATTGATGGTCGCCCAAGCGGGGGTTTGCCCATTGCTAATATTTTGCCAGTTTGCGGTCTGGTTGTCATCAATTAGCTCCCAAAGATACCTAGAGGTAAGCTGGTCAGCAATTGTGGCATTTTCTGTTAAGGATGCGTAGAAGATAGCACCAAAAACTGCGGCTACCTCAGACGCCGTAGCGCCCTCAGAAACTGAAGTTTCAAGCGTGTGTTTAACAGACATCACGTCTGCGCCTGTGGCGCTTTCGCTCATGCCTACCGTTATTACCTGCTGGGCTACGTTTGTTTCTGATCCGGTAACAGTTTCGTTGACGTTTGCAAAATAAGCAAAGTCGGCGTCAAACTCATCTGACCCTGTTGCAAGCTCAGAAACTGACGAAGCAAAAACCTGCTGTGCGGCAGTTGTCTCAGACCCTGTGGCAGTTTCAGATACCGCCGTTGCAAACACTTGTTGCGCGGAATCAGCATCAGTCGCCGTAGCCGCTTCGCTCATGGACACATTCAGTGTGCTTGATCCCACCGATAAAGCATCGCCAATAAAGGCGTTTTCTTCAACACCTGAAAAATAGTCGTGGAATGGCGCTACAAAATCTATGCCTTCGGCAATTTCAACAACTGCGCTCTGGAATACGCTCCCAGCGGCTGCTTCCGCATCTGAGGTCGTGGCTGTTTCCGAGACGGCGCGTTCATAGACCGAACCTCCCCATGCCGCTTCGCCCCAAGTGCCGGAACTCCAGCCGCCTTCAGCCATATTAGGCCCCGGTCAATTGATCTTCGTCAAACCAGCGTTGATGTGTTGTGCCTTCAGCGTCTTGCCATTCCACCAGATATTGAACAGTACCGTCCTCGTCCATGCGCAGAGCAACGACTGGGCCTTGCGGCACAGCGGCGGAAAGCTTTACAACTTCACCTTTTTTGAAAGCAGTAGCCATGTGTATCTCCTTATGCGGCGTCGAGGCTGAACGTGTAAGTCACATTCAATGTATCACCCGAAGCAACCACACGGTCACCGGGGGCGGCAAAGTCAGAAGCGGAGAACAGGGTGCCTGTTGTGCCACTCTTGGTGTTGTTGCTGGTCAAGAACGCGCCGCCAACGGTAGCAGTTGCGTTGATAGTGAACGCCGCAGGAGAAGCGGAGTTGGTGATTACAGAAGGATCAGCAGTGGAAGCTGTACCAAACGTGCAAGCAGGGCGTGTAGCGTTGCTGTAAGGAACAATTTCAGTCCAACCAGCATGTGAAGACATGGTATCTGATGCGGCAGGGGTATTAGATGCGCCAGCACCGTACAGGCCAATGTACCAAGTGGCAGTATAGGAACTACCAGAGAAGTACTTGGCGTTCATGTCTTGCAGACCTACGTTCACCACGAGGTTGTGCAGTGCTTCAGCCCACTTGAGGTTACCCTCAGAGTCGCGGCACTCGATTGAAAATACACCGCCAGCTTTGGCGTGGCCATCAGAACTTGCAGCGCGGGTCAGCATTGCACCAATGGTGTCTTGCGAAGATGCTTTGTTGTTTAACATAATGGACTCCTTAATTAAATCGCAGCAGAGCTGCGCAACAGCGCATCTGTTGCCGTGTTTGGTGGCATCGTGATTGTAAAAGTATTGGTTGACGTTTTGTCGGCCCCGAAATCAAGCACCGCAACAGACCTATTGGCTTTGCTTGAGTTGTAAATCAATGCGCATCTAGCCGTTAGCGCTGCCGTCCAAGTGACGTTTGGAAACCCAACATAAGCTGTATAGCCTGAAGAATTCACCGTTATGGGGGTCAACACCAAACCGCCCGCTGAATAACCAGAGGCCACAACTTCATTGGTTGTGGAATAGGCGGTAGTGGCTTCGTTGAGATTGGCGTTCCCGTTATACAAAGCAATCTTTATCACGTCTGTAGTCAGATCGTGTATACCCTGATACAACTGGGCCTTGAACGATGTGGTCTGGGTTTGAACAATACTCATGACACAGGTATCCTGACCTGACCATCACGGTAAGCGTCCATGCGTTGTTTGCCATCGCCCAAGTTCTTGAGCAGCGCAATAGCCTGCACATACCTATCGTTGTACAGCTTAACCGTTTCAATTTCACCCTTCATATAGGTGATAGCTTCACACATAGTCCCGTACAACAAGGCTGAATCAAAGTTATCGCCAAGCCATGTCGTTCCAGCAGTTACGATGGACTCTGGATAGTAGTAGAAATGAAGTTCTACGCTGTATGTGGTGTCAGGAGTTGGGCCTAGCAAGAACGTTAATTCAGTTACGAGCGAAGACTGAGGGCCAAAAATAGCGTAGTGTTTAGGTTTCCCCCGATACGCCGCTGCTGTATTGGGGTACGCTTCACGCATGAAGTTCACGTCTTTGTTGAGCAAATACAAGTATTCGCTGCCGCTGATTACAGCCAAAGAGTAAGCAGACAGAAAATCATTTGGCGCAGACAGGTAAGGGTTTCCAGTCGTAACCACGCCCGTCATATTTTTCCGCAAGTTCGCAATCTGGACAGTGTTGTATATCCTCTGCTCAGCTTGTTTGATGAACACATTCATATCCGCTGTGGGAAATGTATTCTCACAGTAGTCAGAAACAGCGATCACCAACTCGGAATAGGTCATGCCATTGGGCCTCTTGCCATCACACCTTTGGTAGCCGCACCGGTTCCACGGATTTTAATACCAGTTGTTTTAGGCTGCTCATTACCGGCAGATTTGCTGTACGCGCCAACAGACATATCTAACGTCTGTAACTCACTGTGGTTAGGTTCTTTGCCGGGATTGTTAGAAATCTTCATTTCTTTGCCGTCCATAGTGTGGGGTTTGGCGTAGACCATAGCATCGCCAACTTCTTTACCCATCACTTTTTTGCTGAATTTAGCCATTATTTGCTCCTTGAAGACTTCATCTGGTTAGCAACTTTAGCCATGCCGCGACCCAAAGTACGCATCTGCATATTGGTCTTGCCGCCTTTGGCAAATTTAGTCATGGGTTGACCGGGATGTAGCTTCTTCTCGTGCTTGTGTACAGCACCAGCTATCATTTTCTTGTCCTGTTTTAAATCTGCTTTGTCCATTTTTAACTCCTAGGTTACGCTTACCGTTACTGTACCAACAAAATCCGTTGCTACCAAGTTGTTTGGCGTCAACGCATCATCAAAACCCCTAGCACCGCCAACGGGGTTCCATCCCCATTGAATGTCTCTTGAACCACCTGACAAGTTACCATTCGCGTTAACGCCAGAAGTTACATATGTTGTGTCTCTTCGTGGGTTACGTAAAGCCTGCGGGTCATCTACTGGAAACGTTCCCAGCATCAACTGGGGTTGATCAGGATCCCAACACTCCGGGCACACCAATAACTGATATTTACGCTGCTTGATGATCTCCGTTTTCAGTCTTTTTAGTAAATACTGCTGCCCACAACGATCACATTCACCAACGGCTTTCTTGCCAGATGCAAATCTATTGCCCATTAGCTTGTACCAATAAACATCTGCCTAGGAACAAAACGAACCGCCGCTTTTTCGCGGTCTTCACCAGCAGCAGTTTCAAAAGTTTCGTCGTAGATTTGCTTCAACATTGAAACGCGAGGCATCAATTCAGGTACTTTAATTGCGATGTGATAGGCCAAACCGGCTACCAAACAAGGCAAAAATCGGAAGTTCATGTCTGCTGTTTCTACACCTGCGCCAGCATCTTGCACTCGGCGCAGTCTCCAATAAACAAACTGATAGTCTGTACTGTTATCTGGTGTGGGCCACACAGTTACCGCTGGAAGCTGCGGGACAAATACTGCATCACCATTCGCATGCGAAGCTGCGGTTGTGTTGTTCTGACCTCTGTACACACCGCCAAGAACGTTGCCTGTGACGTAGGTGTAGTAGATATCTTCTGTACCAATCCGGATAAAGCCTGACCCGGCTAACCCAACCACCGTGTTAAGCGTGATCGTTGTACTCGTGGAAGTGATGGCCCCCACCAAAACCGAATTCGTCGGGTTAACTTGCCCAGAAAGGCGCTGAACCCAGACTTGAATTGGACGAGCTTGCTGTAACTTGTTTGGAATAGTGGCATAAGTAGAAACACTGATACGTGTGATGGTTAAGTCAGCTTGGGTTGATGAAGAGTTAGCTCCTGTACGAATCACATGCTCAAGCAAATCAATCGTATCTGTGGGTAGTGCATAGGTGGCGAGGCCGGGGGTCAGGTCAATAAACCCTTCCTCCATTGTCCACATGTTGATACCCTTGTTCTGCCATTCAATGGTCATCAGGTTCATAGACCTACGCGCTGTACGCAAGTCGTAACCACTACGCATTTCCCGCCCAGCCCTCTCCCACGCCTCTTCAGCGATCTCCGTAAAATCCATGTTGAAGAGGGTGGAGCCGGTGGTGGTCATCTAAATCCTGCCGTTTTCTTTGCTATTGCTTTAGGCTGAGCTACAAATTGTTTACCAGACGCTTTGCCCGCACGTTTGGCTTTGGTTGTGGCTGCGTATTCCTGTGGAGATAAAGACTTAATAGCCGCTTCAGGGAGATATCTCTCACCTGTTTTTGATGACGGCTTCCCCGACTTAGTGCGCCATTTCTGGTCGCCCCAATCCTTTAAGGATTTTTGAGGTGCTGCTAATCCACCACTAGCTTTTTTCTTTACGCTTGCACAATGGGCTTTTTGTGAAAACCCTTTTGGGCGTTCACAGTCAATAGAGTCCTTGTACTTTTTTGACCAAGTCATTTGTAACCACCACCAGCCGCCTTGTATCTCTTGGCAACAAGCTGTGCTTTACGTGCCGACCATTGCCCTGCACCGGTGCCGTGAGTTGCCGCAGCTTTGACTTGGCTTACGATCCGCTTACGCAGACTGGGTTTGGTGTAATTACCAGCAGCATTGACGCTACCACCCTCAGCATATTGAGTAAAGTCGGTGTCGTCTCGACGTGCTTTACGCACACCTTTAGGCATTTTAGACGGGGCTATGGCTCCCATTCCACGGCTGGGCATCATAATTTAACAGGCGTAACCGCCGCCTTTCATGGTAATCATGGTGCCTTTAGTCTTGCCTTTGGTGGCGCAACCGTCAGCACGTTTGGAAGCAGAACCACCTGATTTATACCCAACAGCATCACCCATTTCGTTCACCTTGGGCATTTCAGTCATGGTTCTTCTGCGCGGGGCCTTTATAGGCTTAGGCGCATACTCCGTATTTGTCAAAGAATCGTTGTAGGCTTTTTCCGCCTTCAAGCGTTCTTTTTCATCCCGCGCTTCTTGAAGCATTTGCTCTTTGGTAGCCATGATGGACTCCTTAAATTAACAGGTCATGCCGCCTTTTTTAAGCATCTTGCCTTTAGTCTTGCCTTTTTGAGCAATACCATCAGCGCGAGAAGAAGCGGAACCCATAGAAGGCTTGGCTGTTTTAACAGCGCCCATCTTGGCCATGCCGCCTTTGGCCATTTTGCCTTTGCCGTCAGCAGCAAAATCAGGAACCATTTTGCCGCCTTTATTAACCATGGTCATGCCGCCTTCAGCCATTTTCATGGGCTTTTTCTTAGCCATCATTGCCATCATTCCGGGATTCATTTTTGAAGCCATAGTATCACCACCTTTTGAAAATTTGCGGCCCTTGTCCGCGTTGGAAAAATCCTTGCCCACGGACTGTGGGACTCCCACTTTCTTGGCAAACGCTGGGTTGTTAGCCACCGCCTCCATGAAATTGTGTTGCTTTTTGCTTGAGCTGGGCATCGTCTACCTCAACAATTCCACGCCCGCAGGCTTTTATTGATACGCGAGTTTGGGTCTTTCTTGGCCTTCTCGCCCGTTAGCTTCTTCTTCATGCCCTCCATCCGGGCGCAAAAAGAGTCTCGCCGTGAGCCGCCCTCTGGTTGGGGAGGCTTTAGGTTCATACCCTGTTTTTTCGCAGAGGCCCGTCCCTTGGCGTTCAAGCCGCCATTTTTGTTTTTCCCTTCCGCTCTCTGCCATGCTGGTGTCTTAGGCATTTGCCTTCTCCAAAACTGCTTTGCAAAGTTGCACAAAATCACTTTGTGTTAAATTACTTTTAGCTACATTAGCTACACGACAAACAAGCTGAACATTGCCCACAACATACCCTTGAGTAGAGTCTATACGATCTAAACTGCAATTTGTTGGGACAACCCCATTGGCAAGTTCCATAGTCATCTGCCAACCGGTTAAAGCACAGCAACCATTTTGTGTATGCCAAAGCAACTCAAGAGCATCAATAGAAATAACTTCGTCTAATTTTTTACGTTGCACTGCTTTTGAGCGTAAATACTGCAAATAAGAACGCACTGACTTAGTACGTTTAAAAGCCGTATATTGAAGTTTTTCTTCTCCCCAAGTTCGCTTATGGTATGCCACCTGTTTGACTGCAATACATTTCTTGCACCAAGAGTTGTACTTTGGTGAACCATCAACTTTTTTACCTGTCGTATAAAACAGGTCTAAAGCCTTTGTCACACCGCAGTTTGTGCAGTGTTTTGTGACAAATGCAGTATCCGTCTTAGCCATAAGCTACTTTTAAATTTGCTTTTGCATGATCTTTGAGCAGGGGTCGTAGAACGTCTTTCTCAAAGTCCCGAGTAAATTCTTCGGTGCCAATATGCGGCAAACTGATCATGGGGTCAAGGTAAATCTTGAAGCCTTCTTGTCTTGCTCTCAGGCAAAACGCATAGTCTTCACCAATATACTGGCCGTCCAAAATCATAAAGTCAAAGAGCGCATGTTCTATCTCGCCATCGCCGTCGCCTTTGTATTGCCACTCTGGGTGTTTTTCAATCATGTGCTCAAAGACATGACGACGCACCAACATAAATCCTGTGGAAACGCTTTCAACGCGCATGAGGCCGTGGTCGTCAAACTCTAGCTGACCGTCTTCATCAAGATAGAAATCCAAGAAAAACTTGGCATCTTTTGATCTGCGTGGGTACGAACCCGCCACGATATCTTTATCTGTTGACAGGGCCAGTAAGCGAGTTACAGCGTCAGTGTTAATCACCACATCAGAGTCAACAAACAAAAAGTCTGTGCAATCTGACTCCATAAAGTTACGAACCAACTTGTTTCGCGCTTTGGTGATGATGGAGCAACCAGACAGGTGTACGAGGTTGAGGCGTACCCCCATCTTGTCCAACTTGGGAACAAGTTCTGCAATCGCAAAGGCAGTCCTGATATTGACTTTGCCATCGTAGCAGGGGATCGCAATCATAAGCTTGCGTCCTACCAAGTTGAAACTTTTATCAGCCATAGTAGATATTTACACCGGCTAAGTTGGATATTTGTGCATAGATACCGTTAACCGCCAGCACACCATCTTCGGGAATGATGGGTGCATTGTTGAAGTAGTCGCCCGCAGCAACATCATATGTCATCAACCAACGGCTTGCGTACACCATTGCAGCCCCCGCAGTAATACTGCCAGAGTTGATGTCTGTGATTGTGAAAGTGTTTGCGTTGGTGACAGTTACGGGGTAATTGCCATTGGTAGCAGTGCCACCTGTACCCGCCGCAAAGTCAATACCAATAACTTGCCCAGTAACTAAACCATGTGCCGTAGATGAAACGGTAATGGTTGTGCCTGAACGACCATAGGTTGCTGTGGTCACTGGGGCAACAGTGGTGTCAAACAATGTGACGTATCCAGCAGTTGCACTGCCCGTGAATGAAATACCACGGACACGGTTTCTACCAAGCACCATAAAGCCACTTGCGTTTAGGTGCGCTTGTTGTACGTTGGTCTGATTCATAATCAATCTCCTTTAAAAAAGGGGCCGAAGCCCCTTGAGTTGATTAGGAGTTAGCAAATGGTGTGGCAACAGTACCTGTGCCTAACACCGTGCCAGTAACCATGTATTTGTTAGCCGCGATTGCAACAATTTGAACCCATGAGCCAGCAACACCACCAGTGGTCGTGCCGTTTAAGTTGATAAAGTCGTTGGCGGCGGCGGCTGAAAAGCCAACCAAAGCGGCTCCGTCTGAATCAACGTCATTCATAACAATTGTGCCAACGTACTTATCAGTGCCGTCTGTACCAATCTTCAAAGAGCTTGTAGAGATGGTAGTAGGAACCCAGATTGTGTAAACAACGCCTTCGTTGTTCAGTGTATTGGGGTCTTGACCGGGGCCAGACGTGGTCGGGTTGGTCGAAACATTGATTGTGGGGAGCGTCAATGTGAGTGCAGCGGCCAAAGAGCCACCGACAGCAATGATACGACCGCCGTGAGCTTCGGGGGTTAATGTGGTGCTTGTTGTGATGTCAACAACAGCCGCTGGGCCTTGTTGATAAATGCCGCCCAATGAACGAACTGGGCCTTGAAATGTACTACGTGCCATAATAATTCCTTACATACAAGTTAAGTGCATCAATCGGTATGTCGTCTGCCGGGCCAGTTTGATGCACCGGAAAGCCCGGATTTAAAACCAATATACAACAAAAGAAAAGGGGGCACAAGCCCCCCTCTCTATATATTTCCTAAGAAATATTAAGACGAACCGGGTGATCCGAAGATACCCAGAGGGTCGCTGACGCCAAACGAATAACGCTCACGAGCCTTGTAACGAACGTTTCCGGTGTCGAAGTCTCCATCCATATTGTTTTGCAACGGAGTACGGATGAAGTGCTTCAGACCGTTAGGAACGTCGGTGCAAAGGAACCAAGCGTTTGTATCGGTCAAGAAGTGGTTAACGGTATAACCTTCAGGGATCGAACCGTTGTTCTTCAAAGCGTTGATATCGTTGTCGGTTGTGCCAACACGCAATTCAGTCTCAAGCAGACGAGTTGCAACGAACATCAATGAAGGAGGAACCACCAGCTTCCTAGGCTTAGCTGCAATCAACAGACCACGTTCGTCTGTCCAACCAGCGATTTGAATTACAGCGTTTTCCAACGATGTTTCATTCAAGTCAGCGCCAGTAGTAGGACGGTTGCTGTTGGTGCCACCAGAGATCAGGGGGTGAGCAGTGCTACACAAGGTAACGCCGTCGCCGTAAGTCACTGTAGTGGTGAACGCATTGTTCAGCACGTAAGCGGCCTTGACCTGCTTGGTGTAAGCCATGCCACGAGCCAAAGCTTTGGTATAGCGGCTAGAGAGGCTGTCATACAAGTTATCTTCCACAGCTTCCTCAGTGATGGAGAAGCCCATCGCAATGGTTTCGTGGTTGTAACGAGCAGTCCAAGCTTCCTGCGCATTGTCATAAGCAATCGCAGAGCCTTCGTTCTTCACCGGAGCGGCGGAGAAGCCAGCTAGCTTGGTTTCCTCTTCAAAGCTACGTTCCGAAGTTTCGGTTTCGTAGATCTCTTTATGCTCTTCGCCGTATTTAGCGTATTCCAGACCGAACAGAGCGTTCAGACCGGGGAGCAGTTCTTTAAGTAGTTGTGCGCGTGAAATTGCCATTTCTTACTCCTTAAACACCAGTGGTGTTGTTGTACTGGTGTGTGTTGATTTTCACCAACAACTCGGTGTAAGTGTCAGCAGCAGTAGCTGTTTCTGGCACCACGTCGATCACACGGATTGGAATAGTGGCTGTAGTGCCTGCGCCGGTCAAGGTCACAGCGAAAGCAGAATTACCAGTGGTAGTGCTGCCAGCGTTAAGAACCAAGGCCAAGTTAGTGCCGACTACAGTACGACCAGCAGAACTCATGGTAGTTCCAGAAGACACAACAGCAACTTTGAAAAGTGCTTGCTGGTCATCTACAACATACGCATAAGCCAAATTGCTTGAGGTGCTGATAGATGCGGGAATGTACTGAGCTTCAACGGTTTGGCCGCTGGAGTTTACGTACTGACCGCCTACGCACACGCCAACAATGTTGCCGGAGTTAGTAGCAGTTGAAAGAACCAGATAACCTGTGCTGTCGATTTGAACTGTATCTCCAAAGAAGATAGCAGTACCAAAAGAAGCGGCTACAGGAATCTGCCGAAAAGCACCAGCGTAAGGCTTGCCATCAATAGAGTTGATGGGTTTTAAGCCGTACGGGGCCGAGACAGTGGGGTAAGCCATGTTTTAAGCTCCAAAAAAAGTTAAGTACCTCTTCCGAAAGTGACCGTGGATTTACGTTCCTTGAACATAGGCATCCTCGGATCATTTTCACGCATGTAAGTGTTATCTACTGACTGCATCTGAGCCTCCGCTTGTTTGCGGTAATACTCATCACGCTGTTCAGCAAATTCCACTGGGGTTTTGCAAAGAAGCAGCCCACCAACTTCAATCGAATCAGAGAAACGACCATTGGCCGATCCAAAGAGACGAATCTCAGGGTGGTCAGACGCCTTTACAGGTTCCCAACCTTCGCGGAGTTTTCCAGAAATATTAGTGGCGTCATCTTTTCCAAGAGTCGCAATACGAATCCAGCGAAACGCATAACCCGGTTCCGGATTTGGATCGGGCAGGAGCTGGGGAGGCATCCATTGTTTGGGGCGCTCCATCTTCTCACGGCTCTCAGTGTCACGAGGCGCACGAGGCGCACGGGGATTAACAGTTTCAATATCAGCCATTTTTATTTCCTCATTTCTTCCGCAACCTTACGAGCATAGAGTTCCAAAGGAACGCCGAGCCGCTTGGCGATATTCACCTGCGTTTGGGTAAGTACGACTTTTCTAGGCGCAGTACTTCTCGTTGCCGGTGCGACAACATTCGACTTAGGCTTAGGGGAAGATACCGCATCCCCCTGTTTTTCAGACTCGAACAAATCTGGAAAACGTTCCCGCATATCAGTGTCGATACGTTTGTAGTATGCATCACTGCCTGCTTGAATACCCTCTCCAATCAAGTCCTCGTGTAAACCGAGGGCATAAGCCGTTGCTCGTTTATTAGATCCAAACCACTGATTCTGGTCTTGCCAGTTTCTTAGTTTTGGGTCAACTTGCGCAGGCGCTGATTGAACTTGTTTGGTTTGTACATCAGGTTCGTCCTCTTGTAAAGGGGTGGGTTTGAAATTATTTACCCGCTCCGCTTTCATTTTGACGCTAGTTAACTCATCCTGCGCTTCTACAAGCGCATCAGAATCACCTGATTCATAAGCTTCTTTGTACTTACGCTTAGCCTGAATTAACTCATTAGCAACTACTTTTTTAGCTTGTTCAAGCAAAGCAGACTGCCCTTGAGATAGTGAACCTTTGAGTTTTTTGTTCTCTTCAGTTACGGCTTGCGCAATACGCAACGCTTCTTCTTTCTCACGCTCAGCAGCCTCTTTAGCACGCCGCTCCTCGTGATAACCCTTAGTGAAGTGTTGAATACGCTTGCGTACGCTTTCGTCATACTTAGCAAGCTCTTCTTCAGTTACGTCCTTTGGAGGCTCCTCCATAGGTTTACGGTTGCGATCCTCCGGAGGTGTATCGTCTACAACCTCAATCTCCGGCGTATCGTCCGCTTCGGGTTCAACAACCTTACCGCCTTTACGGGGGTTTTCTTCTTTTTCGTCAGGAAACTCGAATTCTGTTTGATCCATGATTTACTCCTTAAGGCCGTTGAATACCACGAGGGTCTTGCACAACCGCCTGCACTGAATCGTCGTTAATCAAACGCCACTCAGTACCGTGGATCTTCATGCGCGTGCCTGAATTAGGGCGCACCAAAATAAAATCACCCACCTTACAGCTAGGGCCGCTAGGAAAGCGAGCTTTGTCTTGAAACGCATCAGGCCCAATCTTTGTCACAAACAATACGGGGGACAAAAGCTCCTCGTACATCATGGTCTGGCCTGCCTTAAGTAAACCGTTGTCGTACTCGTCGTCTGCTTTTGGGAGCATACAGAGCAAATGGTACGTTACTGGCTCAGGGAGTTGCTTGGCTTTTTCTTCGGGTTCTTGGTTGAGAACTCCCGATAAATCAACCGCAGATACATCAAAATTACTCATCGTCATCATCCTTCAATTTACGCACGAGATCTTCAATTTCCTGCTGTGCGGTAGTTAGACCTCGGATCACCCCGCACAGATCGCGGTATTCGGCGTAGTCTTTAGCTGCGCCGCTTCCCACTGATTCGACAATAAGTCTTTTGCGCTCCTCCAATTTCTTTTGGAGCAACTCCATCACAGTATTTGCCATTAGTCTCCTTTATAGGTAAGTCTGCTCGTTTTGGGCTTGTTGAGCTTTAAGCTGCAACTCAGCCTGCTTGATAGCCAGATCGCCCTGCACTTTCTGTGCTTTGATCTGAGCTTCTTGGGCTTTGATCTGCAACTCCTGCTGCTGCATCTGGATGATCGGATCCTGCATCTGCTGCTGAGCCTGTTGCTGTGCAGCCTGACCCTTGTTAATAGTGAGCAACTGCGTAGCAGCTTGTGCCACCAGAGCAGACATCTGAACCTCAACCTGATCCGGCAACTCCACATTCGGTGCTGGCAGCGTCGCGCCAAGTTGTTCTTGTATCTTCTGGCGATACTGAAACGCAACGTGTTCTGCGACGTGGGCCATGATTGCCCCCTGCATCTGCTGGGCCATCGGGCTCTGACCAATCTGAGCCATCACCATAGGATCTTGCATCATGGTTGTATGTACAGCAATGTGGGCGTCGTGGTCTTGGTAGATAAACGCCTTAACAGGTTTGCCCGTAATGAGCGCCATGTTTTCACTAACTGGATCCCGTGGAGTCATGTCGTCTGGTAGTGGGATTAACTTCTCCGCGTTCTTGATACCCAACACTTCAATCATCTGACGGTGCAACACTGGCAAGTCGTAAATCTGGGGTGCGCCCTGAGCCAACTGGATAACAGCCTGATACTGCATGATCCTCTGTGCCATCGTGGCGCTATTGGGATCAGATACAGGGATCACGTCCACCATATCGTAGTCGGCCTGTTTGGCCATACGATCACCTTCGGCAGGGTCGTAACTGTATTCATCAGGGGTGTAGTCACGAATGATGGACTTGAGGAGTTTGAACTCCTGCTTCATCGAATAGTGCACCCGAGCCTGAACTGCGCTCATGGTCTTAAGCTGTCGCTCAAGCAACGCCAGTGTTGTGCCAACGGGAGCTTGTGCGCTCATGTCCGACACTTTCATATCGGCAATTGACCCTAAACGACGTGCCTCGTCTGTGATCTGGTTGAGCAACGCCATCAATGTCTGGCTTGGCTCTT
>Ga0209400_1001780_pt1 | contig 16897 bp, 20 predicted proteins | sample M_130807_EF_Meta_FD_187313 | JGI IMG/M metagenome (GOLD analysis project Ga0209400, IMG submission 187313) | Freshwater microbial communities from Lake Montjoie, Canada to study carbon cycling - M_130807_EF_MetaG (SPAdes) (version 2) | ecosystem: Environmental > Aquatic > Freshwater > Lake... | reverse complement strand
TTGTGAAAGTGGAATTCTATTTGGATTACGAGTATTACGCTCACGACCATTAAATAAGTTTAATAAATTTGATCTAAGTGATTCATAAACCATTGAATTTAAAATATTATCTAAATTTTCTAAATTATCTAAATTGTCAAGATTTTGAATTTCATTATTTATTTCAGTCATTTTTTAATTTATACACTTTTATTTTTTTAAGTTTTTTTAATTTAAATAATAATGAAAAGAATTAATTATTTAATTCCCTTCATTTTTATTTTTTGTTTTTTATTATTTTATTATTAAAATTACATTTAATATACAATTTTGTTTATTCCTTGTGTTCTTCTTCTATTGCTGGTTTTTGAACATTGGTAAAACTAGATTGAACATTTTGAAAAGTTGAAACACCAACAATAACCATTATAAATCCAACACAGAAGAAGATAATTGAGAATGGTGCTAGTATAGGTGATATTTTCTTACCGTATGTAGCAGCAACAATGAATAGAATACCGAGGATAAGTGTCATCATTTTCATTTTTGTATGTTTAAAATAGTTTTTTATAATTTTATAAAATATTTTATTTTTGAATTAATTTAATTTTTATTTAATTTTTTATTTAATTTTTTATTTAATTTTTTTAAGCATCAACTTCAACTTCCTCTTCTTCCTCCTCTTCCTCTACCTCAATTTCCTCAGTTTCCTCCTCATCTTCAATGGTTTCCTCATCATCTGTCTTCTTGAATGCATATCCAGTAGACTTCTGTTGCTTATGGATACGAACTTGAGTACAAATCCAGGTGATTCCAAAACCCTTGTTTGCTACCCATAGCATCTGGGGTTTGATGAGGGCAGTAATACTGTCACCCTTGTCGAGATAATTCTCATTTTTCTCATTTCCCTTAGGATCCCAAAAACTAGTAATGTACTTACCATTGGGAAGGTTCTTGTCGGGGTTGGGTTTCATGAAAAGCAACTTGAAACGGAAAGTATCAGCATACTCCTGCTTCTTGGATAACTTGATGCCAGAGTTGTAATAGGCAGAAATTACCTCACGGGTAAGTTCCTTCCCGAAGAAAGTCTTGGAATTCTTAAGAGCATAGTCAATGACATATGAATCCATCTTCTCAATGAGAACACGTAGTGCCTTGACTGACTCGGACTGATCCTGACCTTGGAAAGAAACATCAATAGACTTCTTGAAGGGGTTAGTCTTATCGGTACCAATACCGAAAGGAGCACGCATCTTGGGAGTTTGGAGAAGGGTCTCGTTAGTGCTCTCACCAACTGTCAGGTCGATATTGTATCCACCATTGGTATTAGGTTTGTGCTTGCCGAATGTTACGTTGTTGACATCAAATTTGGTCGGGGTGAGAACAGAAGGCATTTTGATTGTTAATTAAGGTGCTTGATCGCTTGATACCTTTATAATACCCGTTTCTTTAAACCATTTTTAATTTTTAAATTTTATTTTTAAATTTTTTATTTTTATTTTGTCTTTTTCCAAATCTGTTATGATTGTCTAAATCATAAGTTTCAATCATTCTTTGATTCGTATAATTAAATGAAACAGTAATTACATTATTTGGATTACGAGGATCATCCATAATATGAATTGCAGTTATACGTGGAATAAATGGATCATTAGGGAAAGTAACATTTGTAACTTCAAAATCCATACGACGACCAAATTCATCACGGTACATTATATCTAAATTTCCTGCATATGGAGTAAAATAAAAGGTTATTCCATTTCCTTCATTTATTCCAGTTTGTTGATTTACACCAAAAACTTCACATATATTACTTTGAACCTACTTGTAAATTATACATTATTTCGTTTATATTCATATTTGGATTTGGTCTTAATCCAAAATTAAACTTTTTCATTTATTATTATAAATAAAATATTTAATAATTATAGAAATTGTATAATATAATATAATTTTATTATAATGCCACCTAAAGGAAAAGGACAGAAAAAAACAATACAACCTGATCCTAGACAAGGAAATTTAAATAGTTTTTTAAGACTAGCACCAGCACAAGTACCAGCACAAGCACCAGCACAAGCACCGGCACAAGTACCAGCACCATCAAGACAGAGATCAAGATCACCACCATTACGCGTTAATGATTTAAGTACATTTTTTAATAATAATCCACAACATAATAGAGATCCTGGATATCAAAGAGCAGTAGTTATAAATAATTTTATAGTAAAACAATTAGGTATGATTGAAGATCGAACAAATTTTAATTATTTAGTAAATGAAGGTCAAGGAAGTTTTAAACAATGCGAAAGTGCTTTAGGTTGTAATAGATCTGAACTTCCTAAAGAGTTACCTGCAAATAAATATTGTAAATATTGTTTTATATGTGGATATCAATTATTTAAAAATAATAACTATACATCTGATAAATGTAAACCTGAATGCGAACATGTTTTACCTGTTTATTCTGGTGCTGCTTTTATAGGATTATATGGTGGTAATTTTCAATTAAATGAAAAATCAAAAAATAATTATGGTTGGGTACATAATTCATGTAATAGTATAAAAACTAATTTAGGAACAAATAGAATAGGTGGTATTCCATCACTATTTGTAAATAATAATAAATTAACTGATATATGGTCATTTTTAATTAGACCTACTTTAACTTCTCCATGGAAATATGAAAAAGAAGATACAGAAAATATTCAAAGAGTTGCAAGAACACAACTAAGTAGTCATTGTATTATTAATAATAATAATAAAATAGATTTATTAATAGATCAAAAAATGTATGAAATATTACAAATATTAAACAGTAATGAAGTAATTGGTAATCTTAATGGATCTTTTTTAGTAAATGATATATTAAATAAAATTAAAAAAGAAACATATAATCTAACAACAGTTTTTATAAATTATATAATAGGTTTATATCAATTAGCATTATATCATACATGGACCGAATATCAAGGAGATTTAGATAAAATATGTGAATACAATAATTTTAGAATATGTGTTCAATATGCATTACAACCACCAAGTTCTTCATTTGGAAAAAAACGTAGATTAAGATTTGGTAATTATGGATACGTATCTAAACAACAAGCAGATAGAGCATTTGGACATTTAATACAACTTCCACAAATTTTTATAAAAGTAGCACATGGTAATCGTTCAAAAGCAGAAATAATTGGAAATTATTTTATCAAAAATGTAAATAAAATAATATATTCAAATTCAAGTTCAAATTCATTAAAAACATCAAGTAATGTTACACCAACAACATCTGGTTCATCTTCTCCAAAAAGTATTTCTCCTTCTAGATCACCACCTGGATCTCCACCTAGATTATTACTTAAAAATGGATTTGGAAAAAGTATATTAACAAAACAAAAGGTTCAAAATGACATTACTTTTCTTAAAAAAATCAATTTTATTTCAAAAAGAAAAACAAAGTTTGGTGGAATGATTTTTTCTAGACTAAATAGTAATACTGGTGGTAATAGTAATCTTTATACACGAAGAACTGGAAGAACATCACCAAGATTACTTGCAAGTAGTATATTTTCACTTGATAGACCAATTGATCCTGAAGTTGAAAGACAATGGCAAGAAGAAAGAAATAGAAGAGTATTACAAGCACGTTTAAGACAAAGAAGAATTGAACTTGCTGAACAAATGGAACTACAAAATCAAGTAGTTTCACGTAGAAAAGTGATTCCATGGAGAAATAGAAAATCAAGAAACTAAACTTCAAAGTTTAAAATTTAAAGTTTGTTTGTATTAATAACAAATAAAATATCATCCCATCTACCTTTAATGTGACGTAAATCATAAATTTCTATATAAGTTTTTAAGTGATTAGGTGTAGCATTTATAAGTTGAGGTATCCAATCAATATTTTGAATATCTTCTAAAACTATAATACCTTTTTCAGCAAGTATTTGTGAATAAAGATTTAAAACAATTTTCATACTTTCTAAAGTATGTAATCCATCATCAATAATTATATCAAATTTTAAATTATTATTAATAAAAGTAGATTCTACAAATTCTGGGTTATATGCATCTGTTTCTGTATATAAAATAATATGATTATCAATTAATAATTCTGGTAATATTCTACTTTTATCTAATACATCTATTCCATAAACTATGGAGTTTTCAAAATAAGATCTCCATAATTTTATACTTGCCCCATTTAAATCAAATAAATCACCTATACCAATTTCTAATACATTTTTTGCTGATTCTTTTTTATTTTGAAATAATTTTTCATAAGTTTCTATATAACTATGAGCAGTATTTTTATCAGTTCGATTATTATCTATCAGATCAATGAGTTTAAGATCTACATGTTTAAGATTAGACATTTTCTGTTTAGATTTAAAATTAAAAATGATTATTTTTATTAATTTTAAACCTAAATTATAATATTCGTTTAAAATAAAATGCCAATACGTAAAAAGACACGTGGTGAAGAAAGAGCAGAAGCAGCAAGAACACTACTTGAAGCACAGGCAAGAAGAACTGAAACAGAAAGACAACAACGTATAAGAGCAGAACAAAGAAGAAGGGAAGAACAAAGAATAATACAACAAGCATATATACATAGATATTCAAGATTTCCAAGATATCCTAGATATTCAGAACTTGGTATTTTTTGGAGTGGTGGTCCAGTAGAACATGGAGAAGAAGTTAATCAAGTAATTAATTCTTCTTCTTCTTCTCCACCAAGAAGATTTCCAGGTGGAAGAATAAATCCAACACCAATGCATTTACAACAATTTGAAGTATGGGATCCTGAAAAATCACCACGTGGTTTATATGATTTTGGTAATAAAAAATTAACTAAAAAACAAGTTATACTTCATATTAAATTTTTAAAAAAAAGATTTATTTAAAGAAAATATTCGTTTTTAAACGTGACTTATATATGTCATATTAAATTAATTAAATTTTATTTAATATTCTAAAAATTAAAATTTACTTAAAGACTAATTGGTATAATTAATTACAAAAAACAAACATCTAAATAAAATGGCATCCGTAACTGTTGAAATTGGTACTGAAGTTGCTAAGGTTGATGCATCTGAGCAACTCAAGGCAGTTCTTGTATCTCTTACTGAACAAGCAACTGTGATCAAGGGTCTCATTGCATCTGTTCGCAATGTTATCAAGGATTCTGACAAGCAATCTAAGGAACTTGAGAAACTTCGCAATAAGCGTACTCGTGTCAAGACTGAGCGTTCTGCCGATGCTCTTCCATCTGGAATTACCAAACCAGTTGCCATTACAGATGAACTTGCAGTGTTCCTTGGAGTTGCACCTGGAACACTTGTTCCCCGCAATGAGGTAACCAAGGGTGTTTCTGCCTATGTCAAGAAGAATGAAATTTCTGATCCTACAAACAAGCAAAAGTTCGTCCTTGATGATCGTCCTGCTGCAAAGGCACTCAAGAAACTTCTTGGCAACCCCGCTGAAGATGTTACCTACTTCAATCTCCAGAAGTACCTCAAGCACCACTACGTCATGAACCCTGATGCAGTGCCTGCTACACCCAAGAAGGTTAAGAAGGTAGTTGAGGCAGCACCTGCTACACCTGCACCAGTTGTAGTTGCTGAACCCGAGAAGGTTAAGAAGATTGTCAAGAAGGTAGTTGTTAAGAAGAAGACTGAACTTGCTGAAGAAGCATGAAGTCATGAAAGAATTGAAGCACTTTATACAAGACACTTTGTACAAGACACTTTATAAAATAATTTTTTAAAATGGGGGGACATATCATAAACAAAACAAAACAAAAAATAAAAAATTTAAATAAATAAATTAAATTTTTTAATTTTTTAAACTTTTTACAATTATTTTTAAGCACTTGCAAGAACAGCAAGATTTGGGTAGAGTGTTCCATCAATAGGTGTAAGTGCAGTTTCACGATTATAATCACCTGTGAATGATTGCCAGCGTGATACAAGACGGGGATTAACTTTGTTATCAACAACTTGTCCATAAGGAATATCACCTTCGGTAATACAGAAATTATTGTATTTAACAACATTGGGGTATGTTGTTTCACAATTTGGTAGAGTACTCATTTGTCCTGGTGATGCTTGGAGTTTAAGATTATTTGATGGATTATAAGAGTCATTGTAATTCATTGGTTGAGAATTATTAATAAGTTGAAGTCCCTTATCAACCATACCTGTAGTATATGCTGCTGAATAAAATTGATTTTCTGCTTCATCAATTGGTTTATAAGCAAGTTGATTACCAGTTGATCCTATTTTAAGAATCCTTGCCCCTTGATCAGATCCTTTAATTCCAGTTGGATCACTGAGATTTGATTCTCCATAAGATTGGGGAACTGTATAATCTGTAAGTAGAGGACCAGGATTACCTGGATCGAATGAATTTGAATCAGATTTACTCATTCCTACACCAGTACCTTGTGGGTATACCATTGCAAGACCAATTTCTTCAGGAACAACTGGTGGTACAAGATCTGGGAAACCTTGTACAGTAGTTGGTTGTTCTAGTGGAGGAAAAGTTTTTGGTGGTTCAGGTGTAAGGATATTATTTACAAGTTTATCATTAAATTGTGATTTAAACATATTTTGGTAAATAAAAAATGTAACTATAACACTTAAAATAATAAGTAATAGTTTATTCATTTAATTCTTTTATATTAAGAAAATATTTTAAATTTAATTAAATCAAATTTAATTTAAAATAATTTTATTTTAACATTTTTAAAAAATTTAAGAACTTGGAACAGTAGGTGGTGAGACTACTGTTGCTACACTTCCACTTGACTTATACTTATTATAAAGATAGTAAAGTATAAGTAGTACAAGTGCAATAATAATTAGCATTTTAGTACTCATTTTTTAAAAGATTATATTAAATTATAATATTTAAATTTAAGAAATAAAAACTTAAAATTATTTTAAAAAGTATTTTCTTATATTTAAATTTGTATACCATCTTGGAATTATTCTTGATGTCCATCGAGCAAAATATATTTTCTTCATTATATAATAATTTCTATAACTTTCTATAGGATCTTCTAATTTACATTCATCAGGCATTGCTAAGGGAACTGGTGTCATTCCCATGGATTCAAAATGTTTGTTATATGTTAATTTTGTAATAGGGTTATAAGGAGTTTCTTTAAATTTTGGAAAGTTTGTTATTAACCAATCTATATGTTTTTGACAAGAATGGATTTTATGATAACGGTAAGTATATTCTATTGAAAGATATTTAGCAACTGTTACAGCATATAAATAATTTTCATACTTTGTTCGTATCCATATACTAATAGGATGTTTAACATGACTTATAAGATAAGCAAAGTCTGGTGGATTACCTTGTAAGTGATGTGCTGTATATAACATTTGAACAATTTCCAGTACCATTTTAACAACATGTTTATCACAGTGTTCTTCAGCACACTGTTTAGGATCTACGTTTAAAAAGAAAAGATTCATTTTTAGTATTTTTTAATGCAATTAAAATATTTCCTAAGAATACAATAAAATTTAAATGTTTAGTTCTATTATTAAAAGTGTTAATGGTTCTTCTAACAAAAAAGTTGTTGAAAATAAAGAATCCTTAAATAAGATTAAAAGTAATGACTTTAATACAAATACTCAATCTGAATTTAAATAAAATGTTGTATAATTATTAAATGAGAAGAAATAATTTTGGAAGATATTCTGTTCAAACACATGCTAGAAGTTTGTTAAGAGAAATTTATAATCTTATGGAGAATCAAAATGTAATTCCCTTTTTATGGAATTTAAATCAGAATAATGGATTTGTAGATCATAGATTTTATGATAGAAGACCAAGAAATCATCAAAAAGATTTTATGAGAATTATTTATATATTTGATATACTTCTCAGAAATCAACAATTATTAGATGTTTTATTTAATGATGATAATAATTTTACAAATGCATTTATACAATGTTTAGAACATGATACAATAGATCCTGTAAATATGACTCTTTATCTTTTTAGACAACTTTACTAAAAATGATAATTACTAAAATTTAAAGATTACACTTTCATAAAGACAAATGTAGTATATAATCCATTTAATTCTTTTTCTTCTGGTGTTAATGGTCTTGAATCTGGTTTTGGTTTCCATTTACCCATTTTAAGAATATCATCAAAAAGAATAGTATTCTTTTTAATTTCAGCAAAGTTTTTGTCTTTACCTACATTGTATTCATCAAATACATTTAGTTTAACAGGAACAAGACCAAATTCTGAAGCAACTTCTTCTAATACTTTAAAATTAACAAGATATTCTGTTGATACACCTATAGTATTAAAATAATTTGCTTTGTCCTTAGTATCAAAGATTGTAAAATTGTATTCGTTTCCATAAACATTCTTTAAATTTTTAGGAAAGTTTCTTTGAATTCTAAAAAGATCTGTGCTATATACCTTTTCTTTAATATCTTTAAAGAAACTTTTAATAGATTCACCATTTGTTGTTGTTCCAATAAAAAACCCACCTTTAGAAATATATTTATTAACCAGTGTTAATATAATTCTAAGTTCTGTTTCAGATTTAAAAAAATAATGAAGAGCAAATTGACAACTAATAATATCAAATCCATGAAGACTATTCTTTTTTAAGAAATAATCTATACTGTTTAATAATGGTTTAGATGGTTTAAGTGCATTTCCAACCATAAAATAAATATCTTTAAATTTTGATCCTTTAAAAGAGTTATATCTTTGAGTAGCACCTGGATTTTCAACGGATTCATTATTTATGCTTTGTTCATTTTTATCAAACCCAAATACATATTTTATATTACTTTTATTCCATTTAGCAAGATCACCACCTCTTCCAACAGCAATATCGAGTAAAGAAATGTTTGATTTTTTAGGTAGAAGTTTTACAATGTTTGAAATTAGAACGAGTTTAATCCAATTATGAAAATCTCTCATACCAATAATAGTAGATTCTTTTCTCATATCTTTGATAATTTCATTGTATTTTTCAGGACCAATATCTTCTATAAATTTATCTTTAACACCACTGTGATCTAAACATTGTAATAAATTAGTAATACTTAGATTAGTAAGTTGAACAAAATCTTCTGATAGATCTTTTTGTTCTTCTGACATTATTATTAATTAATTAATGCTAAGGTTTTCTTTTTAAAGTAATTTTAAATTTTGTAAAAAATAAAAATTTAAAATTAAATTAAATTTTAATTTAACAAGTTATTCTTTTTCTTTTTTTTAGTGAAGTATTTAAACTATTGTACAAAAAACTACTACCTGTTATATAATTTACATTTGAATAATAATAAATTCTTTCATAGACAATATAGTTATTAAAGTCTGAATATTTTAATAAAAACCTATCATGATAAAAATCTGTAGAATAAGATACTATAGTTTGACATAAAACAAATGTAACATTATCTATATCAAAAAAACTTACAATATAGAAATAACCATCAAATCTATCTTCATGGAGTTTATTATTAAATGTATAAAATGGAATATAATCTGCTTGAAAAATAGTTCCAATTAAATTTGAAGTATCCATGAACTGGTTTCCTTTTTAAAGGTAATTGGTTTCCTTTTTAAAGGTAATTGGTTTCCTTTTTAAAGGTAATTGGTTTCCTTTTTAAAGGTAAAGTCCAAAAGGTGGTTCAGTATTTGTTTTCTTAGATTTAAATTTTTTAAATAGTTCCATACCTAGTTTTATATCTACTAAATTAATTATTTTCTTATATCTTCTTTTTTTACCAAATACACGTCTTGAATGACAAATTTTAGTTTTATCAAAGAGTATAAGAGTGTCTCCACCATTATGATCAAAAAGTTCTTTCTTTTCAAAAAAAGAATTTAATAGTTCATAATTATTTAATTTAATGCTTTCATCAAATGTCCAATTATTTAATTGAACTTGATGGATAAATATATTTTTAAGATCCATGTTTGAATACTTTCCAATATCATAACACCAAGGAAAACGTCTTTTTAAACCTTTATTTAATGAAAAGAAACAACGATCAATTTCTTCACGATATCCTGCTATAATCATAATAAAATTTGAAGTATTTTCTGATAGAAACTTATTAATTGTATCTATACATTCTTTTCCATATGAATCATCATCATTTCCTGATCCAGAACCTAAAGAATATGCTTCATCTATAAAAAGTACTCCTCCTAATGCTTTTTTAAGTACCTTTTGAGTTTTAATAGCAGTTTGTCCAAGATATCCAGCAATGAGATCAGGTTTGCTTACAACTTTAAAATTATCAGTTTCTAAGAAACCTAATGAACAATAAATTTCTGCAAGTATTTTTCCTAAAGTTGTTTTACCAACACCTGGAGGTCCAGTAAGGCATGTATGCATCATTTCATCTGTATTTAATTTTTGTGTATAAAATAGTATTTGATCAACTAAATTCTTTTTTATATCTTCCATACCAATTATATTATTTAATTTTTTTAGAGGTTCTATACATTCAACAAGTCTTTCAAGATCAGAATTATATTTAACTTTACCACTCCTTAATCTTTTTGATCCTTTTGATTGAGTTTTCATATCTTTTTGATATTTAGATGCAATTTCAATAATATCATTTATATTTTCAAATTTAAATTCTGTATCCATGTTTGTACTTTTTATTTTAATAATTTTATTTTTTTAAACTACTTACACTTTTTGTACTGAACGATATTCATCAAGTGATCCATTATAATCTAAAAATCTCATTAAAAGCATTTTACGTTCGGAAGGTGTTAGAACAAGATAACTTCCTGGAACCTTTCCAGATGGATAGGTACGATTTTCTTTTGTATAATTACAACTTTGAGGTTCTTTTTCATTAGAATATTGATTATCAAGAATTAATTTAGCATCTTGAAATCCACTTTTTTTTGTAATAAAATAAATTCCTATAATAATAACAATTATTAACAGTTTATTCATTTTAATTATAGAAATTATTTTAAAATATGGATAATTAAAATTAAAAAATCCATGTTTTAAGGTATTGGAAATGAAAAATCTGTAGTTTCTAATCTCTTTTGGAAATAGTAAACACGTATAGTAAAACAATGATCAAGTATTCTTACTAAATTACCTGTATCTGTATACCATCTAATATCTAGTTTATTTAATTTAGATACTGGTGGATTATAAAATTGTATGCTGCTATAAACACTTGGTTGGGATAACATTGTTTTAACACTATGACTACTTACTGTTGTATTATTAGGAACTTGACAGAATATGGGTGGTACATTTCCTATATTATTATCTTGTTGATCTGGAACAATATTACATGTATTTCCATTAAGTCTTCCTAAACTGAGATATAATTTACAAAGTGTTAGAACTTGATCAGACATTATACAATTACTAAATTGAGGATCACTTGTTAATGGAACAAGTGTATCAGAGTATTCTCCATAATCACCTGGTACAGCAGGTGCAACATATAATACATTATCAGTTGAATTAATATAAACAGGACCAGAAGTATAAGTATTACTGTTATTATAGTTTAACATTAGATACTCTGTAATACTATTAGTAACAATATTTGCAGAATCAATAATGTATCCATTATTAGGATAAATAATTATAGTACCAGATGTAGTATGATTGAGATCACTAAATATGTATCTATTTAAATTCTTATCAAATGTACAAACTATACCAACAGTATTTGAAAGAGTAAATCCAGCAAGAGGTAAAACTATAGTAAATTGTCTTGTTAATTCATCAGCAACTGCAACAGGACTATAATATGTTCCTGCAAAAATAATAATATAACCAACTGTACTTACAGCACCATTAGTATAACTAAAATAAAGTCTATTACCATTAGTAGGAATATTAACAGCATCATCAGTTGCAGCAGGAATATAAACATCGATCATTTCTGCTTTATAAATTTTATCTATATTCAAATTTAAGTTCATGGAGTATGTGTTTGGGTTTGGATATTTAGTAACATTTCTTTTTTCAGAAGTTATAATAAGATCTTTAAAAAGAAGATCATATTTATTTTGTTGAACACTTATATTAGCACCACCATTAGCATTAAAATGGTTTGAATATTCACTAATAAGGTTTGTTAAGAAAGATTTAGTAATAGTATCATTATTTTTTTCTGCTTTTATAACACCATTTGTAAAAACATGAGGTCTATCATTTATATCATGATCAATTCTTCTTTGTTCTAATGTAGTTTGGAAATTATCTTTTCTAAGATTTAAAACAAGGAGAATAATAATAATTATACCCATAGGTAAAATAAATAAACTAGGTTTCATTTAAGATTTCTTTATTAAGAAAGTTTATTTTTATTTATATTTAAAAACATGGATAAATTAAATTATTTGTCCATGTTTTTAAAATATTTTTAATAATTATATTTAATAATTATATTTAATAATTATATTTAATGGTTACTTTAAAAACCTTAGAAAAAGATATTCGTTTATTAAGAAAAATGAATTTTAATAAAAAAGGTTTTAAATTTGGTGTAAAATCTAAAAAAACAGAAAAAAAGAAAGAAGAAAAAAAAGAAAGTTTATGGTCAAAAATAAAAAAGAAAAAGAAACTAATTGCAGCAACTTTAATAACTGTTGCAGCAGCAGGAGGAACTATATATGCTCTTAAAAAACGTAAAGAAAAATTACAACTTCAAGCATCACAAGCACATAATGCTGAACAAGCAAGAATAATTAAAGAAGAACAAGAACGTGTAACACGTGAAATAAAAGAACAAGAAAAACTACAAGAAGAAGCACAGAAAAAAGCACTTGCACTAAAACTACAAGAAGAAGCACTGGCACTAGAACAAAATAAAAGGATACCAGAAGCACTGGGACTAAAAAATCAAAAAAAAGCAGAAGCACGGGCACTGGCACAACCAAGAAGAGCACAAGAACAAATAGAAGCAGAAAAAGCAAGAAAAGCACTAGCACAAGCACAAGCAGAAGCACTGGCACGGGCACAAGCAGAAGCAGAAGCACATGCACAAGCACAAGAAAAAGTACGAGAAAAAATTGCACAAGCAGAAGCACAAGCACAAGCACAAGCACTAGCACAAGCACAAGCACAAGCACAAGCACTTGAACAAAAACGGGAAGAACTAAGAGAAAAATTTGCACAAGAAGAAGCAGAAAAACAAGCACGAGAAAAAGCACGAGAAGAAGCACGGTTAAAAGAAGTAGCAGAAAGAAAAGCACGAGTACAAGCACAACTACTGGCACAAGAAGAAGCAGCAAGAAAAGCACAAGAAGAAGAAGCGGCAAGACAAGCAGAACATGTTAGAAGATGGGAAGAGGTAGAAAGAAGAGCACAAGAAGACGCAGAAAAAGCGGCAGAAAGAAAAGCAGAAAGAAAAGCACGAGAAGAAGCAGAAAGAAAAGCACGAGAAGAAGCAGAAAGAAAAGCACGAGAAGAAGCAAAAGAAGAAGAAAGAAAGAAAGATGAAAAATGTTACGATAGTTTATTAATTAAATATCGTTCAAGACTTAATAATATTGCAGATGCTATAAAATTTATTACTGATAAAATTAATGAAAATGATTTATATAATAGTGATTATAAAGATATGGTTACAAAAATTACAACAAATATGGTTTCAGCAAGACAATTTTTAGAACTTATAACAAATAGTAGCCGTTCCTCATTAAATAGTTATATAAGTAATAATGATATACAAAATTGTACAGAAAGACTAACAAATGAATTTGATTATAACAGAATAGTTGATGGATTTATGTTAAAAATACAAAATGCTAAAGATGATTTTGGTCTTAAAAATTCTAAGATTCTTAATCGCCTAGCTGGTAATTCAGTATTTCAAAAGTTTAATATTGCAATAAGTAGCGATAGATTTGGAAATCTAGAAGACTCTACATTATTAAGTTCAATAAATAAAGAAATAATTGATAAAAATATTACACTAAGAGAAATTAACATCTTCAGAAATTAAGTAAGGGTATGTATTATAAAATTCAAAAACTGTATTTTTATTTATATTTAAAACATGGATAAATTAAATTATTTGTCCATGTTTTTAAAATATTTTTAATAATTATATTTAATAATTATATTTAATGGTTACTTTAAAAACCTTAGAAAGAGATATTCGTTTATTAAGAAAAATGAATTTTAAAAGAAAATTTAACTTTGGTGAAGAAACAGAAAAAAAGAAAGAAGAAAAAAAAGAAGGTTTATGGTCAAAAATAAAAAAGAAAAAGAAACTAATTGCAGCAACTTTAGTAACTGCTGGAGCAGCAGGATTAAGTCTATATGCTCTTAAACAGCGTAAAGAAAAATTACAACTTCAAGCATCACAAGCACATAATGCTGAACAAGAACGTATAATTCAATCAAAAACAGAAAGTGTAACACGTGAGATGAAAGCACGAGAAGCACAAGAAGCAAAAGCACATGCAGCAGCACTTGCACATCAAAAAGAAGCAGCAGCACTTGCACTAAAACATCAAAAAGAAGCAGAAGCAGAAAAATTAAGACATCAAAAAGAAGCAGAAGCAGAAGCAGAAAAAGCAAGAATAGCACAAGAAGAAGCATTACAAAAAGCAGAACAAGCACAATCTGAAAGAGAACAAGCAAAAGCACGAGCAGCAGCTGCACAAGCAGAGCAAGCAAGAAGAGCACAAGAAGAAGCACTACAAAAAGCAGAACAAGCAAGAATACAAGCAGAACAAGCAAGAAAAAAAGAAGAACAAGCAGAAGCACTTAGAAAAGAGTTAGAAATACAAAAACAAAAAGCACTAGAAGCACAGGAACTAGCACAACAAGAAGCACTTAGAAGAAAACAAGAAGAAGAACAAGCACATTTAAGAGCACAGCAAGAAGCACTTAGAAGACAAGAAGAAGAACAAGCACAGCAAAAAGCAGTAACACAATCACGTGTAAATGTAGAATCTTCAAGAAAAGAAGAAAAACAAAATGTTCAAATAAATCCTGATGATTGTGCTCAAAAAATATATGAAAAATATCGTTCAATAGTTACATTTATTATAGCTGATTTAAATGTTATTGATTATAATATTAATAAAGATAATAAATCAACAAATTTATATAAAGGTATACTATCAAGCATAGGTAGAAAATCAGATCAATTAAAATATTTAATTGATAAATCACTTGATGTTAAAAATTTTGATATGTTAATGGAACATGTATATAACTCTGATGAATCTCAAGAATATAAAAATACAACATCAATATCACGTGAAGATAAAATTAAAGTACTTAACAAATTTATGGTATTACGTACTAAAAATGACGGTATAAACTTTGATAAAATAGATAATAACGGTATTCTTAAAGATATACCAGGTATAGGTAATGATAAAGCAAATAAAATTATGAATATAGTAACTGATAATAATTTATTAAAAAATGAATTAGTAAAATTAGGTTACATACCACCACCAAAATAAATAATTTAAGAAGTTTTCCATGAAAGTCCAACTTTAGCAAGTGGTCTGGGATCTAACTGGGGTGCATGTCCCCAAGTTGTTGATGCATAATTAGTATATTTTTGATTATTAAATGTATTAAGAAATGATTGATCATAGACAATACTTTGATTCATACTTTGACCTTTACCAAAAGGACAAAATACTTTTCCATTATATGGATCATGGACATATCCATTTACTACAGGTGAAAATACTCGGTTAGAACAAATATCATCACATGCGTTTGTATCATCTGCACAGATACTACTATAAACATAATCTGGGATGTAATTTTTGTTATCAAAATTATTGAATGATAGATTATTCATTTTATAATTTACAATTACATTTTATTTTTAATATTTTTTAATAATAAAATGGTAATTAAAAAAAAGTTTTCTTTAAAAGAATTAAAAAAAGATTATAAAAAACTTAATAATCAACATTTAAGTTTTGGTTTGCATAAAAAATGGAAAATAGCATTAGGTTTAACAGCAGGTGTAATTGGAGGTGGTGTTTTATATGCACTTTTACAGCGTAAAAAGAAATTAGAAGAACAAGAACGTAATGCAAAAACAGAACAAGAGCGTCAAAGAATAAGAGAAGAAAAGGAACAGTTAGAGAGACAGATAGAACAAGCAAAAGAAGAAGCATTAAAAAAAGAAAAGGAACAACAAATAAGAGAAGGTAAAGCAGCAGAAAAATTTCAAGCAGCATTTAAAGGTTTAAAAGCAAGACAAGAATATCAAAGAATAAAACAAAAAAAAATAAATAATGAAATAGAAAAAAAAAATATTGAAATAGCAAAACAAATAGGTGAAAATCTACGTATAGAGCAACAGTTATTAAAAGAAAAAGAAGAAAAAGAAAAAATTGAATTAACAAAAAAAGAAAAAGAAGCACATGATAAGTTAGAATTAAGATTAAAAGAAAAAGAAAAAGAAAATTTAATAAATCAACAACGCTTATTAAATGAAAAATTAACAGAAAAAGAAAAAGAAGCACGTGATAAGTTAAAAATAAGATTAAAAGAACAAAAAATTCATTTAGTAAAAGAAAAATTTAAAGCAATATTAGAAGGTCGTAAAACAAGAAAAGAATATGAAGAATTAAAAGAAGAAGCATTAAAAAAAGAAAATGATTATAAAAAAAATGCAATAGCTAATTTAGAAAATATAAATACTGATTTATATACAATTAATGAAATTGATAAACATAAATTATATGTATGTGAAAGTATAGAACATAATGAAAAGTTATATTATAGTTTAGAATGTGATAAATTTAAAAAACTTATAGAAGAAGATAAAATGAAAATGAAAAAAAATGCAATAGAAAAAGATTTAGAAAATATAAAAAATGAAAAAGGAATAAATGAATATGAAACAACTAAAAAAATATGTGATTTATATGA